>JAAUYD010172306.1_pt1 | contig 16944 bp, 15 predicted proteins | sample 7278101 | NCBI WGS metagenome assembly JAAUYD01 (sample SAMN14350128, study PRJNA611818) | marine sediment metagenome | isolation source: surface marine sediment (0.6m) | place: French Polynesia: Moorea | collected 2018-08 | reverse complement strand
GCCCAGGCCGAGCGCGCCGGCATCCCCAGGGCGACGCTCGGCGGCACGCTCCAGAACGACATCCTGAAGGAGTACCAGGCACAGAAGGAGTTCGTGTTCCCGCCCCGGCAGTCGATGCGGCTCGTCCGTGACACGATCGACTTCACCGCGGCCGAGATGCCGCGCTGGCACTCGATCTCGATCTCGGGCTACCACATCCGCGAGGCCGGCTCGTCGGCGGTCGAGGAGCTCGCGTTCACCCTCGCCAACGGGTTCGCGTACGTCGAGCTCGCGCTGCAGGCCGGCCTGCCGGTCGACGCATTCGCGCCCCGGCTCAGCTTCTTCTTCAACGCTCACATCGACTTCTTCGAGGAGATCGCCAAGTACCGCGCCGCGCGACGGCTCTGGGCGCGCTGGATGAAGGAGCGGTACGGCGCCACCGACGAGAGGTCGATGCAGCTCCGTTTCCACTGCCAGACCGCGGGCGTGTCGCTGACCGCGCAGCAGCCCGAGGTCAACATCGTGCGCACGGCGATCGAGGCGCTCGCGGGCGTGCTCGGCGGCGCACAGTCGCTGCACACCAACTCGATGGACGAGGCGCTGGCGTTGCCGACCGAGAAGGCGGCGCGGATCGCGCTGCGCACCCAGCAGGTGATCGCCCACGAGACCAACGTGGCCCATGTCGCCGACCCGCTCGGCGGCTCGCACTTCGTCGAGGAGCTGACCGACGAGATGGAGCGGCAGGCCGAGGAGCTCTTCGAGCACCTCGACGAGATCGGCGAGGGTTCGATGCTCGAGGGGGTCATCAAGGGGATCGAGGAGAACTGGTTCCAGGGCAAGATCGCCGACTCGGCGTTCGAGCTCGAGCGGCAGCTCAACGCCGGCCGGCGGATCACGGTCGGCGTCAACGACTTCACCGAGGGCAACGACGAGGACCAGATCGAGCTGCTCAAGATCACCACCGAGGACGAGGCGCGCCAGCGCAAGCGCCTCGACCAGGTCCGCCAGGACCGCGACGCCGACGCCGTCGCGGCTGCGCTCGCCCGGATACGCGCCGACGCCGCCGATCCCGAGGTCAACCTGATGCCGGCGCTGATCGACGCCGTCTCGGTCTACGCCACGCTCGGCGAGATCATGCGCACGCTCGAGGCCGAGTTCGGCCGCCACGTCGAAGTCCCGATCATCTGACATGTCGGCCGAGCACGCTGCGAGGATTCTCATCGCGAAGGTGGGGCTGGACGGGCACGACCGCGGGATCAAGGTCGTGGCGCGGATGCTGCGCGATGCCGGGTACGAGGTGATCTACACCGGGCTGTTCCAGACGCCCGAGACCGTGGCGGCCGCAGCGGTCGACGAGGACGTCGACGCGATCGGGCTGTCCATGCTCTCCGGGGCCCACATGACGCTCGCACCGCTGGTCGTCGACGAGGTCCGGAAGCGGGGTAGCGACATCCCCGTGATCCTGGGCGGCATCGTTCCCGACCACGATCTCGACGCCCTGCGCGACGCCGGGATCGCCGCCGTCCTCACGCCCGGCGCCACCGCCGAGCAGATCACGAACGAGGTCGCCGCCGTCCTCGCAGCCTCCGATCGCGCCTGACCGCTGACCTTCGGCGTCGGTGTGCCGACCTTCGACCCTGGTCGGCCGGCTCGGAACATCGTTGGGTGGACCTCGTGACCCGTTCACGCACTCGGGTGCTGATCCTCGGCGCCGGGGGGCGCGACTTCCACGACTTCAACGTCGCGTTCCGCGACGACGCCTCCGTCGAGGTGGTCGCCTTCACCGCTGCGCAGATACCGAACATCGCCCACCGGGTGTACCCGCCCGAACTCGCCGGGCCGAACTACCCGAACGGCATCCCGATCCGGCCCGAGACCGAGCTCGAGCAGCTCATCGACGAGCTCGGCGTCGACGAGGTCGTCGTGAGCTACTCCGACCTGGCGTACGTCGACGTGATGCACCTCGAGTCGCGGATCCTCGCCGCCGGTGCCGACGTGCGGCTGCTCGGACCGGTGAGCACGATGCTCGAGTCGGCCGTGCCGGTCGTCGCGGTCCTCGCCTCGCGCACGGGCTGCGGCAAGAGCCAGACCAGCCGCCACCTCGGCAAGGTGCTCACCGACGCCGGGCATCGCGTCGCACTGGTCCGGCATCCGATGCCGTACGGCGACCTCGCGCCGATGCGGGTGCAACGGTTCGCCACGCTCGAGGACATCGACGCCGCCGACCCGACGATCGAGGAGCGCGAGGAGTACGAGGAGCCGGTCCGTCGCGGCCTGGTGATGTTCGCGGGTGTCGACTACGCAGCGATCCTCGAGGCCGCCCAGGCCGAGGCCGACGTCATCATCTGGGACGGCGGCAACAACGACCTCCCGTTCTTCCGTCCGCACGTCAGCATCTGCCTCGTCGACGCACTCCGGCCCGGGCACGAAGTCGCCTACCACCCGGGCGAGGTCAACCTCCGCATGGCCGACATCGTCGTGATCACCAAGGTCGACGCGGCCAGCCCGGGAGGGATCGCGGCGATCCGGTTCAACATCGCCACCAACAACCCGGACGCGGTCGTGGTCGAGGCGGCCTCGCCGATCACTCTCGATCCGGGCCCGGGCCTCGCCGGAGCCCGTGTGCTCGTCGTGGAGGACGGCCCGACCGTCACGCACGGTGGGATGCGCTACGGCGCAGGCACGGTGGCTGCCCGGACCGCCGGCGCCGCCGAGCTGGTCGACCCCCGGCCGTGGGCGGTCGGCCAGATCGCCAAGACGTTCGAGCAGTACCCCGACATCGGCCCGCTGCTCCCGGCGATGGGCTACGGCGCCCAGCAGCTCGCCGACCTGCAGACGACGATGCAACAGACGCCATGCGACGTCGTCGTGACCGGCACGCCGATCGATCTCGGCCGTCTCGTCGACCCCGGCCATCCGCTCCGCCACGCCCGCTACGAGTACGCCGACGCGGGCACCCCGACGCTGGCAGATGCGCTGGTGAACTTCCTCGGCGCGGCCGCCGCGACCGTCGGCTGACCGCAACGGGACGGACAGACTTTCGTCACTTGCGCAGCGTCGCCGCACGCGGTTTCCTAGAGGCAACAGTCCGCGCGAACGCGCCGTCATGAGGGGGGACGTCGTGCCCCAGACAATCGAAACCCATGCTTGCCCGTACTGCGAGCTGATGTTCACGTATCACGAGGAGATCCGTGATCACATCCTCCACGACCACGCTGAACACAGCGACGTCGCAGCGACGGTCGAGATCCACGAGCTGCCCCACGACTGAGCCGACCGGCCGGGTGCCTGGCTAGGTTCGGCCAGGTGAGGCAGGATCCATCCGACGCGGTCGCGCGCGCGGTGCGGACCGCCCTGTCCGCTAGCACCAACGAGGCCGTCGAGACGGCGCTGCGCTGTGTCGAGCCGAGTGACCTCGCTGCGTTCTTCCACGCCAGCCTGGCTGCCGCTCCCGAGTCGTCGCCCGTGGCCACCGGGCTGCCCGCATCGCCGGGCGCCGCAAGTGGACGCATCGTGCTCACCGCCGACGACGCACTCGCAGCCGCCGACTCCGGCGTCCCGGCGATCCTCGTCCGGCCCGAGACGACGCCGGACGACGTGCTCGGCATGCAGGTCGCCGCCGGCATCTTGACCTCCCGGGGCGGGATGGTGAGCCATGCCGCGGTCGTGGCTCGGGGTTGGGGTGTGCCGGCGGTGGTCGGCGCCGGTGACGTGCACGTCGACGGGGACGAGCTCACGATCGGCGACACCGCACTGCGCGCCGGTGACGAGATCACGATCGACGGCAGCTCCGGCGACGTGCACCTCGGCGCGCTGCCGACGACGGGCGTCGAGGCGCCCGACGAGCTCGAGACGCTGCTCGGGTGGGCCGACACCGTCGCCGCCGGCCGCGTGCAGGTGCGCGCCAACGCCGACACCGCAGGCGACGCGACCGTCGGGCGCCGGCTCGGTGCGCAGGGAATCGGTCTCTGCCGCACCGAGCACATGTTCCTGGCCGGCGACCGCCTGCCGATCATGCGCCGCTTCATCCTGAGCGACGACCCGGCGATCGAGGCTGCTGCGCTGGCCGAGCTCGAGACCGCGCAGGTCGCCGACTTCGAGTCCGTCCTGCTGGCGATGGACGGCCTGCCGGTGACCGTGCGGCTGCTCGACCCACCGCTGCACGAGTTCCTGCCCGACATCGCCGATCTCACCGCACGCGACGCTCGCAATGAGCTCGACGACGGGCAGCGCGCGGAGCTGGCGGCCGCACGCCGCCTGCACGAGGCGAACCCGATGATCGGAACGCGCGGAGTGCGGCTCGGCATCGTTCGCAGCGGGGTCTACGAGATGCAGGTCCGAGCGCTGTGCACGGCAGCTGCGAACCTGTTCGAGCGCGGCCGGCAACCCCATGTCGAGATCATGATCCCGCTCGTGGTCGACGCCGAGGAGCTGCGGATCGCACGCTCGTGGGTCACGGGGCTGCTCGACGAGCTCGGACACCCCGAGCTGGCGGTGGGCGTCGTGACCGTCGGCGCGATGATCGAGACGCCGCGCGCCGCACTCACCGCGGGCGCGCTCGCCGAGCACGCGGACTTCTTCTCGTTCGGCACGAACGACCTGACGCAGATGACCTACGCGTTCAGCCGCGACGACGTCGAGGCCAAGCTCCTGCCTGCCTACCAAGCCTGCGGCATCCTGCCGGCCAACCCGTTCGAGGTGCTCGACCAGGAGGGCGTGGGCGAGCTCGTCCGCATGGCGAGCGAGGCAGCTCGCGGCGCGAAGCCGGCCGTCAAGCTCGGCGCGTGCGGCGAACACGCCGGCCATCCGGCGTCGGCCGACTTCCTCGTCCGGGTCGGCGTCGACTCGGTCAGCTGTTCGCCGCTCCGCGTGCCGCTCGCCCGGTTGGCGGTCGCACAGGCGCTGCTCGACTGCGGCCGCGTCGCCGTCGACGACGTGACGTTCGCCTTCACCGCGAGCGGTGCGGTCTCCGGCGTGGCCGCAGGCGCCAGCACGGAGAGCGCCGGGCACGCCGTGCAGATCGATCGAGCATTGGTGCTCCACACGTTGCGCGTGAGGGGGTTCGTCACGAGCGACGGCTTCGTCGCCAGCCTCGGCGATCACCCGGCGGCGATCCTCGACGAGCTCGTCCACGACGGTCTCGCCCGCTACGTCGAGGCCCGCGACATGTACGCGCTCATGCCGGCGGGCAAGGAGCAGCACACCGCGCTGCTGCCGACGATCGCCGGCGACGCGGTCGCCGCCGTCACCGCCCACTACGACCGGTTCCTCGAGCTGAACGACACCCTCAAGTCGCTGTGCACGAGGTGGCAGGTACGCAGCGACGTGCCGAACGATCACACCGACCACGAGTACGACGCGCAGTGCATTCGAGCGCTCGCGTCGCTGGCGGACGAGGTGCGGCCGGTGGTCGACGCCATGGCGGCGGGTCTCCCCCGGCTGGCTCGCTACGGATCACGGCTGTCGGCAGCATCGGGCCGCGTCAGCGCCGGCGACACGACCGGCTTCACCGGCGTGATGTGCGAGTCGTTCCACGACGTCTGGATGGAGCTCCACGAGGACCTGATCCTCCTCCAGGGCATCGACCGCACGAGCGAGGGCAGCTTCTGACGACGAAGCGAGCCGGGGCGGTGGTTCAGCGCGGCGTGTGCTCGGCGAGGAAGTCCTTGATGGCCGCATCGGTGGTGGCGAGGTGCTCGGGTTCCTTCCACTGCTCGATCAGCGTCGCGTTGGGCGCTGCTGCGACGAGTGCTCTCGACGTCGACCGCGGGTGGTAGAGGTCGTTGCCCATCAGCACGAGCATCGGCGTCTCGACGGCGGCCGCCTCTGCGGGGGTCGCCGTCAGCACGAACTCGCCGTCCCACATGTTGCGGCGGAACGAGGCCCAGTCGTCGTCGCTCACCGACGGGTGAGCGGGCCCGATCTCGGCCACCCAGCCCTCGAACATCTCCTCGAACGCACCGCGGTTGTCGTCGATGCCGACCGGCTGGAGCAGCACGGCCGATTCGAAGCGCTCGGGCGCCGCTCGCAACAGTCCCATGATGTACGGGCCACCGATGCACATCCCGAGCACGTGGCACCGATCGATGCCGAGATGGTCGAGCAACCCGAGCTGGTCGCCGCGGTACGTCGCCCAGCCGTCGCCGGGCGAGATCGGCGCGGTCGACCGACCGGCGTTGCGCTGATCCATGCCGATCAACCGGTACTCGCCGCCCAACGCCGCGCGGGGGTTCCACGGTGTCGTGTTCCACACGTCGTTGGCGCTGCGCATGCCCCCCGGCGCGATCAGCAGCACGGGGAAGCCATCGCCCTCGTCGTCGTAGTGGATGGCGATCTGCTCGTGTTCGTAGACCGGCATGCCCTCTGTCTACTGCGCTCGCGTCGAGTCGTCAGCTGCGGAGGCGGACGGCGAGGTCGGCGGCGACGTCCTCGGCGGAACGACCGTCGGTGTCGATCTGCTCGAACCGCTCGTACGCGTGGGCTCGCTCGGCCAGCAACTCGGTCACCCGCGCCCGCACATCGGTCTCGGCGAGCAGCGGCCGCTCGACGAGCTCGTCGTCGGCGGCGACACGTTCGAGGATCGTGTCGACCGGCGCGGTCAGGCAGTACACCGACGAGGACGCCGCGAGCACCTCGGCGTTGACCGGGTCGACCATGAGCCGACCGCCCGTCGAGATGACGAGTCCGTCCCGCTGGGCGAGCTCGGCGCAGAGCTCTCGCTCGAGCCGCCGGAACTCGCCTTCGCCGTGCTCGGCGAAGATCTCGGGGATCGGGCCGTGCCGGACCTCGATGACGTGGTCGGTGTCGAGGAAGTCGTACAGGAGCAGGTCGGCGAGCAAGCGCCCGACCGTGGTCTTGCCGGTGCCCATGAAGCCGGTGAGCACGACGTTGCGGCGATCCTCGTCCATGACAGCCGTCAGGGTAGACGGGCACGCTCGTCTCCCGGAATCGATCGCGCGCCGGTCGGCGCGGTCGGCCATCATGACGACATGCCCACGTCGGGATCGCTGGTCGCCTTCGCGGCACTGTCGTTCGCCCTCATCGTGGTGCCCGGGCCGAGCGTGATGTTCGTCGTCGGCCGGGCGGTGGCGCTCGGCCGGCGGGCGGCGCTGCTGACGGTCGCCGGCAATGCGGCAGGCGTCTACGTGCAGGTGCTGCTCGTCGCCGTGGGCCTGGGCGCCGTCGTCGAGCGGTCGGTCGCAGCGTTCACGATCGTGAAGCTGTTCGGCGCCGCGTACCTGGTCTGGCTCGGCGTCCAGGCGATCCGCCGGCGCCGTCACCTGGCGGCCGCCTCCGAACCCGCAGGGGCGGGGCGCACCGGCCGGTCCGTGTTCCGCGACGGACTGGTCGTCGGCCTCGCCAACCCGAAGGCCATCGTCTTCTTCGCAGCGATCCTGCCCCAGTACGTCGATCGCGGCGGTGCGCCGGCCCCGCTCCAGATGGCCTTCCTCGGGGTGGTCTTCGTCGCGATCGCGCTGCTCTCCGACGGCGCCTGGGGCCTCGCCGCAGGCACCGCGCGGAACTGGTTCTCCGGTTCGCCCCGTCGACTCGAGCGGCTCGGCCTGGCCGGCGGCTGCACGATGATCGGACTCGGCATCCACCTCGCCGTCTCCGGTCGCAGCGACTGACGCCCGGTCGATCCCGACCAGGGCGGTCGCCCTACGGTGGCGCCATGAGCGACATCGTCCCGTTCACGATCGATGTGCCCGACGCCGTCCTCGAGGACCTGCGCGTCCGGTTGACCGGCACCCGCTGGCCCGACCGTGAACTGGTCGACGACTGGTCGCAAGGGGTACCGCTGGCGTATGTGCGCGAGGTCTGCCGCTACTGGGCCGACAACTACGAGTGGCGCCGACGCGAGGCGGCGCTCAACCGCTTCGACCAGTTCACGACCCCGATCGACGGCCTCGACCTCCACGTCGTGCACCAGCTCTCGCCGCACCCCGAGGCGCTCCCCCTCCTCGTCACGCACGGCTGGCCGGGTTCGATCGTCGAGTTCCACAAGGTGATCGAGCCCTTGACCGACCCGACCCGGTTCGGTGGCAGCGCCGAGGACGCGTTCCACGTGGTGGCGCCGTCGCTGCCGGGGTTCGCGTTCTCGGGCAAGCCGACCGAGACCGGCTGGGGTGTCGAGCGGATCGGTGCGGCCTTCACGCAGCTCATGGCGCGTCTCGGCTACGACCGCTACGTCGCGCAGGGCGGCGACTGGGGTTCGGCGATCACCTCCGTGGTCGGCGCGGTCGACCCGGCGCACTGCGCTGCGATCCATCTCACGCTGGCGATGTCGACCCGGCCGCCCGGCACGCCGACCGAGCCCGACGAACTGCACGCGATGGAGCGCATCCAGCACTACATGGAGTGGGACTCGGGCTACTCGACCCAGCAGAAGTCGCGCCCGCAGACGCTCGGCTACGGCCTCGCCGATTCACCCGCAGGGCAGGCGGCGTGGATCCTCGAGAAGTTCTGGTCCTGGACCGACTGCGACGGGCACCCCGAGAACGCGCTGACCCGCGACGAGATGCTCGACAACATCATGCTCTACTGGGTCACCGAGAGCGCCACGTCGTCGGCACGGATCTACTGGGAGAGCTTCGGCCGCGCCGAGCGGGCCGTCGTCGAGGTGCCGACCGGGTTCACCGTCTACCCGCGAGAGATCGTGCCGCCGGTGCGGTCGTGGGTCGCCGAGCTGTACCCGAACGTCGTCTACTGGAACGAGCAACCCAAGGGCGGCCACTTCGCTGCGCTCGAGGTGCCCGACGCGTTCGTCGCCGACCTCCGCGAGTGCTTCCGGCCGCACCGCTGACGCGAACGGACGCTGCCCGGCACGCGCCGTTCAGCCCAGGTCGATCGCGACGGTGACACCGGCTGGGTCGCCGGCGAATCGGGCCACGGTGACCTCGTGGATGCCGGCCGGCTCGATCCACGCGTGTGCTGCAGGGTCGCGGGTCGCGAGGGCCGCACGGGGCACCGTGAGCTCGACCCGCTCGGTCGCTCCGGCTGCGACGGCGACCCGGCGGAAGCCGACGAGGCGGCGCGGCGCCTCTGCGTCGGGGAGCCGGGCAGAGACCTGCACGACGTCGGCGCCGTCGCGGGCTCCGACGTTCGCCACCCTCACGCCGACGAGCACGTCGCCACCATCGGTCACGGTCACCCCCACCTCACCGAGCTCGTAGTCGCTGTACGAGAGCCCGAAGCCGAAGGGGTACGCAGGTCGGTGGCCGGCTCGCTCGGCGTGCCACCAGCCGTGCCACCGGTCGTACGTGAACGAGTCCGCGTCACGATCGAAGGGCGGCAAGTGGGCCTCGTCGGCGGGCACGGTGAACGGCAGCCGTGCGGACGGGTTGACGTCACCGAACAGCACGTCGGCGAGGCCGGGTCCGGCTTGATCGCCGCCGTAGAACATCTGGAGCACGGCCGCCACCGATGTGTCCCACTCCGACGTGATCACTGCGCTGCCGGCCTGGACGACGACCACGGTGCACCGGTTCGCCGCCGCGACGGCGTCGATCAGGTCGACCTGTTCGGCCGGGAGTCGCAGTGTCGTGCGGTCGCCGCCGCGTGAGAAGCCCACGCCGGGCCGGCCGCGGTAGTGGTCGGGCGGCGTGACGGCGGGCAGCTCGGCGATGCGGGCGCGGAACTCATCGACGACCTCGGCCTCGTCGGCCGCGGGGAAGAGGTGGCGGAGGTCGACACCGAGGTCGCCGATGAACTCGCCCTCGTCGTCGGCCGTGTAGCCGACCACGACGACCGCGACATCGGCCCGAGCTGCGACGCGGGCGGCCTCGGCCTGATCACCGCCGTCCGCGAACGCCACGTCGCCGACCCGTGCGCGCAGGCCGTCGAGCACGGGGACCGCGGCGTGCGTCCAGACGTCGCTCGAACCGCCGTCGCCGAGGTTGACCTCGGCGGCCAGGGGCCCGATCACGGCCAGCGAGGCGCGAGCGTCGAGCGGCAACGCCGGCGCACCGTCGACCTGCTCGTTGCGCAGGAGCACGACCGAGCGTCCTGCGACCTCGCGGGCCAGGTCGGCGTGCGCGTCGATGCGGGTGGGCACGGCCGGCCCCCCGAGGTCGCCTGCGGACAACGTGCCGGCGAACCGCAGCAGGGTCGCGATCACCCGCGTCACGGCGGCGTCGACGTCGGCCCACGCCACGTCACCCGACTCGAGGGCCGACCGCAGGTGGCTCGCCCGCACCATCCGGTACGGCATCTCGATGTCGAGCCCCGCGGCGACCGAGCTCGCCGCATCGCGCATGCCGAAGATCCAGTCGCTGATGACGAAGCCCTCGAACCCCCACTCGTCGCGCAGCACGCTGGTCAGCAGTTCCCGATGGTCACCGCAGTACGTGCCGTTGACCTGGTTGTAGGCGCTCATCACACAGGCGACCCCCTCGTCGACGATGCGCCGGAAGTGCGGCAGGTACACCTCGTGCAGGGCGACCTCGTCGACTGCGATGTCGACCTTGAACCGCGCGTTCTCCATCGAGTTCACGGCGAAGTGCTTGACGGTCGCCATCGCGTGACGCTGGATGCCGCGGGTCAGCGCGGCGCCCATCTCGCCGACGTGGTGCGGGTCCTCTCCGTACGTCTCCTGCGCTCTCCCCCACGCGGGATGTCGCAGGAGGTTGACGCACACGCCGCCGAACAGCGTGGCGCCGACCCGTCGCAGCTCGCGCCCGATCGCCTCACCGACACGCTCCTCGAGATCGGGGTCCCAGGTGGCACCCCGGGCGATGCTCACCGGGAAGCACGTCGCGTCGCCGATCACCACGCCGCGGGGTCCGTCCGAGAATTCGATGCCGGGGATGCCGAGGCGCTCGACCCTCGCCGCCCGGAACGTCGCCTGGTGGTAGCCGCCCTCGCCGAGGTGCTCGAGCCCGGCCCAGGTGGGGGCGTCGCCGTCGAGGCACCAGAGCTGCTCCTCCGGCGTCATCTCGGCGACCAGCCGTGCTGCCTCCTCCCGCGCGTCCGCGCCGGCGGCGACCGACGCACATGCCGCCTCGAACGCAGACTCGGCCGCGGTGTCGTCCATGCGGCGACAGTAGGCGGGCGCGTCCCGCCCGTTCGGAGTCCTACGCCGGTGCCGGGACGAAGCGGGCCGGGATCGGGATCCGGTCGGCGCTGCGCGTGATCAGCGGGCCGACCACCGCGACGATCAGCACGTAGCAAGCGGCGAGTGCTTCGAGGTCGGGACCGTCGACGAGCTCGGAGCCGAGCGCGGCGATGACGATCGAGAACTCGCCGCGGGCGACCAGCGCGGTCCCGGCCCGGACCCTGCCCCGGGCGCCGACACCGGCGCGGCGCCCGGCATACCAGCCGGTGGCCAGCTTGCTGATCACGGTGACGGCAGCGAGCGCCACCGCCGGCCCGATCGCGCCGACCAGGTCGGCGGGGTCGATGCGGAACGAGAACACGACGAAGAACGTCGCTGCGAACAGGTCGCGGAGCGGCGTGATGAGCTCCATCGCCCGCTCGCCGACGTGACCCGAGAGTGCCAAGCCGACCAGGAAGGCACCGATCGCGCCCGACACCTCGATGCTCTGGGCCAGGCCGGCGACGAGCAGGGTGAGCCCGAAGACCGCGAGCAGCAGCGACTCGTCGGTGCCGCCACCCAGGAGCCGTGTCAGCAGCCCGCCGAACCGCAGTGCGAGCAGCAGGATGACCATGACCGCGCCGACGGCCAGCACGACGCTGGTCGTGGTCTCGAGCGCCGACCCGCCGACCACCAGCGCCGCGACCACCGGGAGGTAGACCGCCATGGCCAGGTCCTCGATGACCAGCACGTTCAGGACCGACGGCGTCTCGCGGTAGCCGAGCCGGTCGAGGTCGAACAGCACCTTCGAGACGATGCCCGACGACGACACCCAGGTGACCCCACCCAGCAACACCGCGGCGAGCGGCGACCACCCCAGCAGCAGGCCGAGCCCGACGCCGGGCAACCCGTTGGCCAGCATGTCGACCGCCCCGGTCGGCAGACCGGTCCGGAGGCCGTCGCGCAGCTCGTCCTGGTCGTACTCGAGCCCGAGTGCGAGCAGCAGGAGCAGCACGCCGATCTCGGCGGCCAGCGAGATGAAGTCCTCGCTGACGTCGAGCGTGACGATGCCACCCTCACCGACCGCGAGCCCGCCGAGCAGGTAGAGCGGCACGGCCGTCATGCCGAGCCGGCCGGCGAACCGGGCGAGGACGGCCAGCGCGAGCGCGACCGCACCGATCTCGATGAAGGCGAGTGCCGCCTCCGACGAGCCGGCTGCGATCACGGCGCGAGCAGAGCGCGGAGCGCCGCCAGCCCGTCCGAGGTCCCCACGGCGACCACCGTGTCGCCGACGGCGAAGGCGAACTCCGGATCTGGTGCCGGCACCGACGAGTACTCGCGTATCACTGCGACGACCGAGGCACCTGTCTTCGTGCGGTACATGCCGTCACCGATCGTGGTGCCCGCCGCAGGCGAATCGCCCGGGATGATGATCCACTCGATCGCCAGGCCCTCGATCTGCTGCTGCACGGCGCCGAGCCCTTCGGTCAGGTGCGCGGCGCCGAGCAACTCCGCCATCGTGCGGGTGTCCTCCTCGTCGAGGTGCAGCATCGACGTGCACGAGTCGGGGTCGGCGCGGTCGTAGACGAGCACGTCGTGGCGGCCGTCGTGGTACTGCAGCACGCCGACCACGTCGCCGGAAGCGGTGGTGAACTCGTGCCTGACGCCGACGCCAGGCAGCTTGATCTCGCGGACGATCGCCATGCGTGCAGTCTGGCAAGGATCGGGGCGTCGCGGTCACCCGTGCCCGCGGCGCCGCCGGCCGCGACGTCAGCGGGCGCGGACTCGGTCCCAGGCGGCCAGGGTCTCGTCGGCCATCACCCGGTGTTCGCGGGCGATGGCCCGGAACGTGCGGTCCTCGGTGCGGCCCGCGATCGCGACCGCACCGAACCGGTTGCCCTTGAAGTACGGGACGAGGTGGTCGGGCCGGAAGAACCCGCGCAGGTCGCCGGGCACCTCTCCGAACGGGCCACCCGGCGGTGGCTCGATCGGGTCCAGGTCGAGGCCGTCGAGCGCCGCGTAGACCTCGGCGTCGGTGGTGCGATCGGCGAAGTCACGGCCGTCGTACCGGTACACCTCGGCACCGTCCGGCGCGAGCACGATCATCCCCGGCCGGCCGATGCCGCCGCGTTCCTCGGGGTCGAACAGGCCGAGCGGTAGCAGGTACCGCTCACCGCCGGGGTCGGACACGTACAGCACGTTGGGCGTCGGCCAGCGCTCGAACATGCCGGCCTGACGCTGCTCGTCGTCGACGCTGATCGCGATCACTTCGGCGCCGGCGGCGTGGATGCGATCCGATTCGGCGCCCAGCCGCACGAGCTGGGCACAGCAGTACGGTCACCAATCGCCCCGATACGTCATGAGGATGACCGCCCGGCCGCCCCGACGGAGTCCCATGATCGGTTCGTACGCATCGGCGGCCTGCATGGCGCGGCACCGTATCGGGTGCCATCGGCCGGCGTCGGGTCCGGGCCGGGGCTCAGCGTTCCTCGGTGTCGTCGACGGGAACCGAACGTTGCTGCTCGATCGCGTCGGCTTCGGGCACCTCGATCGGCAGGTCGAGCTCCTCGGGGAGCTCGTCGACGTCCTCGTCCGACGGATCGGCCTGACGTTCGTCGTCGATCACCGGCTCGTCCTCGCGGATGTCGCCGTCGGGTTCGAGATCGCGGGGCATCGAGTCGGTCTCCATGCCCCGATCATCCCCCCTCGGGCGACGGAACGCCAGGGAATCAAGGCCCTGGTCCGCTCCGAGCCTCCAGCAGAGGGCCGGCAGGGAGCCGGCGGACGGCCGCTGGAGGCCGAGGGAGGTCGTAGACGACGGTGGACGGCTAGCGTCGCTGCGTGGCATTGATCTCGGTCAACGATCTCGCGACCCAACTCGACGACGCACAGCTCGTCGTCTGCGACGTGCGGTTCTCGCTCGCCGACCACGCGCAGGGCCGGCGCGACTACGACGAGGCACACCTGCCGGGTGCGGTCTTCGTCGACCTCCACACCGAGCTCGCCGGAACACCCGGACCGAACGGCGAGGGCGGCCGCCATCCCCTTCCGACCGTCGAGGAGTTCGCCGCGCTGCTCGGTCGCCTCGGCATCGGGCCGAGCAACTTCGTCGTCGCGTACGACGCAGCGGGCGGGGCGACGGCCTCCCGGCTGTGGTGGATGCTGCGGTCGATCGGGCACGGCCGCGTGTCGGTGCTCGACGGCGGGCTCCCGGCATGGGTCGCCGCCGGTCATCCGGTGACCGCCGATCGAACCGACCGACCCCCGGCGACCTACCCGGTGCCGCCCGGCTGGACCGGCGTGGTCGACGCCGAAGCGGTGGCGGAGGGCGTCGCACTGGGCGCCACCGTCGTCGACTCACGGGCGGCCGAACGCTTCCGCGGCGAGGTCGAGCCGCTCGACCCGCGGGCCGGGCACATCCCGGGCGCAATCCATCGGTTCCACGGCGACAACGTCGGGGCCGACGGCACCCACCTGCCGCTCGATCAGCTGGCGGCCCGCTTCGCCGGTATCGGCGAGAGCCCGGTCGTCTACTGCGGGAGCGGTGTCACCGCCTGTCACAACCTCCTCGCGATGTCGCTCGTCGGTGTCAGCCGGGCACGCCTCTACGCCGGCTCGTGGAGCGACTGGTCGGCCGACCCGGATCGACCGGTCGCCACGGGCGACGCATGACCCGACGCGGCTGACGGTCGGTTAGCCTGCCGCGGCCCGCTGCTTGGCGGCCTTCCCGGGCTCGGCGGCTTTCCCGGCCTTGGCCTTGCCCGCCTTGCCGGCGGTCACGCTCGCCCGCTTGTTCTTCGCGCCCTGCGACTTCTTTGCCCCCTGCGACTTCTTCGTGGCCCGCTTCTCCTTGGCCGGCTTGGCGGTCGACGTCGGCGGCGTCGGCGCACCGCGGCGACCCTCGGGCGGGCTCGGCGGCACCGCCCACTCGGCGCCGGTCGCCTCGAAGAGGCGCTCGACCTCTGCCACGTGGAGGTCGACGAGGTCCCACAGGTCAGGGATGAGGTCCCGGTCGGCGACCAGACCGAAGTCGAGCTTGTCCTCGTAGCTGTGCACCGTGATGTTGAGGCCGATGCCGTTGGCGATCGTCGAGACCGGGACGTAGTGGTCCATCTGGGCACCGGCGAAGAACAGCGGCTCGCGCGGGCCCGGCACGTTCGAGATCACGACATTGACCGGCAGGTTGACCCGGTCGGAGAGCCGCGCCATCAGCCGGACCGCGGCGGTGGCGACGACCGGCGACGTCGCCTCGGTCGCACGGGTCAGCGTGTCGGCCGGCACCAGGTCGAGCTGGTGCTTGGCGTCCTCCATGGCGCCCTGGCAGCGAAGCACGCGCTCGACGGGGTGGTCGCAATCGGTCGGGAGCACAGCCACGATCGACGAGACGCGGTTGGTCCAGGGGTCCTCCTCGAGGCCGGTGCGGATCGACACCGGCACCATCGCCCGCAGCGGTGCATCCGGCAGCGCGTCGTGGCGCAGGAGGTACTCGCGCAGCGCACCGGCGCAGATCGCCATGACGACGTCGTTGACGGTGCCACCGGTGGCGTCCTTGAGCCGCTTGATGTTCGACAGCGACGTCGAGCGCATCGCAAACCGCCGGTGCGGGCCGACGCTCTTGTTCCACGGCGTCGGCGGTGCGGGCGTGATCGGGAGCGAGACGCGCCGGACCTGCTCGCCGACGGCCTCGGCCTGCTCGGACCGGCCCACCGCGCTGGTGATCAGATCGCGGCCACGCGAAGCGATCCCGCTCAGACTGTTGAGCCCTGCCGCGTCGGCGAGGTTGCGGACGAGGCGGAGGTTGAGTCGCGCCGCCTTGACCGGGTTGGCCGCGAGGTTCGACATCGTGTGCCGCAGCATCTCGGTGTCGGTCGGCAGCGTCTCGCCCTCCCATTCGACGGGCTCGAACTGCCACGGCGCGTCGGGGGTCAGGTCGGTGAACATCCGGAGCATGATCACGCCGGCGGCGCCGTCGATCGTGGCGTGGTGGAACTTCGTGAGCATCGCCCAGCGGCCGTCACCCAGACCCTCGATGACGTAGACCTCCCACAGCGGATGGCGGCGATCCATCGGCCGGCCCACGATGCGGGCGACCTGCTCGGCGAGCTGATCGGCAGCGCCGGGCGGTGCCAGCCCGATCTGACGAACGTGGAAGTCGAGGTCGAAGTGCGGGTCGTCGAACCAGTACGGATGGTCGAGCCCGAACGGCACCTCGACCACCCGTCGGCGGAGCGGCTCGATGTGGCCGACCAGCGAGCCGAAGCGCTCGTAGACGGTCTGGAACGGGTCGAAGTCGGGGCTCGGGCGTTGGTAGATCGCCAGCCCGTTCACGTGCCCGTACGTGGTCGGCGTCTCCATGTAGAGGAACGCCGCGTCGAGGCCACTCAGCTGCTTCATGATCGCCCCTTCGGAGTCGTCGCCGCTCAGCCGGCGTACATCGCCTCGATCTCGTCGGCGAAGCGGGTGAGGATGCCACGCCGCTTCAGCTTCGAGGTCGGGGTCAGCACGTCGCTGTCGGGGAGCCACTCCTCGCCGAGCACGGTGACCTTCTTGACGGACTCGGCCTGGTTGAACGTCGACATCGCAGCGACGAGGCCGTCGTTGATCTCGGCGATCACGTCGGGATGCTGCGCGAGCGCCTCCATCGAGGCCTCGGGCCCGCTGAGCCCGCGGGCGGCGGCCCACGCCGCCGATGCGTCGGGGTCGAGCACGACGAGTGCCGACACGAACGGCCGCTGTTCGCCGATCGCGCACGCCTGACCGACGAGCGGGATGCTCTTCAGCGCCGCCTCGAGGTTGGCGGGGCTGATGTTCTTGCCGCCGGCCGTGATGATCAGTTCCTTCTTGCGGTCGACGATCTTGAGATAGCCGTCGTCGTCGATCTCACCGATGTCGCCCGTGTGCACCCAGCCGTCGGCGTCGACGGTGTCGGCGGT
>JAAUYD010073870.1_pt1 | contig 16944 bp, 14 predicted proteins | sample 7278101 | NCBI WGS metagenome assembly JAAUYD01 (sample SAMN14350128, study PRJNA611818) | marine sediment metagenome | isolation source: surface marine sediment (0.6m) | place: French Polynesia: Moorea | collected 2018-08 | reverse complement strand
GAGATCATCGAAAAGCATCCAACAGCGCTACAACTTAGATACCTGCAAACCATGAACGAAATGGCGACAGAAAGTAATTCTACGACTATTTTTCCGATTCCGATTGAACTTTTTAAATTGTTCATGCCAAAGGTTGATAATCTAAAAGAAAAAGTATAGCATCCTCATTTTTAACGATGTCGATCGCGATCTCGTCATCCAGAAAAAGCATTTAACCTCTGTAAGTTAACGAATTCAGCCGCTCTGTTGCCGTGGCCATTTGGTATTGACAGGGCAATATAAAATAGTTATTAAACTAGGTTTCCAAACCATATCTTTACAACTGACTTTATGGTGATCAGGCCATAACAGGCTTGAATCGAGAGGCGGGGGCTATACAGCCTCCGCTTGTGCTTTAATTTTAAGAGCAAGAGAAGGAGAGTTTCAGGAAATGAGCGCTGAAAAAATTGATACCAAGGAAAAACCGCTCGAGAAGATGACAGTTACAGATTTACGGGAAATAGCCAAAGAAATCCCAGAGATTTCAGGTGTTCATGGGATGAAAAAGGAAGAGTTGATCGTCGCCATTAAAAAATCCAAGGGCATCGTGGATGAGCCGGTCAAAAAACAAGATGCGTCTATTGGCGAGATTAAGAAAAAGATTAAAGCTGCTAAAGCGCAACGGCAGGCTGCCATCGAAGCCAAAGACAAGAAAATGGCAACGATCTACAAACGACGCATATCCAAACTCAAGAAAAAATCACGCCGAGCGGCCGCTTAAATGTTTGTATATTGAGTGCTTGATTATATAGGCGATATCCGATGAAGGGTCCACCGATTAAGAAATTAGTTAATTCGTTTATTGAATCATTAGAGACCGAAAAAGGGTATGCCAAAAATACTAGCCGTGGGTATCGAGCTGATTTGGAAGAATTTGTATTGTATCTGCAGGAGAACCAATTAACTGAAAACCGGTCCTCTCGGATCAGAGAATTAATTGGAATCAATGATGTGAAAAGTCTTCACATCAGAGGTTACTTAGGGTATTTGCATCGAAAAAAAAATAGAAGATCAACTATAGCGCGCAAACTGTCGGCAGTTCGGTCTTTTTTTAAGTACAATGTCAAACGGGGAATTATTGAAGACAACCCGTCGAATTCAATTCTCACTCCAAAGCAGGAAAAATCCATTCCAGCCTATCTCCCCGTTGATGATATGTTTCGGCTACTTGACTCGATTAATACCAATCGAATCCTGGATCTGAGAAACCGCGCGATCTTTGAAGTTCTTTATTCATGTGGCATCCGGGTCTCCGAACTTGTCGGAATGAACACTATGGATGTGGACTTTGGCAGGGAAACCATCCGGGTGCTGGGAAAGGGTAATAAGGAGAGGATTGTCCCTATTGGTCAAAAAGCCATGATTGCCATTCAAGCTTACCGTTCGAAGCTGCAAAGACAATGGGGCATCTCAGCAAATCACGACGGACCGCTCTTTTTAAACAAGAACAAGGGACGGTTAAGCGCCCGGTCGGTTGCCCGAATTCTAGAAAGCTTGCTTTTAGCCTGCGGTTTGCTAACACCTGTGTCACCGCATACGCTGCGACATACTTTTGCCACCCATATGTTGGATGCGGGGGCGGATTTGAGACTCGTCCAGGAGCTTTTAGGGCATAAAAGCTTATCCACTACGCAAAAATACACCCATGTTAGCATTGACCGGTTGATGGAAACATACGACAGGGCACACCCCCGCAAATAGTCATCTATACCGATGGCGATCGGGAGCGGGAAACGTCGCACTCGAATTGACACTACGCTCACTTTTTCACTCAATTTATTTTCCTATAAAATAGGAATAAATAATGGGGATCAGGTTTGGAATGAAATTTCATGGCACAACGATATTGGCCGTTAGACATAAGGGAAAAGCGGCCGTTGCCGGTGATGGTCAGGTGACACTGAACGATGCGATCGTCAAGCATCATGCCAGAAAGGTAAGACGGATATATAACGAGAAGATAATTGTCGGTTTTGCGGGGGCAGGGGCTGACGCACTAAATTTATCCGAACGATTGGAGCAAAAACTTGAGCGCTACAACGGTAACCTTACCCGCTCTGCGGTGGAGTTGGCCCGAGACTGGCGTACCGATAAATATCTAAGACGGCTAGAGGCCATGATGATTGCTATGGACGAAGGTCGTACCTACCTAATTTCGGGTAACGGCGATATTATTGAACCTGATGAGGGAATTGTGGCCATCGGATCGGGTGGAACTGTCGCCCAGGGCGCGGCTACTGCGTTACTCAAAAATACTGATCTCGATGCCAAGGGCATTGTACAGGAAGCGATGAAAATTGCGGCATCTATCTGTATCTTTACCAATGATGCTATCGTCATAGAAGAAATCTAATTCAACTAATTGCTTGTTTTAAACACCAACGATATTCGTTCAAGGTTATTAAGCCGATAAGGTAGCAATAATGAGTGATTTAAAACCATCTGAAATCGTGAAGGAGCTGGATAAATATATTATCGGCCAAGACAAGGCCAAACGCTCTGTCGCAGTTGCATTAAGAAACCGTTGGCGCAGACAGCAAGTGCCCGAAGACTTACGTGATGAAATCGCGCCGAAAAATATAATCCTGATTGGTCCTACAGGCGTCGGTAAAACCGAGATCGCACGAAGGCTATCCCGGCTCACAGATTCTCCCTTTAGCAAAGTCGAGGCCTCCAAATTTACAGAGGTCGGATATGTTGGCCGAGATGTAGAATCCATGATCAGGGATCTTGTGGAACTCACTGTTAATGTATTCAAAACAAGGGCCCAAGAGGAAGTCCAGGACAAGGCCCGCCAAATAGCCGAAGAGCGTATGCTGGATCTCTTACTCCCAAAATCAGGCGCTCAGACATCGGCCCGGAATGAAGAGCCCAAGGAAGTTCAATTTGAAGTGGTAACACCTGGAACCGATGAAACATCTTCGACCCGGGAAAAATTGCGTAGTATGTTGCGCCGGGGCAAACTCGACAACCGCTATGTGGATCTTGATATTACGGACCGGAGCATGCCGATGGTAGAGATTTTTTCAAATGTCGGCATGGAAGAAATGGGAATAAATTTCAAAGATATGCTTGGGGGCATGCTGCCGAAAAGTACAAAACGTCGACGGGCAAAAGTCCCGGAAGCCCTTAAAATGCTTACCCAGGAAGAAGCCCAAGATTTGGTAGACATGGAAAAAGTCGTCAAAAAAGCGATTGCCAGGGTAGAGCAGTCGGGTATCATTTTTCTTGATGAAATAGATAAAATAGCTGGCAAGAACGGTGGGCACGGCCCTGACGTATCGCGTGAAGGCGTGCAGCGAGACCTTTTGCCGATTGTGGAAGGCAGCACCGTCACAACGAAATACGGCCCTGTTAAAACAGACCATATTTTATTCATTGGATCCGGGGCGTTTCATACAGTCAAACCGGCGGATCTAATACCGGAGTTGCAGGGAAGATTTCCGATTCGGGTTGAGCTGGACTCATTGGGACAAGTGGAATTTGTTCGGATTCTGACCGAGCCAAGAAATGCGTTGCTGCTCCAATATATGGCTCTATTAAGAACCGAGGGCATGGATGTTGTATTTGAGGATGAGGCTGTTTCCGAAATAGCCAGAATGGCTCAGGAGGTGAATGATCGCACTGAAAATATTGGAGCTCGGCGACTTCACACCCTCATGGAGCGTTTGCTCGAGGACATCCTTTTCGATGCACCGGATATGAAAAACAGACGGATTGTTATCGACAAATCCACCGTGGAAGCCAAGTTACAAGACATAAAAGACAATGAAGATTTAAGCCGCTATATCTTATAGGTGCGTCACCCGGTAAATGTGGTGCAGCATGGTATAAATTTATTAAAAGGGTAGGGCAATGACAGCAGATATTATGGCACAAGCTGATCAGGTAATCGCAAAAACCTATAAAAGGTTTCCCATGGTACTTTCAAAAGGCAACGGCTGCACATTATACGACACTGCTGGCAGAAGCTACACGGATTTTGTGGCTGGAATCGCTGTCTGCAACCTGGGCCACTCACATCCTAAACTAATAGAGGCGCTAATGGCTCAGGCTCAAAGCCTATGGCATGTATCCAACCTTTACTATACCAAACCCCAGGTCGAATTGGCCGCCTGGTTGGTTGCAAAAAGTTTTGCCGACAGAGCTTTTTTCTGCAACAGCGGTGCAGAGGCAAATGAGGCAGCCATCAAACTCGCCCGCAAATTTTTTCAGGATCGCGGTGAAAATAAACGTTTCAGAATTATTACTATGAATCAATCGTTTCATGGACGGACGATGGCAACGCTTTCCGCAACCGGTCAAGAAAAGATCAAAAAAGGATTTTCTCCTGTTCTTGAAGGATTTGATATGGTTCCTTTTGGCAATGCCGAAGCACTGCGCAGCCAAATACAACCTGATCACTGTGCAGTGTTGATTGAGCCGATTCAGGGTGAAGGGGGGGTCCGGTGTCCAGCACCCGGTTATTTAAACGAAGTTCGAAATATTTGCAATGAGAACGGAATATTGCTGATATTCGATGAGATTCAAACCGGAATGGGACGCACGGGCAAACTGTTTGCATACGAGCATTTTGATGTTGAACCGGATATTATGACCTTGGCCAAAGCACTGGCAAATGGTCTGCCGATCGGCGCCATGCTTGCCACGGATCGGGTGGCCTCGGCGTTTGGACCTGGTGCTCATGCGTCAACCTTCGGCGGCACGCCCATAGTCACTGCAGCAGCTTTAGAGGTCTGCAGAACAATGACAGCAGAAAATATTATCGGCCAGGCACAAGAGACAGGCGCTTATTTCAGAGAAAAACTGTTGGAATTGAAAGAACACCATCCCACGATTATGGAAGTCCGAGGTCTTGGTTTATTGCTCGGAATCAAACTTGATTTTAATGGGGAAGCTCTGGTGACCCAATGCATGCAGAAAGGTTATCTGATTAACTGTATCCAGGAAAATATCTTACGGTTTATTCCTCCGCTAATTGTAAAAAAAGAACAGATTGATGGATTGGTCAATTGTCTTGATCAGTTACTTTCAAATGTTTAACCTGTTCTTTTAAACTATTTCGGGACAACAATGACTGATAAACTTTGGCAAGGTAGATTTTCAACCCGAACAGCCGACATAGTTGAGAAATTCACGTCCTCAATCCAGGTAGACCGACGGCTTTATACCTATGATATCCAGGGCAGTATCGCTCACTGTAAGATGCTAGCAAAAACATCGATTATAAGCGATAACGAAGCGTTGGAATTGATCCGCGGCCTTGAAATAATTAAAAAAGAAATTGAAAGCGAACAATTTGAATTTATAGACAGCCTTGAAGACATTCATATGCATATTGAATCCCGGCTGGTTCAGATAGTGGGCTCGGTCGCGCAAAAGCTGCATACTGCCAGAAGCCGAAATGATCAGGTTGCCCTGGATGTGAGGATGTATCTAAGACATGAGACCACACTAATTATCAACTACCTGTTGCGTCTGCAAAAGGTAATCATAGACTTGGCCAAAACCCATATAGATAACATACTACCGGGATATACCCATACGCAAAGGGCCCAGCCAATTTTATTGAGTCATCATCTCCTGGCTTATTTTGAAATGTTCTCAAGAGATATTGAGCGACTTGAGAATTGTTGGCAACGCATCAACGTTATGCCGCTTGGAAGTGCAGCACTTGCCGGCACGACCTTTCCGATCGACCGGAAATATGTGGCAGAACTGCTCGGATTTGACGCTATTTCGGCCAATAGCATTGATGCGGTATCAGACCGAGATTTTATCATTGAATTTTTAGCGGCAGCGGCTATTTGCATGGTTCATTTCAGCCGCCTGTCAGAAGAACTGATCTTGTGGTCTACCTCGGAATTCAATTTTATTGAATTGCCGGACGCTTATGCAACCGGCAGCAGTATTATGCCCCAGAAGAAAAATCCAGATGTTCCGGAACTCGTGAGGGGAAAAACCGGCACAGTCATCGGCAACTTGATAACCCTGTTGACCCTGATGAAATCCCTGCCATTGGCTTACAATCGCGACATGCAGGAAGATAAAATGCCGCTGTTTTCTACGGTTGACACATTAACAGCCTGTATAGAAATTTATGTGGCCATGTTACCGGAGATAAAGTTTAACAAAGAGAACATGCAGCTTGCTGCCTCTAGCGGTTTTCAAAATGCAACTGATTTGGCCGATTACCTAACCAATAGAGGGTTAGCATTTCGAGAGGCCCATCATGTCGTTGGGGAAGCGGTTCGATTTGCTTTGGAGCAAAAAAAAGAGCTCCATGAACTCTCACTGGAGGAATTGCAATCATTTTCGGGGCTTATCGAGCAAGATGTTTATATCCGCCTTAGTTCCCGACAGATCGTTGAACAGCGCATATCCCACGGTGGGACCGGAGGCAAGATGGTTAGCAGGGCAATCAAGGAAGCTGAAAAATGGCTGGATCAAAAAAACAAGTAGCTGTGATGCCCCGATAAACTTCGATGAATAAAATCTTAATCAAACCCGGTGTGTTGCCTGCGCTCGCTCTGTTTTCTGCAACCTTGTTTGTTGCAGTACTGATACTTTCCGGTTGCGGCAAAAAAGCCTTGCCGGAGCCACCCAGTGGGAATAGGCCGCCAGCAGTCAATGACTTAGCCTACAGTGTCAGCGATGACACCCTAAAACTGAGTTGGACCATCCCAAAAACAAATGAGAAAGCCAAGTCACAGCCAATCGGATTCTTGATTTACCGGTCCAAACAAACCTCGATTGAATCTGACTGTCCGAATTGTCCGGTATATTTTAAAAAAATTGGAGATGTTCTGATTCGCAATACAACTCCTGAAGATACTGAACCTGCCGTGGTATTTTCCCAGGAAATAGAACCCGGTTACCGATACCTTTATAAGATCAAGACGTATGACAGGGCTGATATGACTGGAAAAGATTCCAATTTGATTGATTTCACGTATTAAACTGACCTTGAAAAACTGAACTAGGTGAAAAATGCATCATTTCCAATACCATGACAATGAATTGTTTTGTGAAGAGGTTTCGATTCAGGCGCTTTCCGCCAAGATTGGCACTCCTTTCTATCTATACAGTTATGCTACTTTGAAACGTCATTTCCAAGCATTTGATACTGCCTTTGCTGATGTACGCAAACTGATCTGTTTTTCAGCTAAAGCAAATACAAGTTTAGCGGTTTTAAAGATTTTTTCCGATTTGGGGTGCGGCTTGGATATTGTATCCGGCGGGGAACTATACCGGGGACTCAAAGCCGGTTTCTCTCCGGATCGCATCGTATATTCCGGCGTAGGAAAGCGCGTTGATGAAATCGACTATGCCCTTGAAACCGGCATTCTGATGTTCAATGTTGAGTCTACCATTGAACTGGAATTGATCAATCACAGGGCTGGCGTATTAAAAAAAAGAGCGCCGGTGGCCATCCGGGTTAATCCAGATGTTAATCCCAAAACCCATCCGTATATTTCAACTGGATTAAAAAAAAATAAATTCGGCATCAATACGGAAGCTGCCGTTGAAAATTATCGGTTAGCCAGCAGTCTCGACCATGTAGACGTTATCGGGATTGATTGCCACATCGGTTCTCAAATTACAGAAACCAAACCATTTGAGTCGGCTTTGCTTAGTTTAATATCACTGATATCCGAACTGAAACAGACGGGAACCGAAATCAAGTATTTGGATATGGGTGGTGGGTTGGGTATAACCTATGCAGATGAAACGCCGCCGCCGCTCAGTGAATATGCCGGAACCATTACCCAGCATCTCAAAGGTATGGATCTGGATCTCATTTTGGAGCCTGGCCGGGTTTTGGTCGGAAACGCCGGCATTCTGGTCACGAAAGTTCTCTATCGTAAAACAGGCGAGGTCAAAAATTTTGTGATTGTCGATGCCGGAATGAACGATCTTATGCGACCAACACTATACAATGCTTTTCATGCCATTGAGCCAGTGATAAACTCAAAAGATGACCTGATTGTTGCCGATGTCGTCGGACCCATTTGCGAAAGCAGCGATTTTTTAGCTGTCGATCGCAGTATTTGTAATGTAAACAGTGGCGATCTTTTAGCGGTCATGAGTGCCGGTGCCTATGGTTATGTCATGTCGTCCAATTATTGTTCGCGGCCCAGGGTAGCGGAAGTCATGGTTAAAGGCGACCAGTTCCACGTCATAAAAAGCCGTGAAAATTATTCGGATTTAACAAAAGGGGAGTCATTGCCTCCGTTTATCGAAACCTGATCATCAACTTGATCTGTACACGGTTATACATTAGCGACGGAGGTAATCCTATGCTGATAAAGAGACTAAGTTATGAAACCAATTAGTTTTTACAAAATGAGCGGAAGCGGCAATGATTTTATCATTGTTGACAATCGGCAATCTGTTGTCGAAAAAGAAGGATTAACCAGCTTTATCCGCCGGATTTGCCGCCGAAAAATGTCCGTCGGCGCCGACGGCTTTATACTGATCGAGCCTTCGGACAAGGCTGATTTTAAGTGGCTATTTTTTAACTCCGACGGCAGTCTTGCGGAGATGTGCGGGAACGGAGCACGATGTGCCGCTCGCTTTGCCCATATAATTGGGATTGCCGGAAAAAGCCTGTGCTTTGAGACTGATGCCGGTGTTGTCAGCGCAGAGGTAAAAGATGACCGGGCGAAAGTAAAAATGCCGGATCCCGTTGAATTGTGCTTGGATTACAAAATTGAGCTAGTAAATGGACCTGTGATGGTCAGCAGCGTCAATACCGGTGTTCCCCACGTGGTTATTATGGATCAAAACATTGAAGAAATAGATGTGTATCGAGTTGGAAGAGAAATACGTTTTCATGATGCATTTGCACCGGCCGGTACCAATGTCAACTTTGTTTGTCAACAACAACTGGGACAGTTGGCCATTCGGACTTACGAACGCGGGGTTGAAAACGAAACATTGGCTTGTGGTACCGGATCTATCGCGTCGGCGCTAGTCGCTTCTTGTAAAACACAATTACAATCCCCCATCAACCTGCTGACCCGCAGCGGAGAAGCCTTGACGATACATTTTACCAATGACGGCGACACCTTCAAAAACATATATCTTGAAGGTGACGCCCGCATTATCTATTCCGCCCAATTGGGGGAGGATGCTTGGAAAGCGTAGGCCGATGGACGACCAGACTGCCTATATCAGCGTTGGCTCCAACCTGGGTTACAAACTCGAAAATTGCCGCAAGGCGATTGCCGTCCTAACGAACTCCCGAAATTGCCGTTTGATCGATCAATCTCGTATTTATCAAACCGAACCGGTTGACTATCGGGATCAGGATTGGTTTGTCAATTACGTAGTCAAAATTAAAACCTTGCTCGATCCATTCGCTTTGTTGAAGACACTCAAGGGAATCGAGAGAGAAGCCGGCCGTAAAACAAATACGGTGCGGTTTGGACCCAGAGTAATTGATCTGGATATCATACTTTACGATAGGATGGTGGTGAACACCAAACAATTGGAGATTCCCCATCCCCGAATGCACAAAAGGCGCTTTGTATTAAAGCCTATATGTGATATAGATCCCGACATAATTCATCCCGTTTTTCAAAGAACCATGCAATCCTTATTGGATAGCCTTGATGTCGACGGGCAAAGGATAACTGAATATAAATGTTCAGAATCATCATCTTTTTAATCATCTTATTCGTTCTTTATCGCATATTAAAGTCCTGGATGTTCCCATCCTCATCATCCTCAAACTCGGTAACGAGCGAGCCCCCCCCGGAAGTTGCGGATGTTATGATAAAAGATCCCTTTTGTGAGGCTTATTTCGCCAAAAGAAATGGAATACCTCTGAACTTCGGCGGAAAAAATCTTTATTTTTGTAGTAATCAGTGTAAAGAAAAATACCTCGCTGCCCATACAGATCCAAAAAAATAGAGGGCTTATGTTCACGGCTAGGTAACCAATAAATCGGCCAATTGTTAAAATTTTCGATTCCGTAAAAACTGAGGGAAAACATATTCTTAGTCATCCCAACACATTGACGCTATTTCGCGTTATCGCTGTCCCGATAATTGTTTTACTGATGCTGTTCCCAAACCGGGTATGCACCTTTCTAGCGGCAATTTTTTTCAGCGCCGCTGCAATTACAGATTATTTGGACGGATACATTGCCAGAACAAGGGGGCTGGTGTCCACTCTCGGCAAGGTGATGGATCCAGTAGCAGACAAGCTGTTGGTGTCCTCTGCATTCATCATGCTGACGGCTTTAGGCTGGGTGCCTTCCTGGGTTGTCTGTATTATCATAGGGCGTGAAATCGCGGTGACGGGGCTGCGAAATATTGTCGCTGAAAGAGGTGAAGACGTATCGGCATCGAATTTAGGAAAATATAAAACCGGTTTCCAAATTGCGGCAATTATACCGCTGTTGATTCATTACCCTTTTCTAGGCCTTGATCCAGAACCCGTGGGACAATTCTTCTTATGGGGTGCCCTTGGGTTTACCATCTGGTCCGGTGCCGACTACTTTATTAAGTTTCGAAGGCTCCTTCAAAATTAACCTTTTTTGTTGACAAGAAGATGATAAATAGATAAATGGTACACTTCAGCTGGGCGGGAATAACTCAGTGGTAGAGTGCGACCTTGCCAAGGTCGAAGTCGCGGGTTCAAATCCCGTTTCCCGCTCCATTTTTTTTGGCGGCATAGCCAAGTGGTAAGGCGGCGGTCTGCAAAACCGCTATTCTCCGGTTCAAATCCGGATGCCGCCTCCATTTCAGAAAAATTAGAGGCTTGCTTGGAAAGGCAAGCCTCTTTGTAATTTTATTATTAGGAAAAAACAAATGATCATCAGCTCGTCTTTATCAGCATGGTCGATGGATCCAGCCGCAGATCTATCTGCTCTGAAAAGGATTCTGCGCCTTTGGTGGCCTTCACATGGATTTCTTTGCCTACTGGAAGAAGTTGGATGACGATCTCAAACAGATCGGAAAGCTGAGCAAGCTGCGTTGGAATACCATCCGGGCCGTGCTCCTCATGACGATGAGTCCTGATGGTAAACCAGGCAGACATTTGATAGTTATATAGCAGCGTCTTGAGTTCGGATAATGAAGGATGGACCGAGTTATCGAACGGAAACCCGTCGACAATTATCATTTGAGGCGAAAATATATTTTGTTCCATTAAATCGGACAACCTTTCCTTTAGTTTCGGCACACTGAAGCCTTCCGCCCTAAAGGTCATGATAAAACGATGCGGTAACAAAGATTCCCAAAGTTGATTGATCTTGTCTACTTGATATTGTTCCGTTATTAGATTAAAGACCTCCTGGTACCAGAGACTAACCTTGTTGACAGGGTCTTCAAGGCTAATGTGGAGGACGTTTTTCCCCCGGAGCAGGGCGTTTAACGATAGTTGGACCAAAAAGGCCGTTTTACCCACTCCTGCACGGGCCAGCACAGCCCCGAATTCTCCAGACTTAAGATTTTCGTTACTATCATAACCCATCATACCCAATGGGTTACGCATAATAAAATCTTTTTTTAACATGTTGAGATACCTTTCTTTGATGTAAATTACTCGGGGCGATTTCTGGAATGGTTCCCGACTTTTTCTTACGTCAGCGAAACGATCTGGCACAGCCTTACCTTCTAGTGGTAGGATGTCATTTCGATGAGGAGAATAAAATTGAAATGAATCCGCATTACTAACTTCAGTGGTTTGATGAGGGGCAGAATGAAAAAAAGCCTTGCCCTTCACCTTAGAATTTAATTTGTCGATGCGATCGGATTTTGCCATTAATCGCTTCCATCTCAATTTAGAATCCACTGTCATTTATCAGGTTTGCTCTATTAAGCAGACCCTCGCTGCACCGGTAGGAGCTTTCTAAAATTCTATTTCAATTGTTCGGGTGGATTATGATTCTAGTCAGACAAAGAACTTGAGATCAGGCTACATTCTTTTTCCCTTCAGCTGCTTTTTTTAACAATTCTTCAGAAATTCCCTTCGGCACCTGTTTGTAAGTTGCAAATTCCATGGTAAATTGAGCTTGGCCTTGGGTTAAAGATCTTAACACCGTTGAATAACCGAACATTTCAGCCAAAGGAACTTGGGCATCAATAACGCACATCACTCCTTCTTCTTGTGAACCGACAATCATGCCCCGGCGCTGATTTAGTGAACCCATGACTGTTCCATGGAAACGCGAAGGTGATTCAACCGTAACTTTCATTATTGGTTCATGAATGACCGGTTTGGCTGCTGCATAAGCCTGCAGAAACGCTCCCCGCGCAGCAGCTTGGAATGCCATGTCAGAAGAGTCCACCGAATGCGATGCTCCGTCATCGATAACAATTTTTATACCAGTAACGGGAAATTCCATTTTAGGACCTTTCGCCAGACATTGCTGGAAACCCTTTTCACAGGCAGAAATAAATTGAGTGGGAATGGCGCCACCCGTGACACGATTTTCAAAAACAAAATGGTTGTCGTCAATCGGTTCCATGTAACCGGCCACTCGACCAAATTGGCCGGCCCCTCCTGTTTGTTTCTTATGAATGTAGTTGAACTGAGCTTTACGGGTGATTGTTTCACGATATGCAACCCGCGGCATCCCCGGATTAACATGGGCTTTGTATTCTCGTAGCATACGTTCAATATATACCTCAAGATGAAGCTCTCCCATACCCGAAATAATGGTATCGCCGGTTTCGTCATTGACGTAAACTTTAAATGTCGGATCTTCTTTAGTAAAACGCGATAGTGCCTTGGACATATTGATCTCGGACTTATGGTCGACTGGCGTAATGGCAAGTGAGATTACGGGATCCGGGACGTACATCGAGGACATCGTCAAACTGTGACCCGGAGCCGCAAAGGTATCCCCAGATGCACAGTCAATACCAAATAATGCGCCGATGTATCCGGCGGGAATACTTTCAATATCTTCCATCTGATCGGCATGCATGCGAATTACTCTTCCAACCTTAACTTTTTTCCCGGTACGGATATTGACAATGGTATCGCCTTTGACCAGAGCTCCTTGATAGACACGAATGTAGGTAAGTTGGCCGAAAGATCCATCTTCCAGTTTAAATGCCAGAGCGACTGTAGGTTTCTGATTGTCTGCATTCAGCACAACGGTTGCTTCATCCCTTTCCATATCGAGTGCCCGATTTTCAACATCCATCGGACAAGGCAATAAATCGGTGATTCCATCCAAAAGGGGCTGGATTCCCTTGTTTTTGTACGCCGAGCCCATGAACACCGGGGTTATCTGCCGTGCAATAACTCCCTGCCGGATAGCTCTTATGATCGTCTCCTCGGGAATATCCCTTTCTTCCAGTATTAAATCAGTGAGTTCGTCCGAAAACATGGATGCTGCATCTAATAGCAATTCACGTTTTTCCTCAGCTTCCTCGATCATCTCTGGCGGTATTTGTTTTATGCACACATTTTCTCCATTGGCCCCTTCAAAATATAGGGCATTCATGGAAATCAGATCAATAATCCCATTGAATTCAGCTTCAAGACCTATTGGCAATTGCATTGCAACAACATTGTGTCCCAATTTTTCTTTCAGTTGATCCATGACCCGCGCTGGATTGGCGCCGCTGCGGTCACATTTATTAACAAATGCCACGCATGGCACTTCATAGCGCTTCATTTGTTGATCGACCGTAATTGACTGGGACTGCACACCTCCGACGGCGCAAAGGACCAGGACGGCACCATCCAGCACTCGTAAGGACCGCTCAACTTCAATTGTAAAGTCGACGTGTCCCGGGGTGTCTATAATGTTAATTTCATGATTATTCCATTCACAATAAGTTGCTGCAGAGGCGATGGTGATGCCACGTTCTTTTTCGAGTTCCATGGAATCCATGGTAGCCCCCACACCGTCTTTGCCTTTAACATCATGAATTGTGTGGATCCGCTGGGTATAGAAGAGAATCCTTTCGGTCAGAGTCGTCTTACCCGAATCGATATGAGCGCTGATACCAATATTTCTAACTCTGGTTATTTCTTTCTTCATTACTAAATTACCTTTTCATTAAATAGAGTGCCCGCAATCCGGTTAAAACATCCTTGATAGAATCTCCTGGCTTGCTAACCCATTAAAAAATCCCACATCGCAGCCATATTCGCCGGAAGGGGATTTAAAATTGTCATAAAAGACAGCTTAGTTGAACTAATCTATATATGACGCGCCATTCCTTTTGTCAATAATAAATGATATTTTATTTGCCCTTTATAGTCAGGATTTTTAAATTGAAAGCGGTAACGCCAATTAATGGAATATTATTTCGTGAAATTAGGACCGTACATTATTCTTCTTCCTATACCGTTTCGTTAGCGGTTGTTTGCGAAGAAGAATATATGTCGCTCCGGCACCACCGTCACACATTCTTGCACTCGTAAAAGCAATGACCCATTTATGCCAGGGGGCACTGGTGAGCCACTGATAAACTTTTGTTTTCAGTACCGGCTGATAAGGTGATGAAAGCCCCCGCCCATGAATAACCAAAACCGCTCTCTTACCATCCAATATACACTTATTTAAAAACTTGTCTACGGCATGACGTGCATCATGCACACCGAGCCCGTGAAGATCAATATGTGCTTGAATGGAAAAATATCCTCGGTGAAGACGGCGGGCGACCTCCGGGCTCACATTAGGTGCTGTCCCCTCGACATATTCGGGCGTGAGAGAAACGATAAATCCAGTTCCCTTTAAAATGAGTTCTTTCAGCTTAACCAGGGATTCAAAGCCTTTTTCATCAACTTTCTTGTCAGGTTTTCTAAAACTATGGATTGTAGGAGAAGGGACCGCACAATTTGACTTGGATATTTTTTTAACACCAGTCATGGCCTCCTGGAAAATAAGGTGGTCCGACCGTTGATCAACCATTTTCGCATCGAATACGCCGGTTTTCACCGGCTTGGGCGGTTTCAAGTTGGGTTTAAGTTCGACGGCCTTTTCTTCAAGTAGGGCTTGCAGATCTTTAAAGGGCCTGAAATTTCCCTGGGAATTGGACGATTTCACAGCTTCACCTCAAACTTTCAGTTCCGCAATTCATTAAAATAACAGGAAAACTTATCTATATTAACAATCCAGGATCTGATGGTCAACAGGAAACCGGAACTACTTGGACGGTATCCCTCGTGATCGCATCATTCGGAATACCCTTTATCTTTTTATTAGAACGTTGCCAATGGTTGATCCTTTGATATCCATGTGAACGCATTCCCACGCGCCAAGGACGCTGTATTTGAGATTTGAGGTCGCCACAAGGTACGTATCGCTTTTAGTATTAATATTTGGTATATTTTGATACACATATATAAATCAGGACTTTAGCTTTAACCTTTCAACGAGTTATATTATTCGATTGAGGAGGCGATAAATGGATTGGCGCCGTCATTATGCATCCAAGGTTGTTGATGCTCAGGAAGCCGTATCAAACATCATGAGAGGTAGTCGTGTTTTTATCGGAACGGGCTGTGGTGAGCCCCAGCACCTCATTAACGCAATGGTCAAAGATGAGCGTTTGCAAGACATTATGGTTTATCAGATGCTCTCTTCAACCCTTTCCAAGTTTGTAGAAGATGAGTCATTCACCCGTCGTTTCTCCCTAAAACTTTTTTTTATCAGCCAATCCATGCGCAAAGCAGCATTTGATGGCAAGATTGATTACATTCCAGAATACCTTTCCCAAATTCCCAGGCTGTTTGCCAGCCATCAAATCGGTTTGGATGCAGCCCTTGTTCAAGTGAGTCCACCGGACAAATTTGGTTATTGTAGCCTGGGTGTTTCGGTTGATATAACCCGGTCTGCTGTTGAACACGCGGCAATCGTGATCGCCCAGGTCAACCCGAGAATGCCTAAGACATGGGGCGACAGTTTTGTGCATGTTGATGATATCGATTGGCTGGTACCGCATGAAGAATCCCTGGTGGAAGCCCTGCCAACCATAAAAGACAATGAAGTTTCTCGCAGAATTGGTCACTACGTGTCGGAGCTGGTGGACGACGGCGCAACCCTTCAAATCGGATTCGGCAATCTGCCATACGCCATTTTGAAATATCTGGATGGTAAAAAAGATTTGGGAATTCATACCCAATTGATTACCGACGGCCTTCTCCCTTTGTTTGAAAAAAACGTAATTACAAACAAGAAAAAGACTCTTCTACCCGGCAGGGTGGTTTCTTCCTTGTGTATGGGATCCGAGAAGATATACCGCTATGTTGACAACAATCCGGCCTTTTATTTCCGATCATCGGAGTTCGTTAATGATCCGACAGTCATTGCCCGCAATGACAACCTGATATCTATCAGCTCGGCACTGGAAGTCGATCTTACCGGACAGGTTTGTTCAGATTCTATGGGGTACCTCTTTTATAGCGGTATCGGAGATCAGGTGGATTTTTTGCGAGGAAGCTCAATGTCCAAGGGAGGATTTTCCATTGTCGCGCTGCCTTCTACCGCCCGCAATGGTTCCGTCTCACGGATTGTCTCGCATCTCAGTGAAGGTGCTGGCGTGGCGACCACCAGGGGAGACGTAAACTTTGTTATCACCGAATACGGCATTGCAGAGCTCAAGGGAAAAGGTATTTACCAGAGGGTTATGGAGCTGGCCCAAATTGCTCACCCAAAATTCCGCGAAGAACTCATAGAAGAGGCAAAAAAACATCATTATATTTTTGCGGATCAACTGCCACCCACGACAGAGGATCTCTTGTTTCTAGAAGGATATAAAAACACTTTAAAGCTTGAGAATGGAAAAATTATAGAGTTTCGCCCCCTTCTGCCCTCGGATGAATTTGCATACCGTAATTTCTTTTATTCCCTGCAGGAAAAAACTATTTACATGCGGTTTTTTTACAAGATGAGAACGTTTTCTCATGAAGTGGTGCAGAAACAATGGT
>JAAUYD010214908.1_pt1 | contig 16945 bp, 19 predicted proteins | sample 7278101 | NCBI WGS metagenome assembly JAAUYD01 (sample SAMN14350128, study PRJNA611818) | marine sediment metagenome | isolation source: surface marine sediment (0.6m) | place: French Polynesia: Moorea | collected 2018-08 | reverse complement strand
CGAGCAGGCGCTCGAGCTCGCCATCTCGCCCCTGCATGCCTACATGCTCGACTTCACCCACGAGCGCGACCTCGACCTGTTCCTGGGCCTCTCCCTCGAGGCGGAGGAGGCCGTGGAGATGGCGCCCGAGGACGTGCCGATCACGGCGCTGCTTCCCGCCTTCGTCCTGAGCGAGCTGCGCGCAGCCTTCGAGATCGGCTTCCTCGTCTACCTGCCCTTCCTGGTGATCGACCTCGTCATCGCCTCGATGCTGATCTCAATGGGCATGATCGTGCTCCCGCCCGTCGTGATCTCGCTCCCCTTCAAGCTCATGCTCTTCGTGCTGCTCGACGGGTGGAACCTGGTCGTCGGGTCGCTCGTGACCGGGCTGCGAGGCTAGCGCCGTGCAGATCGAAGAAGTCAGCTCGATCCTGCAGGAGACCCTGCGCGTGAGCCTGATCCTCGCAGCTCCCGTGCTCGCCACGGCACTGCTCTCGGGCCTGCTCGTCTCGGTGTTCCAGGCCGCCACCCAGATCAACGAGCAGACCCTGAGCTTCGTGCCGAAGATCGTGCTCACCCTCGTGGTGTTCGCCGCGACCTTTCCGTGGGTGATGGCGAGCCTGGTCGAGTTCGGGCAGCGGCTGATGACGATCGCCGTCGCGGGAGGGAGCTCGTGAACCTCGCGATCGGTCTCGACGAGGTCCTCGGGACGGTCCTCGTGATGGTCCGGCTCTTCTTCGTCTTCGTCGTGGCGCCGGTCTTCGGGCACACGAGCGTTCCCATGCGGGTGCGCGTGGCCGTCGCCTTCGCCGTCTCCCTGGCTTTCGGTCCGCGCTACGGGACCGAGCTTCCGGCCGAGAGCTCCATCGCACTGGCGGCCGCGACGGAGGCCGTGATCGGCCTCGCGATCGGCATCATCGCGACGGTGGTCTTCGCGGGGATCGGCCTGGCCGGCGAGCTGATGTCGATCCAGGGCGGGCTCGGCGCCGCCGCCGTCCTTGATCCGAGCAGCGGTGCGTCCTCGGTGGTGCTGACCGGCATGGTCCAGCTCTTCGCCCTGCTCTACTACCTGGCCGGGGGCGGCCATCACGAGCTGATCCGGGCCGTGGCGTTGAGCTTCGAGGCCCTGCCCCTCGGTGGAGGAGGCCCGCCGGCGGAGAGCTTCGGGCAGGTGGTCTCGTTCGGGGGCGTGATGTTCGAGGTGGCGGTGCGCCTGGCCGCTCCCATCACCGCCGCCATGCTCCTGGCCAACGTGTCGGTGGGCATCCTCGGCCGCACGATCCCCCAGCTCAATCTGATGGCGCTCCAGCTTCCCGGGCACGTCGGCGTGAGCCTGCTCTTGATGGGCGTCGGCAGCCACCTGTTCGGGGACGAGCTGCAGCGCGTGTTCGCGGACGGGACGCGCATGGTGACCCTGCTGCTGCCGGAGGCCGGCTAGGTGGCCGAAGCCGATCAGGCACAGAAGACCGAGCCGGCGACTCCCAAGCGGCGCAAGGACGCGCGCGAGAAGGGGGAGGTCGCCCAGAGTCGGGACCTGACGAGCGTGGCCGTGCTCGTCGGGGCGTTCCTGGTCCTGTCGCTCGGCGCGGGCGCGGTCCTCCTGCGCGCGGCGATCTCCGGCATGCGCCACGCGTTCCAGAGCGCGGCCCATCCGCCGAGCTCGCTGGCCGGCTACCACATCGAGCTGCTCTCGGTCGCGGGTCCGCCGGCCCTCGCCATGCTGCCGCTGATCGTCGTCTTCGCGGCGTCGGGCTCCATGGCCCAGCTGCTCCAGGCCGGCCCGCTCATCTCGGGCAAGGCCATCCAGCCGAAGCTCGAGCGGATGAACCCCTTGAAGGGGCTCAAGCGGATCGTCTCGATCGACAGCCTGGTCAACCTCGCGAAGGCGATCATCCAGGTCTCGATCGTGTCGGCCGTCGCCTGGGCCGTGGTCCAGTCGGAGCTCGAGGTGCTGATCGGCCTGCAGCGTCTCCCCCTGACCGGCCAGCTGCTCGAGATCGGTCGCATGACCCGGACCCTGGTCGTCGCGGTGCTCTGCGTGCTTGCGGCTCTGGCCGTCGTCGACCTGCTCTGGCAGCGCTACCGCTACGACAAGAAGCTGCGGATGACCAAGCAGGAGGTCCGCGACGAGATCAAGCAGCAGGACGGCGACCCGCTGCTTCGGAGCCACCGACGAGCCATCCAGCGCGACCTGTCGCGCTCGCGCATGATCGCTGCCGTCGCCGACGCGGACGTGGTCATCACCAACCCGACCCACTTCGCGGTGGCGCTGGCCTACGAGCGCGACGCGATGGCCGCCCCCAAGGTGCTGGCGAAGGGCCGTGGCCACGTCGCCCTCAAGATCCGCGAGGCCGCACGTGCGGCCGACGTCCCGATCGTCGAGAACAAGCCGCTGGCGAGGGTGCTCCACGATACGACCAAGGTCGGGCACGAGATCCCCGAGAACCTCTACAAGACGGTGGCTGAGGTCCTGGCCCACGTCTATCGCCTGTCGCCCGCGCGTGCGCGCCGCTTCAGCGGAGTCTCCGGATGAAGCGCTCCGACGATCTGATCCTCGGATTCTCGTTCTTCTGGATCCTGGCGCGGCTGGTGATGCCGCTCCCGGCCGGCCTGCTCGACGTGATGCTGGCGCTGTCCCTCACGCTGGGCCTGCTGGTGCTGCTCGTCGCGCTCTTCACCGAGAAGCCCCTCGACTTCTCCGTGTTCCCGGCGCTGCTGCTCATCCTCACGCTCTTCCGGTTGGGGCTCAACGTCGCGAGCACGCGGCTCATCCTGACGCGGGGAAACGAGGGCTCGGGCGCGGCCGGCAACGTGATCCAGGCGTTCGGCGACATCGTCGTCGGCGGAAACTACCTGGTCGGCGTGATCCTCTTCGCGATCTTCGTGACGATCAACTTCATCGTGATCGCCAAGGGCTCCGGGCGCATCGCCGAGGTGGCCGCGCGCTTCACCCTCGACGCGATGCCCGGCAAGCAGATGGCGATCGACGCCGACCTGAACCAGGGCGTGATCGACGACGCCGAGGCGCGCACGCGGCGTCGGGAGATCCAGCGCGAGGCCGACTTCCACGGCGCCATGGACGGTGCCAGCAAGTTCGTGAAGGGCGACGCCATCGCCGGCCTCGTCATCATGGCCATCAACATCCTGGGTGGGCTCGCGGTGGGCGTGCTGCAAGGCGGGCTGCCGCTGGGCGAGGCCGTCGAGACCTACACGCTGCTCACCGTGGGCGACGGCCTGGTCGGTCAGATCCCGGCGCTGGTGGTGTCCACGGCGGCCGGCATCGTGGTGGCGCGGACGGCCGAGGAGGAGCCCCTCTCCGGCGAGCTTCGCAGCCAGATGATCTTCCAGCCGCGCGCGCTCTACGGCGTGAGCGCCATGCTTTGCGCACTGGCCCTGACGCCGGGCCTGCCCTTCTTCCCCTTCGCCCTGATGGCGGGCGCATCCGGCGGATTGGGGGCCTGGGTCTCCGGCCGGGAGGAGGAGGCGAAGAAGCCCGAGCCCGAGCCGGCGGCCGAGCCGCCGAATCCCGAAGAGGAGGTGCGCGAGGCGCTCGTGCTCGACGAGCTCGAGCTCGAGGTCGGCTACGGCCTCCTGCCCCTCGTGGTCGAGGACCAGGGCGGCGAGCTCCTCGGGCGCATCCGCGCCACGCGCAAGAAGCTCGCCCAGGACCTCGGGTTCGTGATCCCGCTGGTGCACGTGCGCGACAACCTCGAGCTCGAGCCGAGCGCCTACCGGGTGCTGCTCCGCGGCAACGCGCTGGCGACCTCCCGGGTGCCGCCCGGCCGGCTGCTCGCCCTGCGTCCCTCGCCCGACGCGCCCGAGGTGCCGGGGATCGAGACGCGCGACGCCGCCTTCGACATGCCTGCCGTCTGGATCCAGCCGCGCGACCGCGACCTGGCCGAGTCCCACGGCTACGCGGTGGTGGACGGCGCCACGGCGATCGCCACGCACCTGGCCGAGCTGATCCGGGAGCACGCTCCCGAGCTGCTGACGCGACACCAGGTGAAGGAGCTGCTCGACAGCTTCGGCGAGCGCGCGCCCAAGGTCGTGGAGGAGATCGTCCCGAACATCGTGTCCGTCTCGCTCTTGCATCGCACGCTACGGGCGCTGCTGGAGGAGGGCGTCTCGGTGCGCGACCTGGGCTCCATCCTCGAGACCCTGGCCGAGTACGCTCCGCGTCTCGAGGACCCCGACCTGCTGACCGACCTGGTGCGCGAGCGACTCTCGCGAACCATCGTGCGCGACCTGATCGACGAGGCCGGAAGCCTGCGCGTCCTCACCCTCGAGCCCGCCGTCGAGGAGCAGCTCAAGAACGGCGTGCAGCGGACCCAGAGCGGGGCCTTCCTCTCGGTGGATCCCAAAACCCTCGATCGCCTGCTGAACGGCGTCGAGCAGAAGCTGCGCGGCCCCGAGCTCGAGCCCGGTGGACGGCCCGTGCTGCTCATCTCCCAGAACCTGCGTGCCCCCCTGCGCCAGGTGCTGTCGCGGATCCGTCCGCGGCTCTCCGTGCTCTCACACAACGAGCTGCCGCCCGAGGTGAAGGTCGTGGCGGTGGGACAGCTGGGGTTGGCCGGTGCACATTAAGCGCTTCGAAGCAGACACCTTGAAAGAGGCCCTGAAGCGGGTGCGCGAGGCCCTCGGCCCCGACGCGCTCGTGCTCGAGACGCGCAAGGTCGGAAGCGGACGCAGCCGGTTCGGCCTGGCGGCGCGGACGCGCGTCGAGGTGGTCGCCGCGAGCGAGCGCGCGGCGCCCGTCGAGCCGCAGGGCCCGTCCCGTCGGGCCGCGCGCGAGCCGTCGCGCCGCCCCGCGGCCAACGAGAGCTGGGGCGGCCTGCGCCTCTCTCGCGCGCTGATCGCGCCCCTCGAGGAGGAGATGCGCGAGATCCGCCGGCTCGTCGAGCGGGCCCAGGCACGCAGCGGGCATCCCGCAGCGGAGGGCTCGATCGCCGAGGAGCTCGCCGAGCTCCGCCGCCTGGCGCGCGATCTCAGGAGCCCGGGCGTCCTACCGGGCTCGGAGACCCTGGTGTCCGCCGGGCTCGCGCCGCGCCACGCCGCCGCCTTCGCCGAGCGCCGGGCCCGTGAGCCCGGGACCGATGCCGAGGGCTGGCTCGCGACGCGGCTCGAGTCGCGCACGCGTCCGCCGCGCTGCGACGAGTCGGGGCCGCTCATGCTGGTCGGCGCGACCGGCGTCGGCAAGACGACCACGATCGCCAAGCTCGCGGGCGGCGCCGGCTCGCTTCCCCACGCGGTCCTCTCCACCGACGTCCATCGGCTCGGCTCGGACGAGTCGCTCCAGGCCGTGTCGCGGACCCTGGGGATCGCCTTCGATCGGGCCGAGGGGCCCGGCCGTCTCGAGCGACTGCTGCGCCCTCACGGCTCGGCGCCGGTGCTGGTGGACACGAGCGGGGTGGGTCGGGAGGAGCCGGACCTGTGTGACGAGCTGCTGCGCCTTCGCGAGAGCCTCGGGAGTCGCGGACGCGTCCAGGTCGTCCTCTCCGCGAGCACCAAGGAGGCGGATCTCCGCGCCGAGCTCGCCCGCTTCCGCGATCTCGAGCCCGAGGGCTGCATCGTGACGCGGATGGACGAGAGCGCCGAGATCAGCAACGTCGTGAACGTCCTGCTCGACGACGACGCGCCGCCGCTCACGTGGGTCGGAAACGGGCGCTGCATCCCCGACGATCTCGCGGCGGCGCAGCCGGCCGGGCTGGCGCGGCGCATGCTCGGGGCTTCGGCATGCGCCTGAGCGCCGAGCTCGATGGGCTCGGCATGAGCGCCGAGCTCGACGGGCTCGGCATGGGCGCCGAGCGGAGGAGCGAGCCGCACCCGAGCCGGCTGGTCAGCGTGGTCAGCGGCAAGGGCGGGGTCGGCAAGACCAGCCTCAGCGTCAACCTCGCCGTGGCCGCGGCGCGTTCGGGGGCGCGGGTGCTGCTCGTCGACGGAGATCTCGGGCTCGCCAACGTCGACGTGCTGCTCGGCCTCCTCCCCCGCGCCTCGGCGGCGGACGTGGTCTCCGGATCGTGCCGCTTCGAGGACGCCGTTCTCGAGGGACCGGCTGGTCTTCACGTGCTGCCGGCGGCGTCCGGACGCCCCGATCTGCTGGCGCTCCGGCCCTCGGAGCTCTCGGCGCTGATCCTTCCCCTGCTCGCCTCGCGCCACGAGTACGACCTGATCCTGGTGGATGCGGGCGCGGGGATCGGCACCGCGGTGCTGAGCCTCGCCGCGGCGTCCGACCAGGTGCTGCTCGTCACGAGCGAGGAGCCGACGGCGCTCGCCGATGCCTACGCGACTCTCAAGGTGCTGGGAGACGAGACGCCGGTCTCGATCGTCGTCAACGCGGCGAAGAACCTCCGCCGCGCGCGTTCGACCCACGCGCAGCTCGCCCGCATGAGCGAGCGCTTCCTGGGATCCCGGCCCGAGCTCGCGACCTGGCTCCCGGTCGACGCGCGCGTCGGCGACGCGGTCTCGCGCCAGACGCCCCTCGTCGAGCTGCACCCGCTCTCACCCGTCGCGACCCGCATCGTCGAGCTGGCGCGCGCCCTCGTCTCGCAAGCTTCGTGAGCGTTGCAACTTGAAAGGCCGACCGTGCAGGACGCCCACCCGACCCGGCACGATCCGCCGTGCGGCGTCGCGAAAGGGGCCGCAGACGGCGGGAGGAGCCGCCCCGGACACTCCCGACGGCAGGATTCCCCTGGCACGTCGCTTGCTTTGAAAGGGTGCACACCATGCCCGAAAGCCTCTACGTAGCGACCTCCGGTGCGACGTCCCGCATGCGCCAGCTGGACGTGGTGGCCAACAACCTGGCCAACGCGAGCACGATCGGATTCAAGGGCGACACGATGATGTTCTCGACCGCGCTCGACGCGGCCGCGCTCGGACAGCCCATGACCTACGTGCAGACGAGCGGGGTCGTGACGAACATGAGCGCCGGCCCCCTGTCGCCGACCGGGCGCGACCTCGACGTCGCGATCCAGGGCGAGGGCTTCTTCGTCGTGCAGGCTCCCGAGGGCGTGCGCTACACGCGCGCGGGCTCGTTCCTGGTGGATGCGCAAGGGCGTCTGGCCACGCCCGAGGGCCACCCGGTTCTCGGTGAGGGCGGCCCGATCCAGGGTGGCGTCGGGTCGCTGCGGATCCTGTCGGGCGGTGAGGTGATCGACGACAACGACGTCGTGATCGGCGCCTTGCGCATCGAGGAGTTCGAGAACGTCGATCTGCTCGAGAAGGCGGGTGGGGCGCTCTTCAAAGCGCCGGCCGAGCTGGCCCCCGTTCCGGTCGTCGATCGGCGGCTGGTCGAGGGGACCCTCGAGCTGTCGAACGTGGCTCCCACGACGGAGCTCGCCCGCATGATGTTGCTCCAGAGATCCTTCGACGCCTCGGTCCGTGCCCTGCGCGCGGACGACCAGGCGACCGACCGCCTGCTCCAGGAGATCGCCCAATGAGAGCTCTCTTCACCGCGGCCACGGGCATGGAAGCCCAGCAGCTCCGCATCGACACGGTGGCCAACAACCTGGCCAACGTGAACACGACGGGCTTCAAGCGCAGCCGGGCCGACTTCCAGGATCTCTTCTACGAGACCCTGCGTGCGCCCGGTGCCGCAGCGGCCGACGGCACGCTCCTGCCGACCGGCGCCCAGGTGGGACATGGCGTGAAGCTCGCCGCGGTCACGCGCAACTACAGCCCGGGCGAACGAGCCACGACCAACCGGGACCTCGACGTGGCCATCGACGGCGACGGGTTCTTCCAGTTCACGGACGCCAACGGCCAGACCGTCTACTCCCGCGACGGCGGCCTGCAGCTCGACTCGACCGGCAACATCGTGAACTCCCAGGGTCTCCAGATGATCCCCGCGATCAACGTTCCCGTGGATGCGATCCAGGTGACGATCCGCGAGGACGGGACGGTCTCCACGCTGGTCGCCGGCGACACCGACGCGACGGACCAGGGTCAGATCCAGCTGGCGCGCTTCGCCAATCCCTCGGGTCTGCGGGCCGTGGGCAACAACCTGGTCGTGCCCTCCGCTTCCTCGGGTGCCCCCGAGACGGGCAGCCCCAACGATCAGGGCTTCGGAGCCACCGCCCAGGGCTTCCTCGAGGCGTCCAACGTCAACATGGCCGAGGAGCTGGTCCGCATGATCGTGGCCCAGCGCGCCTTCGAGGTGAACAGCCGGGTCATCCAAGCGGGCGACGAGATGCTGCGCACCGCGTCGCAGCTGAGTGGCTGACGTGCGTCCCTTCGCGAGCTTCCTCCTGATCTGTGTGGCGCTCGTGCTCGCCCCGGGCGCCGGCGCGAGCCGGGACCCCATGGCCCTGCGCCTGCAGAGCGAGATCGAGCGCTTCGTCTCCGAGCGGAGCGAGCCCGAAGCCCGCGTCTTCGTGCCGCCGCTCCACGGCCTCGTGCCCGAGCCGCAGCCCGAAGGCCTGGCCTTCGAGCTCTCGACCGCCGCGACCACCCGCTTCGAGGGGCTCGTACCCGTCACGGTGGTCATGCGCGACGGCGGGCAGCCCTTCTCCCGAGCGGTCGTGACCGTTCGCGTCGAGTCCCTCTCCAAGGTCCTGGTGGCGCGACGCAGCCTGCGCGTGGGCGAGGTGATCCGGGCGGGCGACCTCGAGGCCGAGGCGCGCCTCAGCGATCGCCTGCCGAAGGGCTCTACCCGCGAGCTCGCGGACCTCGTCGGTCGCCGGCTGAGCCGACCCGTCCGGGCCGGTGCCGTGGTGCCCAAGAGCTCCGTCGAGGACGTGCCCACCATCGCCCGCGGGCAGCGCGTGACCGTGCGCCTCGAGCGGGGGCCCCTGCGCATCGACCTCGTGGGCCGCGCTCGCGAAGACGGCCGACTCGGCGACCTGATCCGGGTGCAGAACCCGGGATCGCGCCGCGACGTCGTCGGCACCGTCGACGCCGGAGGAGTCGTGCGTGTCACCTTCTGATCGCCGACTGCGCGTCGTACGAGCCGTGGCGCTCGGTTGTCTCGTGGGCTTCTCCGTGTCCTGCGCCGAGACCGCTCTGCGCGAGACCGTGCTGCCGACGCGCTACGACATCCCGCCGCCTCCCGAGCCGTTGCCCGCCGAGAACGGGGCGATCTGGCCGGGGGGAACCTCGGGCGGCTCGTTCCTCTACTTCGATCGCAAGGCGCGCGGGCTCGGCGACCTCGTAACCGTCGTGGTCAACGAGAACCTGTCGGCCAACGGAGAGGCCTCCACCGACGTCGAGAAGAGCAGCAGTCTCGGAGTCGATCTCGAGTCCGACGTCGGGCTCGGCGAGCTCGCGGTCCTCGGCTTCGAGACCCTGCTCGGCATCTTCGGGATCGATCTCGACGACGCGGATGGCACGGCCAACCTCAACGTGGTCCAGACGAACGCGAGCAACGGCTACCAGGGCGACGGAAGCACGAGCCGCAGCGGGAGCTTCACGGGCACGGTGACCTGTCGGGTGGTCGAGGTGCTGCCCGGCGGAATGTTCCGGGTCTTCGGAAAGCGGCAGATCGTCGTCAACCACGACCTCCAGCTGGTGACCATCGAGGGCTTCGTGCGCCGCGAGGACATCGGCATCGACAACCAGGTTCCTTCCTCGGTCCTCGCCGATCTCCGTCTCACGTACGACGGGATCGGGGTGATCGACGACAAGCAGCGACCCTCGCTGCTCGCAAGATGGTTCGACCTCTTCTATCCCTTCTAGTCGCACTGGCCATGGCACTCGGCCTGCCCGGCTCCGTCTCCGGAGTCGACTCCGTCTCTGGAGTCGATCATGGCGTGCGCGTGAAGGACATCGTCGCGATCAAGGGCGTGCGTCCCAACCAGCTGATCGGCTACGGCCTCGTCGTCGGCCTGAACGGGACCGGCGACGCCGAGCAGACCGAGTTCACGGTCCAGTCCCTCGCCAGCGTGCTCGCTCGGATGGGAATCGGCGTCGACTCCGGCGAGATCCGTGTGGACAACGTCGCCGCCGTGATGGTGACCGCCATGCTGCCTCCCTTTGCGAGGGCGGGCTCGCGGATCGACGCGACCATCTCCTCGCTCGGAGACGCCGAGAGCCTCGAGGGCGGCACCCTCGTGATGACGCCGCTGTTCGGCGCCGACGGTGAGGTGTACGGCATCGCCCAGGGGCCGGTCTCCGTGGGCGGATTCGCCGCCGGCGGCGGGGGTGGCTCCTCGGTGCAGAAGAACCATCCCACGGTCGGTCGGCTGCCCTCGGGCGTCACGGTCGAGCGCGAGCTCGCGTTCGACATCGAGGATCGGCGCCAGTTCGAGCTGGCGCTCGGCGACCCCGACTTCACCACGGCGCGTCGCGTCGCGCGGGCGATCAACGAGCGGCTCGGCGGCGAGGTCGCGGTGGCGCCGGACCCGGGCACCGTACGCCTCTCCGTGCCCGACGAACATGCCCACGACGTGGTGGGGTTCCTGGCCGAGGTCGAGGTCACCCGGGTGGAGCAGGATCGTCCGGCCCGCGTGGTGCTGAACGAACGTACCGGCACGGTGGTGATGGGCGAGTCCGTGCGGATCTCGACCGTCGCCGTGTCCCACGGCTCGCTCTCGGTCACAATCTCCGCCCGGAACGAGGTGTCCCAACCGCTGCCCTTCTCGGATGGCGAGACCACGGAGTTCAGCAACGAGACCGTCGAGGCGGTCGAGGAGGCGAATCGGCTGCTGCTCGTCGGGGGCTCGGTCACGATGGACGAGCTGGTGCGCGGCCTGAACGCGATGGGCGTGACGCCCCGCGACCTGATTTCGATCCTCCAGGCCATCAAGGCGTCGGGCGCCATGGCCGCGGAGCTGGAGATCCTATGACGCTCTCGGCCGTCCAGGGGGCGAGCCAGCTCCTCCACGCCGTGCGCGGCGAGGGCGGTGCCGAGGCCTCGGCCGTCGCCGCCGAGTTCGAGGCGCTCCTGCTGGGCGAGGTCTGGAAGGGTGCGATGCGGCCGATGGGCTTCGGCGACGGTCTCGACGGTGGACCGGCGGCGCGGATGTACCGGGACCGCTTCATCGAAGAGGTGATGCGCGAGGCGACGAAGGCCCGATCGAGCGCGATGACCGCGCTGATCGAGCGGGAGCTGCGGGCCGCTGACACCGCCGCGGAGTCGGGGGGCGAGCCCGAAGGAGGGTCGCGATGACGTACACGGTCGAGCGTCTGGTGAAGGTGCTCGGGTCCGAAGAGGATCTCTACGAGCGCATGCGTGACCTGCTCCAAGCCGAGCGCAGCCTGATGCTGAAGCTCGACGCCGAGGGGCTCGAGGCGCTGGTGCGTGAGAAGGAGATCCTGACCGACGAAGGCCGGCTCGTGGAGGACGCGCGCGGGCAGGTCGTGGCCGAGCTGGCTGCCGAGCTCGAGATCGAGGAGTCGCCCGTCTCCCTCTCGCGACTCTGCGTGGCCCTCGGGGCGGAGGGCGGCGCGCTGCGCGAGGCGCATACCCGCCTGGTCGTGCTCGTGAGCGTCGTCCAGGAGCTGCTCGATGCGAATCGCATCCTCGCCGGGGAGAGCCTGGACCAGGTGCGCGGAACCCTGCGCCTGCTCGGCTCGCTCTCGCCGAACGGCCCCGACGCCGGCCTGCGCCCGGACGCGGGACGCCTGATCCGGAGGACGGCGTGAGCGGCATCTTCAGCACGATCGACACGGCGACGCGCGCCCTCGGGGTCGTCCAGCGCGGCATCGGCGTCACCGGGCACAACATCGCCAACGTGGAGACGCCCGGCTACTCGCGGCAGCGTCAGGTGCTCTCCGCCGAGATTCCGAGCGCGACCGCCATCGGAGTACGCGGGCTCGGCGTGCGCCAGCTGACGATCGAGCGCGTCACGGATGCCTTCATCCAGAACCAGCTGATGCGTCAGTCGTCGTCCCTGGGCGCGAGCGAGGCCCAGGCCAGCGGGCTCGCCGCCCTCGAGCAGATCCTGAACGAGCAGCAGGGAGAAGGGATCAGCGCCGCCCTGAACGACTTCTACGACGCGCTGAGCGACCTCTCGACGTCACCGACTCCCGGTGCGCCGAGCGAGCGCCAGGCCGTGCTCTCCGCGGCGCAGCGCGTGATCGACAACCTGAGCTCGGCCGACACCCGGGTCCGGTCGCTGATGCGTTCGACCGACTCGAGCATCGAGGTCTCCGTCGAGAACGTGAACCGCATCACGGCGGAGATCCACGAGCTCAACCACGCGATCATGGAGCAGGAGGTCGTCGCGCCCGCCAACGATCTGCGCGATCGACGCGAGCTCCTGCTCCAGGAGCTCGCTCGCGAGGTCGACATCCAGACCAACGAGAACGACTCCGGTGTGATCGGCGTCTCCCTGGCCGGAGGCCCGAGCCTGGTCACCGAGGGCTCGGTGCGGCAGCTGAACGCCGTCCCGGACCCGACCAACCCCTTCGATCCGACCCTCGTGCGGATCGAGCACGTGTCCGGTGCGGTCGTCACCGACGTCACGGCCGACATCGGAGGCGGCAACATCGGCGGACTGCTCCGCCTGCGCGACAACTCCCTCGCCTCCGCGGTGCGGGCTCTCGACACGCTGGCCTACAACCTCGGCGAGTCGGTGAACGCGGTGCACCAGACGGGACTCGGCCTCGACGGCCTCGCCGGGGACTTCTTCGCGCCGCTCGCCAACGTGGAGGATGCGGCGCGGAACCTGGCGCTGGACGCACGCGTCGCCGGCAATCCGGACGGCATCGCCGCCGGTCTCACCTCGGCGTCCCTCGACAACGAGGTCGCGCTCCAGCTCGCGGCGCTGCGCGACACCCCCGCGGCGATCTTCCTGCCCGGTGATCCGCCCGGCCCGGCGACGGGTCCGACTCGCTCGCTCCTCGATCACGCGGCTGCGATCGTGGCCGACGTCGGTCAGCAGACGCGGACGCTCCAATCCGCCGCGGCCCAGCAGACCCTGCTGATGGACAACCTCGAGAATCGTCGCGCCGAGGTCTCTGGCGTCTCGCTCGACGAGGAGACCACCAACCTGATCCGCCTCCAGGCCGCCTTCCAGGCCAACGCCCGGGTGGTGAGCGTCGCCCAGCAGCTGCTGGACGACCTCGTGTCGATCATCTGAGGACGCCATGCCCGCACGCATCACCCAGTCCATGCTCTCGCGAAACGCGCTCGCGAACGTCACCAACCAGCGTCTGCGTCTCGCGGAGACCCAACGGCAGGCCTCGAGCGGTCTTCGCATCGGCCGTCCCTCGGATGATCCGTCCGGGGCCTCGGCGGCTCAGGTGCTGAAGACGGGCCTCGCCGCGACCAACCAGTTCCAGCGCAACGCGAGCCAGGGACTGGGCCGCGTGGCCGTCGCCGAGACCGCCGTGGCCGGAGCGGTCGACACCCTGATCCGCGCTCGCGAGCTCGCGGTGGCGGGAGGTACCGACACGCAGGACGCGACCTCGCGTCGCTCCCTCGCCACGGAGGTTGCGAGCCTGCACGCGAGCCTCGTGGCCGACGCCAACACGCGCAGCTCCCGGGGCCACGTCTTCGCCGGCTACAGCGCGGACGTCCAGCCCTTCGTTCCGTCGGGCCCCTTCGTGTCTCCCCCGCCGGCCGCACCGACGGTGGCCTACGCGGGAGACTCGCAGGAGACCCGCATCGCCATCGACGAGGGCGTGAGCGTGCGTGTCGGCTTCGACGGTCGCCGCATCTTCCTCGGCGACGCCGACGGGGACGGCAACCCGGACGCCGGCCGGGAGGACCTCTTCGACGTCCTCTCGGACCTCTGGACGGCGCTCGAGAACGACGATCCCGTGGCCACCCGTCAGGTCCTCGACCGTATCGACGTGGGGCTCGACCAGCTGGCGGAGGCGCGGACGGAGATGGGAGCCTCGCAGAAGACCCTCGAGGACTGGCAGAGCCGTCTCGACCAACGTGCGGTGGATCTCGAGACGAGGCTCTCCGAGCTCCAGGACGCCGACCTGGCAGACGTCGTGTCCCGGCTGGTCCAGCAGGAGAACGCGCTCCAGGCCGGACTCGCTGCCATGGCTCGAACCGTCACCCCGACCCTGCTCGACTTCCTCTCGTAGCCCATGCTGGTTCTCGGGCGGAAGGTGGGGCAGAGCATCCGGATCGGCGATCAGGTGCGTCTGACCGTGATCGAGATCGGCCGGGGGGGCGTGCGTCTCGGGATCGAGGCCGAGGGGGGCATCGAGGTCTACCGGGAGGAGCTCTTCGAGCGCATCGTCACGGCCAACCGCGAAGCCGCCGAGCACGCGACCCAGGTCGACCCGGCCGACGTCCTGACCCAGATGAGCCACGACGTGGCCAAGGTGGAGACCAGCCCCGAATGAGCGAAGCCACGAGCGAAGAGAGCATGGAGGCGATCGAGATCGAACATGCCCGATTCGGACGGATCCGGGTGGGTCCCGACGAGCTCTATCGCTTCGATGGGATTCCCGGCTTCCCGTCCGCCGAACGCTTCGTCCTGATGCAGTCGAAGGAGCCTTCGCTCTTCATGTGGCTCGTGAGCCTCGACCTGCCGGAGCTCGCGTTTCCGGTGATGGACCCGACGGCGTACTTCCCCGACTACGGCCCCGAGATCGCGAGGGAGCATCTCGATGCGCTCCGCGCGAAGGGCCCGGAGGACGTGGACATCCTCGCGATCGTGAGCGCCAGGCCGGGTGAAGTCGTCGCGAACCTCGCGGCGCCCGTGGTCGTCAGCGCATCGAGTCGTCGCGGCCGCCAGCTCATTCTGGAGGAAGGGCTCTACGCCACTCGCCAGCCCCTGCTGCCCCAGCCCCCCTCCTCGGGGAGCGGGCGCTAGATCGAGTCGAGCCCCTACCCGCTAGACCGAGTCCAGCCCCCAAAGGTAGGGCGGCGGTTGCGGAGGCCGGGGCGCCGCATCGGGTCGACCCGGAAGACCGAAGATGCGCCCGAGCAGCGCAGCGTGGGAGAGGGGCCGAGGCTCCCCGGGAATCAGCGAGGTCCGGAGGGCTTCCTCGTCGAGCACGCGGCCCAGCGCGAAGATGCCGGCCTGGCGTTCGGGACAGCGACGCAGGATGGCCTCGCGTGCCGGATCGCCCTCGGGGCCGGCCAGGACGATCTGCGCCCGCCCAGCCTCGTGCAGCGCATCGATGCACGCGACGACGCCATCGGGCAGGCCGGCCCACTCGTGGACGCAGCCCTCGAAGTCGTCGCCACGTCCGGCCACGGCGTAGGCGACCGGCTCACCGGCTTCGCTTCTCGCGACCACGAGGTGGGTGTCGGGCGCCCGGGCCAGCCGTTCGAGTGCGCCCGGGGGCCGAACCGCGAGCACGGGCTTTCGCGCGTGCAGGCGCTCGAGCCGTTCCCAGTCGGACGGGCGGGGAGCGCCCACGGCGAGCGGCCCGCGGCCGGACCGACGCCAACGGAGGATCCACTCGGAGCCGACGGGTCGGAAGTCCATGCGCGCGTAGAACGCATGCTTCTCGCTCCAGAGAAGGGCTAGAGGGACTCCGCGGCGACCGAGCTCCTCGATACAGGATTCCACGCAGCGCGTGGCGAGGCCCTGCCCTCGGGCTTCGGGGTCCGTGTAGACCAGGCCGATCATTCCGACGCGGAGCTCTCGCGAGATCGACCGGATCACCGCCTCGTGCAACATGGCGTGGGCGGCCGGAGACCCGTCCCGGCGGATCACGCGCTGGTTCGCCACCGCCCCCGGGTGGAAGGAGAGCGGATACTCCGCGGCGAGGCGCCCCCTCTCGCCACGACGCAGGCCGCGATCGAGCCATGCCTCGATCTCATCGAACTCGGACTTCGACGGTTCTTCCGGCCCGTCCTGACGGCGTGAATCGGGTGACGACACGATCGGTACCGAGCAAGAAGGATGCCTTTGCGCGGGGCGCCGTCCGCAGCCCGCCGGGCTCCGGGAATTCGAGCCTGAAACCCGCCCTTGCACTCTGAAACGATCGCCCGGGGGTCGGCCACGCGCAGCGAACGCGCAGCCGTTCTCCCACCCGGGCGTACGGCATCACGTCGCCGGATTGGGGGAGGCGAGGCCGGTCTTGCGTGGCACTGGCCTTGCAGTCTTCGGGACCGGCCCGGCGCGTCCACGGACGGCTGGCCGTTCGCGAGGCAGTTCTCGCGATCCCCCAAAGAACGGTGGCTCAAGGATCGAGCCGCCGGACCACCAGGAAGGATCAAGGTCGAATGGGACTTCGAATCAATACCAACCCGGCTTCGCTGAACGCTCAGCGAAACCTTTCGCGTTCCACGCAATCGCTGCAGCGCTCCTTCGAGCGTCTGTCGTCGGGTCTCCGCATCACGCGGGCCTCGGACGACGCAGCGGGTCTCGCGATCTCGGAGCGGTTCCGCGCTGACGTCCGCAGCCTCCAGCAGGCCCAGCGGAACGCCAACGACGGCATCTCGCTGCTCCAGATCGCGGAAGGCGCGCTCGACGAGGTCTCCGGATCGCTGATCCGGCTCCGAGAGCTCGCCATCCAGTCGGCGAACGGCACGCTCGGCACCAGCGAGCGTGCGACGCTCAACGCCGAGTTCCAGGATCTCGTGGACGAGATCGGCCGCGTCGCTGCCGTGACCGAGTTCAACGGGACCACGCCGCTCGACGGAACCGCCGCCAGCGTGCAGTTCCAGGTGGGCATCAACGCCACGTCGAACGACCGGATCACGGTCACCGGCGTGGACGCGACGGCCACCGGTCTGGCACTCCGCCTCGGCTCGGGTGCGGCCACGGGTGCGGTCGCGGCCAACATCGCCTCCGTGGGCGGTGCGTCCGCCGCCATCGCGGTGCTCGACACGGCCATCAACACGGTCTCGTCCCTGCGTGCCGGCTTCGGTACCGCGCAGAACCGCCTCGAGTCGACCATCCGGTCGATCGCGGTGGCCGTCGAGAACGTGTCGGCCGCCGAGTCGCGGATCCGCGACGTGGACGTCGCTGCCGAGACGGCCCTCCTGACGCGGAACCAGGTTCTCCAGCAGGCCGGCATCGCCGTCCTCGCCCAGGCGAACGTGTCGACCCAGTCGGCCCTGTCGCTGCTCGGCTAGTAGCCCGAAGGGACGAACCCTCTGAAAGGGGGTTTG
>JAAUYD010140832.1_pt1 | contig 16952 bp, 11 predicted proteins | sample 7278101 | NCBI WGS metagenome assembly JAAUYD01 (sample SAMN14350128, study PRJNA611818) | marine sediment metagenome | isolation source: surface marine sediment (0.6m) | place: French Polynesia: Moorea | collected 2018-08 | reverse complement strand
GCCCGATTCGATAGGCCCTATGGCCTACGCCTGGCGGCAATCACCTCAGCCTGGTTCGCTCGACACCGGTTGTCCGCATATTCGGAGGTGATTGTCAGCGGTTATGTTCACGATGGATATTGCCTTCATGACCGTATAAGGGATTGAACCCATGAGCGATGCCCCCCAGCGACGCAAGCTGACCGCCATCTTGAGCGCCGACGCTAAGGGCTACAGTCGGCTCATGGGCGACGACGATGCGCTGACCGTGCAGACCATCATCCGTTTTCGGGAACTGTTCGAGCAGTGCATCGGAGCCCATGGCGGGCGGGTGGTCAATGCACCCGGTGATGCCATTCTGGCTGAATTCCCCAGTGTGGTGGACGCCGTGCGCTGCTCGGTGAACATCCAGGATCGGCTGGCCGAGGCCAACGCCGGGTTGGCGGCCCACCGACGCATGGATTTTCGTATCGGCATCGATCTGGGAGACGTGATCCAGTTTGGCAACGATATCTATGGCGACGGCGTGAATATTGCCGCCCGGGTCGAGTCGCTGGCCGATGGCGGAGGTATCTGTGTGACCCGGCCGGTATTCGACCAAGTTAAAAGCCGGATCCCCGAGCTGATGTTCAGCGATATGGGATCACATTCCGTAAAAAATATCGTCGAACCGGTGAGGGTCTATCGCCTGAGCAAACCAGCCGAACCCGGTGCTCCCCCGGCAACCGATCAGGTCCGACGTGAACCGACACCCGCAGGGACAGACCGACCGGCCACCATCGCCGTGATGCCCTTCGAGAACTTATCGGGCCACCGCGATCACGATTACTTCTCCATCGGATTTGTCGAAGACCTGATTGTCGACTTGGCCCACTTTTCCAGCCTCAATATCATCTCATCCTATGCCACCAGAAAAATGGAGGCGGATCGGCGTGATATTCTCGAGCTCTCCAGGTCTCTGGGCATCGATTACCTGCTGCGGGGCAACCTGCGTCGTCTGGGCGGCCAGGTTCGCATTTCCGCACAGTTGATGGGCACCGCCGATGGGCGTGTACTCTGGGCCGAGCGTTACGATGCGCTTGTAGACACGTTGTTCGATATCCAGGATGATATTGTCGCCCGGGTGGTCAGCGCCATATCTGCGCAAATCGACCGGACCTTGCTGGCCGCCGCCCGCAAGAAACCGCTTACCCGCATGGCCGCCTATGACTTTTGGCTGCGGGGCATGGAATGCTTGCGCCGGGGAACGCCGCAAGCCGACCGCGACGCCCGCAAACTCTTCCAACAAGCCCTGTCCATCGATCCTTATTACAGCCGGGCGTATGCCGGCCTCTCCCTTTCCCACTTCAACGACTGGAGCTGCCAGCTCTGGGAGCAGTGGGAAACCACCGAGCGCAAGGCCTACGATTATGCCATGCGGGCCAACCAACTGGACGACAGCGACCACCTGGTCCAGATGATCCTGGGTCGCATCCTGCTTTTCCGGCGCCAGTTCGATCTGGCGGCCCAGCATCTGAACCGCTCCCTGGCACTCAACGACAACGATGCTGACAATTTGGTCCAGGTCGCTGCCTGCATGGCTTTTCTGGGAGAGGCTGACCGGGGAGAACAGCTCTATGAGAAGAGCCTGCGGCTGAATCCCTACCGCGAGAACTGGTACTATACCTACGGTGCCTGGCCATATATGATTCAACGGCGATATGACCGATTTCTGGAAACTGCCCTCAAGGGTCCGCTCACCGATGTCTGGGTGGATCAACCCGCCTACATTGCCGCCGCATACGCATTCCAGGGAGACCGATCCCGGGCAGCCGATTATCTGGATCAGTTCAAGGTTGTGTTCAACAGGGAGATTCTTGACGGCAGGGAGGCCACCCCGGAAGAGATGATCGCTTGGATCCACAAGGCCAACCCACTTAGAAAAGCGGCGGATTTCGATCATATCGTCGAAGGGTTGGTTTTGGCAGGACTGGACAGGCCCCCAGGGGCCGCCCCGGCAACCCCGTCGGCAGGTCGGCAGCCAGCAGCTGTCAATGCATTTATACAAGTGGACCGTTCATGGCACATGACCTTTGGCGGGCACTCGGTCCAGTTGCCGGAAGTCAAAGGGTTTCTGGACCTGGCCGTGCTGCTGGCACGGCCAGGCGTGGAGACGCACTGCACCCAGCTTATGGGCAGCGTCCTTAAATCGGAACAGCGCGAAAAGCTGATCGACGACCAGGCGCGGGCAGCCTACGAATCCCGCATCCGCGACCTCCAGGAAGCCATCGCCGATGCCGAGTCTATGAACGATTTGGGACGCCGGGAACAGCTAGACGCGGAACTGGACCAGCTGACCGACCATCTGGCCAAGGCCTTGGGCCTTGGGGGCAAGACCCGGCGGGTCAATACGCCCGTCGATCGTTCCCGGTCCGCCGTCACCTGGCGCATCCGCAGCGCCATCCGCAAGATCGAAGCCGTCCATCCGTCCCTGGGAAATCATCTCTCCCACGCCATTCGTACGGGCACCTTCTGCTGTTACCAACCGGAAACAGAACAGATCTGGCAAGTGTAAGTCGTCTGAAACGCCAAAAAAAGTATGGGACTTACACTGTAAGGCCAGAACTTACGCCCATGGGGGTAAAAGGCGTCGACGCCCAGACGCTGGCAACCCAACCAAAGGAGGCCCCCATGAGCACCTACCGCGACCAACTGCCCCAGACGACGGATAAAACCTTCATCACCGACGGTGGCCTGGAAACCACCCTGATCTTTAAACGCGGCTATGATCTGCCGGCATTCGCCGCCTTCGACATACTGCGGCACGAAGAAGGATACCAGGTATTGTGGGATTACTATAAAGACTACATCCGGCTAGCCCATGACAACCATCTCGGTTTCATCCTGGAAAGCCCCACCTGGCGAGCCAGCCGGGACTGGGGGACGCAGATCGGATACGACCGTCAGTCCCTGGAAAAGGTCAACCACCAGTCCATCGAACTGCTGGCGGACATCCGGCAGCGCTACGAAACCGATGCTACCCCTATGGTCATTAGCGGTTGCATCGGTCCCCGCAGCGATGGCTACACCGTGGGAAATAAAATGAGGCCCACCGAAGCCGAAGCTTATCATCGCGAACAGATTGAGACCTTGAGTCGCACCCAAGCCGATATGGTTTCGGCATTCACCATCAACTATACCGAAGAGGCCATCGGCATCACCTGGGCAGCCCGATCGGTAGGCATACCGGTGGCCATCGGATTGACTGTCGAGACCGATGGCCGCTTGCCATCCGGCCAGCCGCTGGGCCAAGCCATCGCCGAAGTGGATCGCACCACCAGCAACGGCCCCGCCTACTACATGATCAACTGCGCCCACCCAACCCACTTCGAACCGGTTTTGGCCGCGGACGAACCCTGGGTGCAGCGGATTCGGGCCGTTCGAGCCAATGCGTCGGCCAAAAGCCATGCCGAGCTCGACGACGCCGAAGAACTGGATGCCGGCAACCCGGATGACCTGGGGCAACGGATGGCTCATCTGCAATCGATGCTGCCTCATCTGAACATCTTGGGCGGTTGTTGCGGCACCGATTACCGCCATGTGGATGCCATCTGCCGTGCGGTCACACTGCACTGAGCCGGAAAACGCATACGATTCCCGTTCGGCTCGCTACCGGTCGAACAGAGAGCCAAGGCGGTGCATCCGATAACAGCCCAATCTTTACGGAATCTTTATCCAATCGTTACCGTAGGTTTATCATGGAAAGGTATCTAGCCTAACAGAGGCGGGGCGGTCAGGAAGTCCAGGGCACCGCGTCTTGAATTGAGCTGGCCGCTGACCACCTTTCCACCTTTTGCGGTAAAGGAGATCATTATGACAAGGATTATTTTCAAGACGCTGTTGGCGATGGCTGTCGGGACGGTGCTAATCACCGGCCAGGCAATGGCCACCCAATTCACCGTTACGGTCAAAAACCTGACCAACGGGATTTACTTCACCCCTATACTGATCACCGCCCATGACGGCGACACCCGACTCTTTGAAACTGGTTCGCCGGCATCTGAGGAATTGCAGGCCATGGCCGAAGGGGGCGACGTTTCCGGCCTGGTTAATATGGTGGGCGGTGAGGACCGCGATACCGCTGTCTATTTTCACCCCAATGGCAACCTCCTGCCCCCCGGCGGAATTACCGGCGACATCCATTTTAACACCAACCGGACCCGCAACCGATTCTTGTCGTTGACCGCCATGCTGCTGCCGACCAACGACGGCTTCGTGGGCCTCGATTCGCTGCGTATTCCTCGAGTTCCCGGCACCTACCGCTATTATCTTTTCGGTTACGATGCCGGCACGGAAGCCAACGATGAAATCGTCAACGGCGGTGGAGCGCCAAATGTACCCGGGATTCCGGTCGCACCCGGTGGTGATGCCGGCACCGGCGGCAGCGGTGTGGCCGACTTTGATTCCAATGCGACGGTGCATATCCATCGGGGCGTTATTGGCGACACCGATCCTTTCGGCGGCGACAGCGACCTGGACAGCAGCATTCACCGCTGGCTGAATCCGGTTGCTGAAATCATCATCAAGGTACAGTACCGGCGCCACGGACGTTGAATACCAGGGCCTTCGGTCGTTACTTTCCTCTAAATGATTCTCTTTTCAGTTGCGCCTACTTCCCCACTTCAGGCCAGTATTACAACCAACATGGTGACCGGAACAAAAACGGCAGCCCGCTTCATGGTGGCAGGCTGCCGTTTTCGGGAGGACCGATTATCGTCGGGAGGAATCGGTCACATTAGATATCGTAGTACAGGAAAAATTCGTGCGGATGCGGCCGCAGCTTCACGGGGTTGACCTCGTTTTCGGTTTTGTATTCGAGCCACATGTCGATGACATCCTTGGTGAAGACGTCACCCTTGAGCAGGAAGTCGTGATCCTCGGCAAGGGCGGCCAGGGATTCATCCAGCGCACCCGGTGCGGACGGAATTTCGGCCAGCTCTTCGGGGGGCAGGTCGTAGATGTTTTTGTCCAGCGGATCACCCGGATCGATTTTGTTCTCAATGCCGTCGATGACGGCCATCAGCATGGCCGAAAAAGCCAGGTAGCCGTTGCAGGATGGATCCGGCGTACGGAATTCGATGCGTTTGGCTTTGGGTGAGGCCGAGTACATGGGAATCCGAATGGCCGCACTGCGGTTCCGGCTGGAGTAGGCCAGGTTGACCGGCGCCTCGAATCCCGGCACCAGCCGCTTGTAGGAGTTGGTGGTGGGGTTGGTGAAGGCGCACAGGGCACGGCAGTGCTTGAGTATGCCACCGATGGCATACAGGGCGTCCTGGGAGACGCCGGCATACTTGTCACCGGCAAACAGCGGCTTGTCCTCTTTCCAGATGCTGATGTGGGTATGCATGCCGGTGCCGTTGTCCTCGAACAGCGGTTTGGGCATGAAGGTTACCGTGTGACCAGCCTTGTAGGCCACGTTCTTGAGCACATATTTGAACCACATGAGCTGATCGGCCATCTGCAGCAGGGGCTTGAAGCGCATGTCGATTTCGGCCTGCCCGGAAGTGGCCACCTCGTGATGCTGGGCCTCGATGTCGATGCCCAGGGCCTCGAGGGTCAGCATCATGTCGGATCGCAGATCCTGGAACTTGTCCGAGGGCGGTACCGGGAAGTAGCCTTCCTTGTGGCGCGGTTTGTAACCCAGGTTGGGCTCCTCACAGCGGCCCGTGTTCCAGGTGCCTTCTACAGAGTCGATGGAATAGAAAGCCCCGTTGCGCTGGCTCTCGTAGCGGATGTCGTCGAAAATGAAGAATTCGGCTTCGGGGCCGATAAAGACGGTATCGCCGATGCCGGTGCTCTTGAGATAGGTCTCGGCCTTTTGGGCGATGTTGCGCGGATCGCGGGTGTAGGCTTCACGGGTGATCGGATCGACGATGTTGCCGATCAGCACCAGGGTGGGTGCTTTATAAAAGGGATCGATCTTCGCTGTGGCGGCATCCGGGACCACCAGCATGTCGCTGGCGTTGATCGGCTGCCAGCCGCGGATGCTGGAGCCGTCGAAGCCGAAACCATCGTCAAAGCTGCCTTCGTCCAGTTCGCTAATGGGCACACTGAAATGCTGCCACATGCCCGGAAAGTCCATAAAGCGAATGTCCACGACCTTGACGCCGTTTTCCTTTGCCATTGCCAATACTTGTTCTGGTGTCATAATTTCCTCCACTGTATAAGGTTTTTAGGTGGTTAGGCCGAAGACTGAAGGATTACAGATTTTTCGCTCAGTAACATTATTTCTCTTATCTTCAGCCTAAACCCCTTCAGTCGATTCGAATATCGCTAGATGGCGTCCTTGCCCTTTTCACCGGTACGCACGCGAATCACCTCTTCCACGGAAAAGACGAAAATCTTGCCGTCGCCGATCTTTCCGGTGTTGGCGGCTTTTTCGATCGCTTCTACCACCTGGTCGGCACGCTCCGATTCAACAATGATTTCAATCTTTACCTTGGGAATGAAGTCCACGACGTATTCGGCGCCACGGTAAATTTCCTTGTGGCCCTTCTGGCGCCCATAGCCCTTGACTTCTGAGATGGTCATACCTTGAATGCCGATCTCATTGAGCGCCTCTTTCACATCGTCCAATTTGAATGGCTTGACGATGGCCTCGATTTTTTTCATTTGGTGTCCTCCTGTTTTATTGTTGGGAGTGCGTTTTAGGCCATCCCGAACGTTAATTCATTTAGGTGATTTCAAAACCGCGTTCACCGTGAAGCGCATTGTCCAGTCCCTGGATTTCATCATCATCCGGCACCCGTAGTCCGCCGGTCAGTGCCTTGGTGATGAAGACAACGACCAAGGTGCCCACGGCGGTGAACACGGCCGTGGCCACGATGGAAACCAGCTGGGTCCACAGCTGGCCCGGATTGCCGTAAAATAGACCGCTGGCCCCTTCGGTAATGGCGGGATTGGCGAACAGGCCGGTGGCCAGGGCGCCCCAGATGCCGCACATGCCATGGACGCCGAATGCATCCAGCGAGTCGTCGTAACCCAGTTTCTGTTTGACGACGGCCACGAAAAGATAACCCAGTGCACCGGATCCCAGGCCGATGATCAAGGAGGCCGGCAGGTTGACAAATCCGGCGGCTGGGGTGATGGCGACTAGACCGGCCACTACGCCGGATGCAATACCCAGCACGGTCGGTTTGCCGGTGGCGATCCATTCGAGGAACATCCAGACCAAGGCGGCCGTGGCGGCAGAGGTGTTGGTGACCAGGAAGGCCGAGGCGGCCACCCCGTCCGCAGCCAGCTGGCTGCCGGCGTTGAAGCCGAACCAGCCGAACCACAGCAGGGCCGCACCCAGGGCGGTCAGGGCGATGCTCGACGGAAACATGGCCTCTTTACCATAGCCGATGCGTTTTCCCAAGACCAGCGACAGCACCAATCCGGCCACACCGGCGTTGATATGCACCACGTTGCCGCCGGCAAAGTCCAAGGCGCCCATTTCACCCATCCAGCCACCCCCCCAGACCCAGTGGGCGATGGGACAGTAGATGAAGGTGACCCATAAGATGGTGAACACGATCCAGGATGAAAATTTCATCCTGTCGACGATGGAGCCCAGCACCAGGGCCACGGTGATGCCGGCGAAGGTCATCTGAAACAGGGCGAAGACAAAGGTGGGGATGCTGCCCGAGAGGCTGCTGACACCGATGCCGGACATGAACAAATGGTCGAAGCCGCCGATGATGCCGCCCTTGCTCGATCCGAAGGCCAGGGTGTAGCCCCACATCATCCAGATGATGCTGGCCAGGCAATAGGAGACGAAGGTCATGGCCAGGGTGTTGAGTAAATTCTTATATCTTGACAGGCCGCCGTAGAACAGGGCCAGACCGGCCGGGGTCATCATCATGACCAGGGCCGTAGAGACGATCACCCATGCGGTGTCGCCCGTGTTGAGTACATCTTCTGCACATGCCGGCGTGGCGATTAATCCGAACAGCGCTGCCAACCAAATCGATTTCAATTTCATTTTGATAGTTCCTCTTTGCGTTGATGCCCTGGGGGCGGTAGCTCCAGACACACGTGGGGCCGGTCAGCCATGCAATCGATCTTCACCCGGGAGAATATCCATTATGGCTGCTTTGACGGTCTCAACCTGATGCGGTGCGTCCACCTTCTGGCCGTCAAAATCCCTCACGTAAAACACATCTACCACCTGGTCCACCTTGGTGGCGATTTTGGCGACCCAGATATCCAGTCCGCACTTGAACAGGGCGTCGGCCACGCGATACAGCAGGCCGGGAAAATCGAAGGTCACCACTTCAATAATGGTAAAAAAGCTCGACGTGTCGTTGTCTACGACGATTACCGTGGGTCGCTCGGCGGTGAATGGCTGGATCGGTGTGGTACTCTTGTTTTTACGGATCAGCTCCTTGCTCAGGTCCAGCCGATCGGCCAATGCATCTTCGAGGTTGCGGCAGGCCCGCTCCCAGCGCTCATCTTCGAAAATCGGGTCCGGCGGAGGGGTGACCTCGAAAACGTCCAAGGCGATATTGTTACGCCAGGTAAATATCTGCACGTCGAGGATGTCGATGTTGTTCAGGGTGAACACGCCAGCTATTTTGGAGATCAGTCCGGGACGGTCCTTGCCGCAAATGGTCACCGTGCGCGTGCCGGCATCCGGTGATTTTTCGATCTGCCACACGAAGGGCCGATCGCCGAGTCGGCTGTACAGCCGAAGGTGCTGCGGAATGGTTTCGGCCGGCATATAAAGCATGTAACGCGGTGACATGAATTTGAGCAGTCGATCGAGTTGATCCGAGGCCATTTCCGAGGACATGGCTTCGACCACGGCCTGTTGCTTTTTCTCTACACTTCTGACGGCCCGGCCGGAGGCCAGCTCACCGTGCTCCAAAACATTGAGCACTTTGAAAAACAGATTTCTGAGCAAGGACGAGGTCCAGTCATTCCATGCCTTGGGGCCGGTGGCCATGGAGTCGGCGACGGTCAGCAGGTAGAGCATCTTCAGCCGGTCGACCTTTTTGATCGTCCGGGCCATGGCAATGGCGGTCTCTTCATCATTGATGTCCCGCCGGGTGGCCGTCTGGATCAGCAGCAGATGATGTTCCACAAGAAAGGCCACTGTGCCGGCGTCGACGGGCTGGGCGCCTTTTTCCAGCAAGATTTTTTCCGCGATGACGGCGCCGCGCTCGGAGTGGCCGCTGGTGGGGTCTCCTTTGCCGATATCGTGAAGCAGGGCCGCCCACAGAACCAGCTTTTTTTTCTTCAGCTCTTTGAACAGGCTGGTTGCCAGGGGGTCGGCTGGCATCGGCGTCTCGCCATCGATGCTCTTAAGGATTTTGATAGTGAAAAGCAGGTGCCGGGCTACCGGGTAGAGGTGATACTGGTCGAACTGGATCCGGTTGGTCACATCCTTGAACGCGGGGATGAAGCGGGCCAAAAACCCGGTGTTGAGCATCTGATTGAGCACATCGAAGGCGCGACTGGAGCGGATCAGGATGCGTTCGAACTGCTTGACCACCTCCGGATCGCTTCTGAATCGGGCGTCCACCAAGTGACTGAAATCCTTAACCAGCCGTTTGGCTTCACTGTTCAGCGGGGCCTTCTGGGCGGCACTCTCGGCAAAAATGTCCATCAGCAGCCGGGGGTTGTTGAGGATCTTCTCCGGTGAAATGAAATTCAGCATGCCCCGGTTGAACTTGAGCCCCTTGACCTGGGTGGTCTTCAACCCTTTGTTTTTCCGTTTCAGGCGCTTGGTCTGTTCCATCTCGTAGAGGAACATCTCGTGCTGTTGCTTGACATACTCCATGTGGCCGTGAAGCTGACCCAGCAGGTGTTCCACGGGCAGGTGGCCGTTGACCGGCGGCACGCCCATGACATCCGCCAGTTTGCGCTGCTGCTCCAGATGAATCTGATCGCTTTTGCGGTCCATCATCAGGTGAAAGCGGTTTCTCACGTTCCAGATGAAACCCAGCGCATCGGACAGGCGTGCATAGTCGTCATGGGAAAAATAGCCGTAATACTCCAGATCCCGGCGGTGCTTGATGCCGGATTTGATCTTGGCGATCCAAAGCATGGTATGGTAGTCGCGCAATCCCCCCTGCCCCTCTTTGAAGTTGGGCTCCAGAAGATAGGAGGAGTCGCCGAAGCGTCGGTGTCGTTCCCGGTTGGTCTCGACCAGCCAGGCAATGATTTTCTGCGGCTTGAGGTTGATGAACTTGGCCCGGAACTGATCCATCAGCTTCATGAACAGGGGCGACATGCCGCAAATGAAGCGGGCATCCAGGATGGAGGTCAGCACTTCGAAATCCTTGCGCGCCATGACAATGCACTCTTTGATGGAGCGCGTGGCATGCCCCACGTCCAACCCCATGTCCCACAACGGGTAAACGATTTCACGCACCAGATCCTCGGCCACCGGCGGCACCTTTTTCTCAAATAGGAACAGGAGGTCTACATCGGAGTAGACGCACTGTTCACCGCGGCCATATCCACCCAAAGCGACGACTGCATAGGGATTCTTGGCGATGTCCATCTTGGGCCCCACCACACTTTTTTCGTAGCTCTGGCGAAAGTAGTCATCGATCAGGCGGGCATGATCATCGAGAAACCCCGGTGCCTTGCCCGCCAACAGATTGTCGATCAGTTGGGCACGTCCCGTTTTCAGCGTTTGGGAAACGTCGGCGTACAGGTTGTGGGGGGTCGGGTCGGTCACACGCTTTTCCTTTGTCGGTTTGGAACAGCCAACTGATAGAGCAACCCGCGTGCCAGTACTGGTAATGAAGTAAAAGTCATTTAAAAAAAGAGTGTTGCAAAGTTTTACACTGTTTTAAGAAAATGACCTAAGAATACATTAATGTAATAAAAAAAGTCCAAAAATTACAAAAATGAAATTGTTGGATTAAAAACGCAATCTGCAAAGATTTCTGTAAACCAGAAAAAAATGCACCTTGAAGCGGCGGGACCAGCCACTCCAAGGTGCATTTTAGGGGGAGGAACAGACGGGTTACCGAGATTAGACGATTATACGAAGACCGATTGGCTTACGATTGGGTTGCCGGTTTCGCGCCTGCGGCATAGCTGGGCATCCCCGAAGACGGCGTTCCGGAAATCGAGGAAATACCGCCGTGACTGGAGACACCGAAGTCCGGATAGGCAATGCCGCCGTGTTCGACATGATCCAGTCCCTCCAATTCTTCTTCCGGGGATACCCGCAGGCCGATCGTCTTGTCGATGAGTTTGAACATGATAAAGGCCATGGGAAAGGTCCAGATGAAACAGGCCGCGATACCCAACAGCTGCACGCCGATGATGCCGGCGGAGGTCCCACCGATGTTGAAGATGCCGGCCGCCAGGGTGCCCCAGGCGCCGCATACCCCGTGAACGGAAATGGCGCCCACCGGGTCGTCGACCTTGATCTTGTCAAAGAAGATGACCGAAAAGACCACGATGATCCCGGCCACGGCGCCGATGATGATGGCGCTGGAGGGAGACACATTGGCGCAGCCGGCGGTGATGCCCACCAGGCCGGCGAGGGCACCGTTGAGGCTCATGCCCACTTCGGGCTTGCCGAACTTCATCCAGGAGGTGATCATGGCCAGAACGGCGCCGGCAGCGGCGGCCAGATTGGTGTTGACGAAGATCATGGCGATGCTGGTGTCGGCTGTGGTGGTGGAGCCGGGGTTGAAACCGAACCATCCCAACCAGAGGATGAATACGCCCAGGGCGGCCAAAGGAATGTTGTGGCCCATGATGGGTTTGATCTTGCCGTCCTTGGTGTATTTGCCCAGACGGGGGCCGAGAACGATGGCGCCGGCCAAGGCAGCCCAGCCGCCCACCGAATGAACCACGGTCGAACCGGCGAAATCGATAAAGCCGAACCCCTCCAGCCAACCGCTGCCGTTGAGCAGGCTGCCCCAGGCCCAGGAGCCGAAGATCGGGTAAATCAGGCCGGAGACGAAAATACTGTAAAGAATATAGCCGGTAAACTTGGTGCGTTCGGCCATGGCGCCGGAGACGATGGTGGCGGCGGTGGCGGCAAAGACGACCTGGAACATCCAGAAGGCCAGCACCCACGGATCGCCGTCGGGGGTAAAGTCACTGAGAAAGAAACCGGAGGTGCCGAACCAACCGGTGGCGGTGGCGCCGAACATCAGGCCAAAGCCGACCGCCCAGAACGCAAGCGAGCCGATGGAAAAATCCATGAGATTCTTCATCATGATGTTGATGGAATTCTTGGCGCGGGTGAAGCCCGATTCAACCATGGCGAAGCCGGCCTGCATGAAAAACACCAGGCAGGCCGCTACCAATGTCCACAGGTAGTTGGCGTGTGTCTGAACCAGATCGATGGCGTCCTTGTTGGTCAATACGGTGGGTTCCGGGTCCGATGCCAAAACGGCGGGGGCGCTCATGAGAGCAACCAGTATTAGCAATGCAAACGGTTTCAATTTCATTTCTCTCTCCCTTTTTTCGCAATGAACATTAGTTATGAGTTGGGTGTTGATTTAAATGGCGTCCATGCCCGACTCACCGGTACGGATACGGTAGGCCCCCTCGATGGGCATGACGAAAATCTTGCCGTCGCCGACGCTGCCGGTGTGGGCCACTTCGGTGATGGTGGAGACCACTTTGTCTGCCAGGTCGGAATCCACAATCAGATCGATCTTTATTTTGGGGACGAAGTCGGTCTGGTATTCAGCGCCACGATAGATCTCCTTGTGTCCGCGTTGGCGCCCGAAGCCCCTGACTTCGCTGATTGTCATGCCTGAAACACCGATACGGTTGAGGGCCTCTTTGACGTCATCCAGCTTGAACGGCTTGATTATCGTTTCAATTTTTTTCATTGGTGACATCTCCTGCGTCTCTTGAAGCGTTGAGCAATCCCGGGTATTGGTTGTCGATGGTCTACTCCTTGAGCAACCATTGTGCCATTGGCTTTAAATAGCTTATATATTATTGATATGAATATACATATTAAATATTTTCGTTTGGAGCGAAAAGATTTAAAGTTACATTATTGCAATATTTAAGGACTTAATAATACAAAATTAGTATTTAATAGAATATATATTACATTTTTGTTTTTTTAAGGTGATCGGCTGGCTTGAGCTGAGTTTGGTGGGTGGCGCAATTGTCAGGGGCGGTCCGCCGGCAACGGGTCGCCCGTGGTTGAATTATTTAAATTTACAATTGTTATTGCACGATAGGGCGTGTCGCCGAACCGGATCTGTATGGATAGGATTGACCAATGAAGGAACAAACTGGGACAATTCAACTGTTTCTATTTTGAATTACAAAAATGTATCTTTGGAAATCGACGCGCACGGTGGCAGGCTATCATTCTTGCCGGCTGCATCCAGGCGGGGCCCAAAATTGATGGACCCGTAAAAAGTCGAAAAGCAGATGGTTTCGTAAAAAACGCCGAGATCTCCCGCTAAACAACAGACGGGACAGGAAGGCTTGCGGGCCGCGACAGCGAGCGCGAGCGAGCGAACAGCAAATCGGTTATCATCCTTTCGGCGAACATACCTGTTCAATCCCATAAAATGACAAGTACTTATGGGTACTTTGCAGTGACGAGGGATGACGCGTAACGCAGATATCGGACTTTTTACAGAACCATCAAAATTATGGCTTGAATTTTGTTCAGGATCTCCATAAGTTGGTTTTTCGTTGCCTGATCCCCCAGCGGATGCGTATCCATTTGCGTTCGAGACCACCCCCAGACAGGAGAAAGACCAATGACGATTGCTCGTAAAATTAACGAGATCATGACCCAATCATCATGGATTCGGAAAATGTTCGAGGAGGGGACCCGTCTCAAGGCCGAACATGGGGCCGAGAATGTCTTTGACTTCAGCCTGGGCAATCCCAACCTGCCACCTCCTGAAAAATTCAACGACATCCTCAGGGATACGGTGGATTCATGTGGTCTCGGCGACCATTGCTACATGCCTCAGGCCGGTTATCCCCAGGTGTGCGTCGCCATTGCCGAATATTTGACCCAGGAGCAAGGTGTGGCGCTGACCTGCGACGAAATTATCATGACCTGCGGGGCGGCCGGCGCCCTCAACGTGATCCTCAAGGCCCTGCTCGACCCCGGCGACGAGGTGCTGACGCCGACGCCGTGCTTCGTGGAATACCGGTTTTACGCCGACAACCACGGCGGGGTGTTGAAGATGGTCGATACACAGCCAGACTTTGCACTCGATCTGGAGGCCATCGATGCGGCCATCACCGCCAACACCAAAGTCGTTTTGATCAATTCGCCCAACAACCCGACCGGTCAGATTTACAGCCGTGAGAGCCTGGAGGCGCTGGGCAAATTACTGCAACACAAAAGCGCGGCATTCGGCCATACCATCTACCTGGTGTCGGACGAGCCCTATCGCAAGATCGTTTTCGATGATGCCCGGGTACCGTCCATTTTTCAATGCTATCCGGAGAGCATCATCGCCACCTCCTATTCAAAAGATATCTCTATTCCCGGAGAGCGCATCGGTTTTGCTGCGGTCAACCCGAACGCCGCCCACAAAGATGAACTGATGGCCGGCATGACCCTGACCAACCGCATTTTAGGGTTCGTGAATGCCCCGGCCTTGATGCAGCGGGTAGTGGCCTGCATGCAAGGGATGAGTGTGGACATCGGCGAGTACAAGCGCAAACGGGACCTGCTGTGCGACGGCTTGGCGGATGCCGGCTACGATTTTACCATTCCGTCGGGTGCCTTCTATCTCTTTCCGCGCACACCGGTTGCCGACGATGTGGCCTTTGTCAAAAAATTGCAACAAGAGCTGATCCTGGTGGTGCCGGGAAGCGGCTTTGCCGGGCCGGGGCATTTTCGCATCGCTTTTTGCGTGGACGACGAGACGATTGTGAATGCGTTGCCGGGGTTTAAGAGAGTGATGCAAAAACACAAGTAGCTTCCATCTGGAAACGGCATCTTGCCGTCCATATCGGCGTTCTCGGGAAAATGAAATCCTCGACGTAGCGCTGCTACGCCTGCGGTTTCATCTTCCCTGCGGCCTTGATATGAACAGCAAGCTACCATTTCCAGAAGAAAGCCAATGATCACCTTTAGCCGTTCCCCACAATTGAAGCGGCATGAAGATGGCCAACCGTCGAATAAAAACCTTTTTAACCATATTTATAAGGGGAGGTTCATGGCATGAAAATTTTAAAGATCGATCATCTGGGCATCGCGGTGAACAGCATTGACGATGGCAAGGATTTTTGGTCCGGGGTGCTGGGGCTTGAATTCGAAGGCGCTGAAACCGTCGCCGAACAGAAGGTGACCACCGCTTTTTTCCCCGTGGGTGAAAGCGAAGTCGAACTGTTGGAATCGACGGCACCGGATGGTCCCGTGGCCAAATACATCGAAAAACGCGGCCAGGGCATCCAACATGTGGCCTTTCGGGTTGAAAATATCGAAGAAGCCTTGGCTGAACTGAAGGAAAAGGGCGTCCAGCTGATCGATCAGGAGCCCAGAATCGGTGCAGGCGGCGCCAAGATCGCTTTCTTGCACCCCAAGGCCACCGCAGGGGTTCTGGTTGAATTGTGTCAGCGCGATTAACAGGTTTCGTACGACAGACTACATCCCGTGGCAACCACACCGCATCGGCATGATCAATTGGCGTGGCGACCGTGAATTGAACTCAAAGGTTCTACCAATGGCACCCTGTGGGCTGATGGCAGCTTTGATGGGGTGCCATTGGATCGCTCAGCGACCTTCCAACCGGCTTGTTATCCGCCACTCTCTTTGATATCTTAAACTAATATTTCGGCATTTATCTTGCTGCACTATTTCTGGTCGATCGTCCTTCGGTCCGGTCTGACCAATTGTCACCGACCCTTAGTGTATTGGTCGATCTATTTTCCACCTCAGCATTCAGGAGCATTCTCATGTCAGATGCCAAGCAACCGTCCTCGTCGTCACACCCCATGTTGTCTCCGCTGCCGCCGGATCGGGCCAAAAAAGGCAAGATCGTGTCTGCCGAGGAAGCGGTGCGCATCATCCGCGACGGCGATACCATCGCCACCGGCGGCTTTGTCGGCACCGGATTCCCGGAACAGATCGCCGTTGCGTTGGAGGCCTACTTTATCGAACATAAACGCCCTCGCGACCTGACGCTGGTTTATGCCGCCGGACAAGGGGATGGCAAAGAACGCGGGCTGAATCACCTCGGTCACCTGGGGCTGGTTAAACGGGTGGTCGGCGGGCACTGGGGCCTGGTGCCCAAGCTGCAGAAGCTGGCCCTGGACGATCAAATCGAAGGGTACAACCTGCCCCAGGGCGTGATATCGCACATGTATCGCGATATCGCCGCCCATAAACCCCGCACCATCACCACGGTCGGCATCGGCACCTTCGTCGATCCCTTAAACGGCGGCGGCAAGATCAACACGATCACCACCGAGGATCTGGTCGAGCGGGTCCAGTTCGACGGCAAGGACTATCTGGCCTACAAAACCTTCCCGATCAATGTGGCCATCTTGCGGGGGACCACGGCGGACACCGACGGCAACATCACCATGGAAAAAGAGGCCTTGACTTTGGAGGCATTGGCCATTGCCACCGCTGCACGCAACTCCGGCGGGTTTGTCATTGTCCAGGTGGAGCGCGTGGCTGACCGCGGCACCTTGAAGGCACGCGACGTGAAAATACCCGGTATCATGGTGGATTGCGTGGTGCTGTCCGAACCCGAGCACCATTGGCAGACCTTCGGAACCCAATACGACCCCTCCTTCAGCTGCGAGATCAAGGTACCGGTACAGTCCCTGCCACCCATGCCCATGGGCGACCGTAAGATCATCGCCCGCCGGGCCGCATTCGAGTTGATTCCCAACAGTGTGGTCAACCTGGGTATCGGCATGCCCGAAGGTGTCTCCAACGTAGCCAATGAAGAGAAGATCATCGAATTTTTGACCCTCACCGCCGAACCGGGCGTCATTGGCGGACTGCCGGCCGGCGGCCTCAACTT
>JAAUYD010122920.1_pt1 | contig 16952 bp, 12 predicted proteins | sample 7278101 | NCBI WGS metagenome assembly JAAUYD01 (sample SAMN14350128, study PRJNA611818) | marine sediment metagenome | isolation source: surface marine sediment (0.6m) | place: French Polynesia: Moorea | collected 2018-08 | reverse complement strand
TCGTATTAATACTGATTTCTGATGTTGTTAATAAACATATATCTTGATCAAGAATACTAAAAATCAGGGTTTTTAGCCTGCGTAGGCAGGCTTTGTCCGTATAGCCTCACCCTTACAGGGTGTAGGTGCAAGATATGACATAGAGAACTATCTTCACCCTTCAGCTGTCAACCCACTAGGGCGTGTTTTCAAACTATGGTGTCCGTGTAGGTTGGCTAGAAAGAAGTGTAGACGCAACAGCGGCTTGGAGTAAGCGAAGCTTTCTCGAAGAGTAGAGTAACCCAACAAATCGAACGAAGAATGTTGGGTTTGAAAACATTCCCTAGCCCTTGGGCGGCTGCACCAATGGGGGAATGCCTCTCACAGAGGAGCTACGCTAACAAAATTATTAGCCCTTCGATGTAGGGTATCGAAGGGCTAATGAGATAAGGAAAACATTTTTGACTCTCCACGGATGTAGCTTGCTTCATCGTAGGGGTATCCGGGGGCTTGTATCCTGTCTATTTTTTCGTTAAACATAATTCTTATATATCTATATTCCCAATGACCGATTTTCACCATAGGTAATTGCAAAAATCAAAGATTTAATGTATGGTTTGTTGCATCTAATTCACTTAGATTAAATCAGCTAATTGTTTATAAATCAGGTGAAGTTTGTGAACCAACAAATCAAACAAAAACTCGATATTCATAGTGACAAAATTGCCGAACTAGAAGTCAAGTTAAATCATGCTTACCAAGCTCTTGAAACTCTCAAACAACAAAACCAAGAATTAAAGAATCAAGTAAATCAATTTAAGAATAATGGAGTTGATAAAACTAATATTTTAGTTGCGATCGCCTCTGAACTTCCTGGCAATAACCAATCCTATGGAGCGAAACCAAAACAGTCTATTCAGTATCGACTTAAATTTTTATTATATGAGATATCACACAATATAGGCAAGTACAAATTTCGTCTGACTCTAAACTGGTTGTCGTTACAACAATATAGATATCTGACTTTTATACTTGTAGGTTCTATTAGCTTATTAAATATTAATGAGTTTTTATTAAATCGAAAAGATAGCAACTATTATATATTTGAAAATCAGGCACAATCTCTAACGTTACAAGATGAATTATTGCCGTCAGAACCATATTATAAATTAGTCAAAGATCCTAAACTAGGCTCATCGGTTAAAAAATATGAGCGTTTAAAGTTTATCTATAATGTTAAAAAAAGTCCCACATTTAATCGAAGTCAGAAGCTGGATAATATTATTGAGAACATACTTACCCATACTCGCTCTCAACAATTATCCTCAAGATACTTATCATTGACCTTAATAGATTTAAACAAAAAAACAATTTCTGGATATCGGCAACATACGAGAAGATATCCAGCCAGTGTAGCCAAATTATTCTGGATGGTTGCTATCAAATCTAAAATTCAAAAAGGATTGATTCAGGCTAATAATAAAATTAATCATGATTTACAAAAAATGATAGTTAGATCTGATAATAATGCATCTAGCCGTATAATGGACTGGATAACTAACACAAAATCTGATCAAGAAAAGTTGGGAGTTAGAAAGTTTAATCAATGGCGAAAAAATCGGTTAATAGTTAACCATTTCTTTCAAAAAGCAGGATATAAAAATATTTATCTTGCTCAAAAAACCTTTCCTATTTATGAAATACAAATGACCACTCCCGCTGGTCCAGATTTGCAACTCCGTAAACCTAATAATTCTCGTCCTCAGGCTAATAAAATCACAACATTCCAAGCTGCTAGACTAATGTCTGAAATTATTTCTGGTAAAGCTGTGACAGCAAAAGATTCCCAACAAATGCTCAGCTTGCTCAAAAGAAAGCTACGTGCAGCACCAGGGAAAAAGCTACCATCTTATCCCCCTGGATTTAATCCAGTGGTGGGTTTTTTTGCACAGTCTTTGTCTGGGGATAGAGTCAGTTTTTTCGCTTCCAAAGCTGGTTGGACTTCATATTGCCGCGTAGAAGTTGCCTATGTGGAAAGCAAAGATAAAAAAACCCGTTATATTCTAGCTATGTTTGGGAATAATCGAGCCTATTCAGAAAATGCTCGAATTTTCCCACAAATATCTAGACTTGTTTTTAATCAGATGAGGAAGAATCAATAAAATAGGATAAATTATTGTAAAAAAACTACGCCAATAAAATCTTGTATGGTTAGTGTGCCTATCCACAGGGCAGCAACCGCAGCAATAACTATCCTAACTGCTGTTATCTGGTCTAGTTATAGACCTTTATTTAGCAGAAAAACTGCTGGAAATGCAATTAGCAAAAATATGGGATGTACTTTCGTAATTTTGTAATTATTTTGTTATTTTCCCAAAGGCTATTGCAAAAATAGCACTCAACATCAAACCTATTCCCAGCCACTGGGATGTGGAAATTTTCTCATTTAAAATCCAGGCTCCAGAAAATGTGGTAGCGATAATTGTTAATCCAATCACTACAGGATAGGCAACAGATAAATTAAACTTACCTAAAACAAGAATGTAGAAAATTGTGCTGATACCATAGGCAGTAATACCACCAAGTAAATAAATATTGACAGGACTTTGACCAGAACCTAATTTCAATAGAGTTTGAGCAAAGGTATTGCATGTCACTGAAATTAAAATCAACAAGCCAAAAAAAAGCTGGCTGAACATGGTGATTGTCTTTTTTTCTAGTTTAATGTAGGGATAAAATTTGAAAAGCTATGGGAATAAACCCATGAACTGAGTAAATTTACAAAAAATTTTTGAGTGCATTTGGTCAATTTTGACTCTTTGTAGAAGATGGTAAGGGGCTAATTCGTCTAAAGACCTGAAGATTATAGGTACCTATTAACTTATCTCCAAAATTGCTTTTAAAGATTAAAAAGTCTTTTGTAGATTTAAATTTATCGAGCGAGCTAGACCACTTACCTCCTATAGTATTTATAATACTCTCAAATTTATCGGCAGGGATAATGAGAAGGGAGATTTTATTTTTCTCCTGAGGTGTCATAGCTTTAATATAAAAGTCAGTAGCTGTAAACTCAGCTCTCTTTTTGACTGCATAGTAAGCAGCAGAGTCACAATATACCCAATCATTACTTTTAACATTTCTTTCAGCAAGAGCATCAATGTATTGATAGTCTCTATTGTTCCAATAGTAAAGACCTGAAAAGGTTTGCAAGGGAGTACCAAACAAGCAACTAACAAATAAAGAAATAATTATTAGCGAATGCAATACTTTCCGGAAATGAAACTTTATATTTGAAAGACTTGAACACACGCCGATTGTCAGAGGAATATATACCATCCAGGTATAATAGGTCGGAAATCGACCTGCAGCCATGGTTAGTAAAGGTACAAATAAGCTGATTAACAAACTAAACATCAATGGAGAAAATATCTTGAAATTCTTTGAGTTTATTTGTTGAATTGCTATTGAGAACGCGGCAATAAGCATAAAAAATAGGCTAGGGTCTTTCGGGAGACGACCATCAGGCATTGTCCGCAGAGCATGTACCGATTCAAGAAAGCTATTCCAAACTCCATGTGTAGAGTATATTAAGTACAGAAAAACTCCTCCAATTAAAATACCAATTAGTAAAGATGCAAATTCCTTGAAAAAGGATTTACCAAGAAATACTAATAGGAGACAGCATACAATAACGGTATAAGAAATAAGCTGAAAACCGGAAATGAGGAAGAAAAAACCAGTCAAAGATAAGACAAGACAACGAAGCCAAATAGATTGAATACTATATGATAATACAGCTACTGCACAAAGACAAATTGTTAGAGAATCATAGCGACCAGTTCGATAGTTGATTCCTATTCCATATCCTGAAAGCAAAAGTAGAACAAAGGAAATTCTAGCCCAAGCTGAGGGCACTAAATTAAGCCTGAATACAGATAACCAGAGAGCCAATGCAGAAATAGCTATTAACACATATCCTAACGAGCGAACAGACACAATGCTGAAGTCAAATAAACGCATCCACTGACTGAGCAGAAACGAATAAAACGGTGCATTACCAGCCCAAAAAGCATCCTTATTCTGAACTAACCATGCTGAGGACGTAAATCCTTTCCCAATATATAAATTAACGCCGGGGTCGGCGAACATAACCTCATCAAGCCAAACAGTTGGAAATCTAGAAATTACTACAAAGTTTAATAATAGGAACAATGCAATTAGTAAGAATACTGTTATTGCTTCGGCTCTGAAATTCGAGTATTTTTTTAGTTTAATTACTTCCGATTCACGCTCGCTCATCTTTATATATCCTGATATCTATGATAGTAGGGATAATTCGACATATTCAATAATTCTCGGTCTCTTCGACTATCACCATAAGTATAGATGCAGTATTGGCTTAAATCCCACAGTAATGCTTTCAAAAATCACTTATGAAATACCTCCTAATGCCATTTCTTTAAAACAAATTTTTATAGGCACCAGCAGCATAAAATTCCCAAATCTCATATCCTTTTGGATAGGGTGTTTGCACAAATTTACCCGCAAGTCTTTCCCACCATCGGGGTGGATGGGGTAATGTAGCAACTTGGATGTAGCTACATCCACAAAATCTTGCTCCCATAACATCGGTATGAAAACTGTCACCAATCACTATTATTTGTTTGGGTTGTAGTTGCATATAAGTTATTGCTTTACGGAATGAGTGGGGAAATGGCTTCTTGGCTGGATTTATTGCCGGAATATCCAGACGTTCCGACCAATATAAAACGCGGTCACGACATTTCCCATTCGAGAGAATGAAAAAACTCAATCCTGCTAATTTTGCCTGTTTGATCCAATTTTCTGCTTCTGGGGAAAGATAACGATCATCTTCAGAGATAATAGTATTGTCTAAATCGAGAATAATACCTTTGATACCACAATTTTTTAAGCAGTCAATATCGATATTCGCCAGTACGTTGACTCGTGCTGGTAATCTGTGGCGATTTCCTTGAAAGCTGCGTCGTTTTTTTCCTCGGCTCGATTTACGCCACCAAAAGGCAAAATTGGACATTTATATCCTCCCTACTTCTTGTTGATTGTACCCGCCAGTTTACTCGATCAATCCTTGTTGTTTTAGATACAGAATCACTGAACAGGTAAAAATCCAACCGCAGACAGTCATTAAAATTGGTATGTCTTTTAATAGAACTTCTTCTGGTCGCTCACTACGTCCCCCATGTTCAATATTATTGTGACTATGACGAGCAATTTCCTGTGAGTCACTCAGAAGCTGGTAGCGAAAAATTCCATACAATACAAAGGGTAAAGTCATTAGCATCCAGGATGTAGATGCACCACGTACTACTGGTCCAGAACTCCAGAGTGTATAGGTAACTACCGTACCTGTAGTAACTATATTTTCCATGCGGTGAAGTAGTGGGAGGGAATAGCGTTGAAGGACTGCACGGGGTTTGATGCCTTTGATTTGTGTTAATCGCAGTTCAGCTTTGCGCTTTTCAATCGCCAAAAATAGTGCCAGCATTGCTGTACAAATCACAAACCAAGAAGATAAAGCAATGTTAGTGGCAGCTGCACCACCATTGGCTCGCAACACAAAGCCACCTGCAATGACACCAATATCTAGGATTGCTACCCTTTTCAGACGCAAGTTATAAGCCACTTGCAAGGTCGCATAAGCAAGAATTGTTCCACCCAAGGCAGGCGATTGTAACCAAGCAATGGTAATGGCACCCACTAACAGAATCACTGCCATTCCCAATGCTATTGGTATGCTAATTAATCCAGCAGCTATGGGACGCTTACATTTGATCGGATGCTGACGGTCAGATTCGACATCGACGATATCATTGAACAAGTAAAAACTACTGGATGTAGCACAAAAGAGCATAAATGCTAACCAACCACCCAACAAAGATTGGAGGTTAATACTAAATGCAAATAAGGGCGCAGCAAAAACTACCAGGTTTTTTGTCCATTGCCGGGGTCTTAAAGCAGTTAAGTAGGCAAAATTTCTAGAACTGCCGTTCGATAATTTTTTTCTGAATGAAGTTTGCCGGGAATCCATAGCCTGACGTTAAGTAGGTTTATTTATATAATTAATGGATATTTATTGAGAAGCTAAATTTTGTAGGTTTATAGCAATAGACATATCGGTTAGGACATCGTATTTTAGTTCAAAGGGAACAAAGAACGGGAAATAGGCAACAGAAAAATGTCCTAACAATTGTGGCGACTGCTATAAATGAATAGTTTGTTAATTGTTTAGAGACAGAATATTACAATTTAGAAGTGTGGTAATTTATTTAGGACTTACGCAACTGGCATATTTTGTCTGTAGGGGAGGCAAAATGCGGTGTAGATTTTCTGCCCGCATTATTGCCGTTGCGTGACGTTGCGATCATATTTGAACGTAGCAATCAGACTTGTAACATCACGCACCAATGACCGATTGTAACAATTGCGTAAGTCCTGTTATTCACTAAAGAGCAAAATAGAGGTTATACTAGCGCATATAAATCCTATGTCTGAGTATAGTTGCAATCTTGGTAACTTTTTAACCATGACTGTAAATGCACCTAAAATTGTTATTCTTATTTTTATAAACAACAATAAATAAGCCTTACACATCAAGCAAATCAATGATTACAAGTATATTCTGATACAACTGTTCACATCTTTTTATCTTTTAGCTTAATGTTTTAGTATAACAAGTACTGAAGAACCCAAATAATTGCATAAAAGTAGGTAAATCAACCTTCAAAACATAAAAAGGAAAATTATTTTCTCTTTCTCCATGAGTATTGGGTTAAAGAGTCAGGTAAAATTACCCAATCTTTAATTTCTAAATATTTTTATCAAGATGATTGTAAAGATTTTATCTCTGATAGCATAGATGCGATCGCTTGCAATCCAAACAAGGATTCTAGTATTTCTCTCTCAATATATGTATTGGCAGAATTGGATAAACATTTGCAAATAGCCTCCGCAAAATCATTAGCATTGTCAGCGATATTAAAGTAATCATGTAGTTGTTGTGGCAAACCAGCAATACCTTGGGGTGTAGAAACAATAGGTCTTTTAGCCGCTAACATTTCTATAGATTTAATACTAACACCACTACCAGTGAAAATGGGATTAATTAAAACCTTACCAGACTGATAAATTATATCGGCGGAGACTGGATTTATTTTTATATCTACTTCCGGCGTTTCTGTACATATTTGTTTGATTTTAGGCACTGGATTGGAGCCAGCTATGAGTACTTTAACTTCGGGGAATTTATCATAAATTTTAGGCAAAATATTTGTTAAAAACCAGACTATACCAGCTACATTGTTATCATTATTAAGATTTCCTAAGAAGACTATATCATAGGGATAATTTGTTCTAGGTTGTACTAGTTTACCCTCACTGATATCTTTTTGAGTAAAATCTATCAGTGGTGGTAAGTAACGTCCGCTTGTCAGTCCTTGCTTTTGCCAAAAACTTAAATCATCAGCAGATATATCATAAAAGATAGCACTACTTTTTAATATGTATTTTTCGTAGCTCTCTAAATTAGTTAGGGACAATTGTTTTTTTAATTTAGCCAAACCAGTTGCCGATAATAGTAATCTCTGGTGATACAAATGTTCTATATTATGGGATCGCGTCACCAAGGGTACATTTAATTTTTTCCCTAAACTCATGGCAAGTTCGCCACCATGAATGCCATCTAAAAAAATGGCATCTGGATGGAAATTAGATACCTGAGAGATTAAGTTTTCTAGTTCTTCTCCTCTGACAATTCTAGAAGTTACTTCTAAAGGGTATGAGAATAAATCAATAATTTTTCTAGCAACAGCACAGGTATTTTTTTGATAAACGATGAAATGAGTCTGTTTAACATACTGATTAATAGCTGTTAATTCCTCAGATGTTGGTGACTGATGAACCCATGTAATTAACTGTATTTCTACACCTAATTGAGAAATACCTTGAATTCGTCGCCAAATATCTACCCGCGCACCGTGATTAGGCGGATAAGGCATCTCGTGAGAGACTATAGTTATTTTCATTGTAATTATATTAATTTTTAAGGGTTTTTAATTTTATTTTTCCCATCCTGATATTGATTATTCACATCACAAATAAGATATTTTATTTATCTCCCAATTATCTTGCTTAATCGGATTTATGTGATGGATAATTGACCTAAATTGCTGGCGTTTACGCCAAGCACAATAAATAAAAATGAATAAATTTTGCCCTAGGGACTGTTTTCAAACCTCACATTAACCTAAATTGTAGGTTGGGTTGAAGGACGAAACCCAACATTCTTCGTCGATTTGTTGGGTTTCACTCCGTTCTACCCAACCTACGAATGACTTTGAAAACATGCCCTAGCAATACCCACATTACGAAAACATAAGGGTTTCAGTTTAAATCATCTGACAAAAAACTTCCATGTATCGATTAGACCCACTCTTTAATAGATTTTCTATATCTGTGGCATTCTTCCATTCAGACCAGTTAAATCCCTCTTGGCAATCAATAACATAATTAAACTTGACTAATCCTTGATATAAATCAGAGAGAATGGATATACATTCTAAACCTTCTTCTAAAAACTCAGGAAGATTTAACTCAAATGAGAGATATTTTACTTTGTGGTTTAACCCTTTGATCACATTTTTTTCATACCCTTCAACATCGATTTTTATCAAAGTAGGAATACCAAATTGAGCAATTAATTTGTCTAATGTTATGACATTGACTTGGTACGAATAATTAAAGCTTTGTAAGGAATGAAAGCGTGATAATGATACATCCTGTAAAACTTCTTTCCATTTAGGACTTAATGTATTATATGCAGAGCCTGGAGTATTAACATAAAATATTTGTTTACCTTCTTCTTCTCCTACGGCTCCTTCAATTATCTGAAGATTTTTATATTTCCAAAAACGCTTGTTGAGAGTTTTTATATTTGTTTTATCTGGATCAATAGCAATCACATTTGTGCCAATCCTGAGAAAAATATCAGCCTTGTCTCCTTTATTTGCTCCAACATCAAACACCATATCTTCAGGTTTCAGCCCCAGAGATTTGTAAAAATTTATTTCCAACGCTCTTGATTTTAAGAAGCCTGACTGATTAAAGTTCATATAAATATCATACAAAAATGGTGCTCTATATTTTAAATAGTCATATATATTGATCCTTTGAGCTACGGTCTTTAAATTTTTATTTATATCTTTCATCTTGTCAGATATCTGAAAATACAATTAATAAATGAGTGATAAAAATTGAAATTTCAACTAAGTATCCTAACTAAATTATTTCTAGGATATGTTAGTAATAGTTTAACCTAATTAATGGTTTGCTTTTCCTGACTCAGCCCAATTTTGTGAGAGTCTTCAATTTAATTTAGTTGATTGACTTATTATTGTAAATTTAATTGGATTAGGCTTACAAAAATATGCTAATAGGTTAATATAGGTAGCCTGATAATAGATTGCTGGCTCTGTTATAGTCCAAGAATCTTCTGAAAAACGTCTCCAAAAATTCCAGGCACTATTCCAATCTTTATATGCCTTTTGCGAGGGTTCACCAAAAGGAGGAGAAACCTGTTTCACAGAATAGTATTTATTCGGTCCGCCAGACAACAACCCAGGTGCAGAACCGTACTTAGAATTAGTACCATCGTAAATACTACCGTTATGAAACCAGCTATGATATATTTCCATAACACTATTTTCTGCACCTACATTAGCACCTTTTTCCCCCATGTTGGTTAGGTAAACCCATGAAAGGGGATTACGACCATGAATATAGTGGAGATACTCTTCAGCATTCTGCTCGTAAAACTGGTTGCGTGACTCATCCACCTCCAATAATCTAGCGAATAAAAAGGTCATACCCCAGTTAGCTTTTACCTGATTAGAACCCCAATAATAATCCCAAATAAAAGCACGATATGGATCATCTTTGTTGATATCAAGATTGTTGAACCAAGTAGTTGTAGTTTTGATAGCATTTTTAATTTCAGTCACCTTTGCCCGATCTGCGCCTTTAGTTTTGCTATAGGTCACATAAGCAAGTTGCTGAGACCAAGGATGATCTTTGCCTCCCATGGGATCGAACCAACCATCTTTTAGGGGTGTATAATGACTCTCAAAATATTCTTTATAAATAGTTTTGCCTGTTGTCCGGTAAAGTTCTGCAGCTGCCCATAGGCGATACATTTGATCATTTCCTTCCTCATCCCCTTGAGCTGCACAGCTTAATTTCCCTTTATCACCGTAGTCATGTCCGTCTTTGGGAGTTTTGTGGGAATTTTGCTCAAGATACTCCCAAGCTTTTTCTGAAGCAGTAATCAGTTGATTTGCATAGCTTGGGTAGACATTTTCAAATTGTTTAAATAAACGAGATGCATTAGCACTGCCAATAACTAAGCTAGCTGTTGCCCAGGTAGTAGGTTCAGTATAATACCTCCTCTTTTTATCATTGTCTGGTATTACTTCACCGCATTGATGACTGGAAACTCGGTTGGCAACAGATCCATCTGCCATTTGCATCCGTAAAATCCAATCTAATTCCCACTTAATTTCATCTAAAATATCGGGAACGCCATTGCCACTTTCAGGAATATTGTAATTATCGGGAAATATACCGGGATTTATTTCATAAGCATTAATTAAATTCCACAGAGTTTTGGCGGTGAAAGAAACATATTTATTCATATCACCAGCATCGTGCCAACCACCATGAACATCCTTAGGTGGAGTTTTTTTCATATAGCTTTGTGCTGCTAAATCTTGATGAACTCCAATATGGCAAGCAGCATGAGTCCATTTCCCCCCATACTTGGTAGGAATTTCTGTACCACAACGTTGATAATAAAAAGCTCTCACCGCAGCTTTCATCACAGGATTATAGATATCATCCCGAATTTCAAAGCTATAGGAACGAACTTTATTAACTGGATCGTAAATATAGTAAGCACCTTGAGTTTTAAAGTTGCTGAAGTTTCCCCACCAAATTTGATCTCCAGAACTAGTATCTATTGTTTCATTTTTCCAAGGTAAAACTGAACCAGTATATACAGTTGCGTCATTATCTTCTCGACGAATTTCAAACTTACCACCTGGCAAATAAGAAACCTGAGAATTTTGACCTTTTACAGGATTAGCAAATATAGCTACTTTTACAGCTTGCGATCGCCAACCGAACTGGTCAATTATTATCTGTTGTGACAGGGAAAAATTCTGGGCATTCACACCGAAATTCGTCACGATAAATACTATAGATAATCCCAGAAATATTCTTGCAGCTAATAAATTTTTTACCTGATTCATGTCTGGTATTTTTACAGTTAAGCAATTTGTTTTATTAGTTGCTGGTATTCTGGAACAGACATTCCTGATTTAGCTGATATCATTACAGTTAAATGCTCTGGTCGAATATGAGCAAAAAAATCTTGTAACTGCTCAGATGACATTACTTCTTCTAACCAGTACTCATGACAAATATTTTGTGGATCGCAATAATGTCCAGACTCATCCTTTAAGACTTGATCGACAAACATTCCATAAAGGATATATTCAGAAAAATCCCAGCAACTAGCAATGGTCTCAATCCATCCCCGTCCAGAAATATTTTCAAGATGTTGATATAATTTAAAAACATTTTCCCGTTTCCAAGTAATCAAATTACCTATGTAGTTTGGAGCAGGAAAGTTCATCGGTGGTAATTCTAATAACTGAGTAGCGGTTTCATACCATTTGTAGTGTGTTTGCATTTGTATATCTATGGCTTCAGGTTCGCGAAAAAAACGAATTTTACCATTATTAACAAAGCTGTGAAAGTTCAAAGGTCGTACAAAAATAACATCTGAATCCACAAACACAAAAACATCATGATTAATGTATTGGGCAATTGATAATTTTACAATTTGTTGTAATAACCAGTTGCGAATAGGAAGAGTTTTGAAGCTAAACCACCCATTTTGAAACAATGGTATTTTTTGAATCCACCAAGGTAGTACTGATTCTACTGTAATAATTTCAGTATTTGATTTATTTAATTTTTTAAACAGTGTTAGGTCTTTTCGATCTACAATTATGTAATGATTAATAGAAGTTGGTAAAAATTTTTCTATGCTCCAACATAAGAGTTGGCATCTTTCAAAATCTGGAGCATAACTAGGAGTAATCAGGCAAAAATCTGTTTTGTTCATAAATTAAATTATAAATGTTTTTTTAATTATATTTTTAAAAGTATAGGTGAAGACTGATACTGTTTCTCGGCTTGATTGTATTAATATTATGAAACTTTATTTTTCTTCAAGGCTTCACAACTATTTAAATAAATATTCTCTTTTTGTGATCTTTTATAATTTTTCGTGCCTTATTTATAAACCTATCCCACTAATCATATTCATTCTCAAAAATTTAAGCTGATTGATAAATAAAATTAAAACGAAAAATCAAGTTTTTCAAGCACATTCTACTTGAAGAAGTAAGTATTTTTAGAATAGTGGTATAGGTTCATATTTCGGACGGGTCTAATTAAGGTGAGTTGCTTTAGGAAAGAGTTTCTTTCTATACAACTCCCCAGACCCTGTTTGCATCTCAATACTTCGACGTACTGTCCACTCCAAAATAATCCCTAAACAGACAAACCGGTCACTTAGAGCCATGGGAATTTTGAACAGCGATGACAGGTAGTCTCTCACTTTTATCAAACCCGTTACAGGCTCTGAGATTTTTTTAACTTCCGGATCGTACCATTTAAGACGAGAGTAGTGATCTTCTATTTTAGCCATGTAAGATTCGGGATGACTGCGACGACAAAACAGACGATCATTTGTATAACCTACCGGTCCCTGTAGAAGCATTTCATATGTAAAGTTCCGGTCAGATCCAACATAGCTGGCATTAAGGCTAGTTTTAGTAATGAAATCAGTCCGCATTAACCCCCAAAAATCGGTGAAATGTATTGTCCAGAGTATTCTCCAGACCCGCTCACCCACATTAGGACTGTCAAATTGGAAGTCATCGTCGTAGGTTCCGACCTTATTCCCATAATTATCAATATCAAAACTCGGACTATGAGCGATCGCTAACGACGGATCACGGTCTAACAGTTCGACACATCGAAGGAGGTAATCTGGCTCCAACACATCATCGTGTGCAGCCCACTTGAAGTAAGGTGCACCATCTGGCTGGAATACATAGTTACAGTTTGGTGCTGCACCAATATTCTTTTCCTGCCGATGATAAATGATGCGATTATCCTTACTAGCATATTCGCGGCAAATGTCCTCTGTAGAATCAGTTGAAGCATTGTCACTAATTAGTAAGCGGAAATCAGTGAAAGTTTGTGCCAGGATGGAATCAATCGCATCACGAATATAGTTTTCGCCATTGTACACTGGCATTCCGATAACTACCCTGGGCTGATGATTGGTAGACATAATTTTTCAGTGTTTCATTTACTGTTTATCAGCATTTCATTTATCAAATCATAATCGGATTATGATTTGATAAATGAGATAGCTTCCATTCATTTTTGCTATATTATTTTCTCTTTATTGTTCTCTTTCTTATATAAAATATATACTATCAACCATAAAAATATCATTTTTAAACCATCTGAAATTAAAGTAGACCAAGCTGCTCCTTGCCAAGAGTATAAAGGAATTAGATAATAGTTTAATGAAAGGTTAAGCAAGGCAGTAAATAATTGTAATATACTGCGAATATTCTGATATCCTGCTCCCGTTAAAGTATCAGCTGCTATCCACTGTATGCCTATGATAAAAGGCATTGGCGATAACCAATATAAGATTGGAATTGAAGCTATATATTTATCACCCAATAAATAAGCAATAAAGGGAGCAAAAAGTAAATAACCTATAATCGCTATAATCCCGTAGATAAAAGCAATAGGTATGAGACGTTTAGCAAATTTCAAGGTACCAGAAACGCCAAATAATCCCTCTTTAAAGAATTTCCCATAAGTCGCTCCAAACATAGCAAGCATTGGTATATATGCTACTTCGATAAAACGGTAAGCAGCTGCGTATAAACCTGTAGCTTCTAATGTTGAAAGACTAGCTAGCATTGTTTTGTCAATACTAGCATTGATAGTATCAGAAGAAATACCTAGTGAAAAATATATTCCATGTTTAATATTCTCTTTTATTCGTGATAGTTTAGGTGCTGGCAAACCTAGCATATAATTGACAGAAAAAACTGATACTATTGCTGTAGTTACTGCTGCTAAACAATATAGAAATCCCCAAACTTGTATATCATATATTTTAAAATAAGCTAAAGTGATTGCAGCTAATAACTTATTAAAATTAAATATAACTTGCAGCTTTGCTGTTATCTTATGGTAATTTACAGATATAAATGCCATGCCAGAAAGGTTAGATATTGCCATACATAATATGTCAGACAAAAGAACAAAAAATATGACAGTAGAAGGGATAGATGTTGGCAAGATAACCTTTGCTACAAAAAATGCAAATAAAATTAATGCATTCCCTGATAAAAGAGTTGTGACAATTGCATTACCCCAGTATTCGTTAAATAAATCTTTGTTTCTAGAGACATTTTTAATGAGGATATCTCCACTTCCTAAAGTGGCAAAAGGATGTACAACTACTGCAAATGCACTGACACCCATAAATATGCCAAGATTTTCTTTGCCTAGGGATCGTGCAATTAGAATAAAATATGCTGCTTGCATAAAAATCCCAATCGCTCTACCTGACATCATCCACAAAGTAGCACGGAATAATTTATGTTGAAATAGACTAATAAGACGATTTTTTAATAATGCTAAATGCTTCATATTTATTGCCCATAAAATCATTTATTTTTTACGTATATGTCATACAAAAATATTGGTTATTCAGTATTTTCCCAATTCTCTGGATATCCCTCTCATTAGTAAAGAGAGATTAACTTTCAAAAGGCAAATAAATAAGCAGTTTTCATTAGGACTTACCCACGGACAAGGTAAGCACAGTCATCGCCATGCAAGGAGCAATCCCAAACACCTGATTATAACGAGTGCGTAAATTCTATTCATATAAGATATAAATTATAACTATCTATAGATTAGATTACCCAGAATGTTCATCAAATTACCAATAGTTAATAAAGTTTGTGATAATTTATAAATTGATTAATATTTATGGTAATTACCCTGACCGGGAAAATACTTAGTAAAAAATACAAGGATTACTGGGACATCAATGATTATATCAATATAATTTTCAAGACTTATAAGATGGTTTTACTTCAGCTATTAAACGTGATGGATATTTTTGTGATTTTTCGGGAGGTATGAATATTGAAATCGACAATGCTGTATAAAGCACCCACAAAATATTATTTTCTCCGACTAATCTACCTTCAGTAATAGTAGACATCACAATATATGTCAAATAGATCAATGGCCAAAGTCCATCCGTACCTGAAGTTACACGTGCTAACCAAATTGAACGGGATATATTTATTACAAATCCAATCACATAAGTTAATAACCCAATTAAGCCGAATTCAAGCCACAACTCCAGCCAAGCATTATGGGCATAAGGTACGGGCCAGCGAACTGCTCGAACAACATACGCAGATGGACCATCAAGTCCATTCCAGAATGATCCTAAACCATAGCCTAGCCAAAAACGTTTTTGGATCATGTCCCACGCAAAAGCCCAAATGTCTGTGCGCCCCGTTAAAGTAGCATCTTTACCAATGGCACTAAACAACATCTGTGAATTTTCAATGTAGATAAAATAAGAAATCAGACCGAGTGTTATCAGCAATATAAATGTAGGAACCATAAACATATATCTCAATCGAAAAGTTCTATATAGGAATAGTGCAAAGAATAGGACTAAGGTATTAACCATACTTGTAGTAGATCTCGCTAATAATAAGAGGACAATTACCAACCCCAGTCCCATATATAAAATAAACTTTCTTTTTGGAGAGATAATTGTTAACATGAAAATCAGAATTCCACTCAGGGCAAGTGCTTGACCAAAAAAATTTTTATGAGTAAAAATTCCTCTTATAGCCCCTGCGTGAATTGCTCCCATAATGCCATATTTTGGCAGAGCAACAATAAAAATAGTACTTAATACTAAAATTAATATATATACAAGACCTAGAACTTTTACCTGATCTCTGAGGGAATAACGAGTCCCGAAATATAATCCGAATGTAGTTGTTCCAATTAACTGGATACAGCTTTTTATCGCTATTTCACGATTATAAGACCATGTTAATGATGCAACAGCAATTGCCAGTATTAGCCAGATAATTTTATTGTTAGTGATATAATATACTGCTTTTTCCCAGCGAAGTAATAAAAAGAATATGGCACCAATATAAGTTAGCAAATATAATAATACATTCACAGTTAAATTTACTGATGCAAAGTCAAACCCATCTCCTTCACTGGCTCCTCCAGATACAATTAGAGGCAGCCAGTCTGCGATATAATGGATAAGAGATACAACCGTAAAAACTAATTCAAAAAATATAAAATTTTTTCCTACTTTCGTTCCCATAATGTATACAAACAAAATTTAGCCAATACTCGCGAATTCATAATTTTTTAGAGGAATTAATGAGAGGATGTTTGTCAAGTATTATTTAAGACTTCAAGCTGGTAGCTACATAGCACTACACACAAGTCACGCATTTTACTGCTCATAGGTTTGAGCATTCAACAATATTCTAACCTAATTACGTAGTGCTATAAGTGGCAATAGTAGTTTCGTCTCTTGGTTCCCAAATTTACCCAGCTATGTTCCAGGAAAGTGCAAGGTTTTTAAGTTTCTAGATTTTATGAATCGTTATATTTTACTGTCGCTCTGTACGAACCCACTCTCTCTGAGGACGCAGCAGAAAAATTAGATATATAGGAATCTTCCAAAGAATGTAAAAAGGTACAGCTAGAAG
>JAAUYD010242627.1_pt1 | contig 16964 bp, 9 predicted proteins | sample 7278101 | NCBI WGS metagenome assembly JAAUYD01 (sample SAMN14350128, study PRJNA611818) | marine sediment metagenome | isolation source: surface marine sediment (0.6m) | place: French Polynesia: Moorea | collected 2018-08 | reverse complement strand
TTTGGTTTTTACCTTTTATTTATAAACACACTCTTAGTAAGGAGAGGGGAAGGGGTGAGGTAAGGGTCTGTATTGCACAAAAAGTGAAAACCGCTATAGTAATGGTCGCAACCCCTCAAAAAACCAGAAGGTTTACCAACACTTAGTTTTATTCTTTTAACTTTTAACTTTTAACTTTTGACTTTTAACTTTTGACCCCTTCGAGGTACTGTGCGAGAAGGGTCCTACGCCCAACGCCAGTCGCTCCTGATTGGAAACCAAAAAGACCGCGCTGGCTCACTTTTGACTTAATTTAAGGGGTGCGATCGCAAATAGAGCGTTCTTGCTGGTCAAGATTGCGGTTGTGTTTGAGGTAATCTTGCACCCAGCTACAACCGCGTATTACCAAATCTTTCAGGTCTAAATTCCACAAAATTATTGTGCCATCATCACTGGCTGATGCCAGGGTTTGACCATCGGGACTAAAATTAACATCTAATACTGGAGCATTATGTCCGTTAAGAGTTTTAATTAATTTTCCTTCCAGACTCCAGAGTTTGACAGTGCTATCCCAACTAGCAGCAGCGAGGATTTTACCATTGGGATTGAAGGTGACGGCATTTACACTATCGCTGTAGCCTTTTAATAAGGTCTTTAACAACTTACCATCCCACCGCCAGAGTTTGACTGTGTTATCCCAACTGGCAGAAGCTAGTAAACGGTCTGTAGGACTGAAACTAACACCTAATACCCAACTATCATGGGGTGATAAGGTGTTTAACAAAGTACCATCCCGACGCCATAGTTTTACGGTTTTGTCATCGCTAGCGGAGGCGAGAATTTGGCTGTCAGGACTAAAACTGAGGTTGTTTACCCAGCCTTGATGTCCTTCCAAGGTATTAAGCAAGTGACCATCTAAAGTCCAAATTTTAATGGTTTTATCTTTGCTGGCTGATGCTAATTGCTGACCGTCAGGACTAAATTTGACGCTCATCACACTATCATTATGTCCTTGGAGGACTCTAATTAAGTCACCGTTTCGTCGCCACAGTTTTACGGTTTTGTCATAACTGGCAGAAGCAAGGATCTCACCATCTGGGGAAAAACTAACACTGGCAACTCTGTCTTTGTGTCCTTCCAAAGTTTTGTAGAGACGAGTTTGTTCGCCATTATTAGTAAGATGCTTTTTCCAAAGTTTAATTGTGTGGTCGCGGCTACCAGAAGCTAACATTTGACTGTCAGGACTCCAAGCAATGCTCAATACTCTGTCTTCATGTCCTTGGAGAACAGGCAAAGTAGGGGCATCTAAACGCCATAATTTGACGCTTTTGTCGTAACTTGCCGATGCTAGGAGTTTACCATTGGGACTAAAAGAAACACTGGCGACAGCATCACTGTGTCCTTTCAAGGTTTTGATTAAGCTACCATCACTGAGATTCCAGAGACGGATGGTGTTATCATCGCCAGCGGAAGCTAAGTGTTGACCGTTGTCAGTAAACTTAAGACTCCAAATGATTCCCTGATGCTGCTGCAAAGTTTTATGGAGACGAAACTTGACTCTATCTTGGTTATTTGTACCTACTCGTCGCCACAATTTGATGGTTTTGTTGCGATCTGCTGATGCTAGAGTTTGACCGTCGGGGCTAAAAGCGGCAACTGTGACACCATCTGTATGGTCTGGCAAAGTTGTCACCAAGCTGCCATCTTTTCTCCAGATTTTCACTGTTTTGTCGTCACTGGCTGATGCTAGCAACTGCCCATCTGGACTGAAGCTAACCCAGTTTACCCAATCTTGATGTCCTCTGAGGATTTTTACTAATTTTCCGTCTGGATACCAGAGTTTGACGGTATTATCTTTACTGCCTGTAGCCAATAAAGACCCGTCTGGACTGAAATTGACACTGTAAATCCAATCTCGGTGACCATTTAAAGTAACCTGTGGTTCGGGGTCAAATTCTTCCGTAGCTGGATTTTTACGCCAAATTTGTACAGTTTTGTCAAGGCTAGCAGAAGCTAAGAATTGACCATTGTGACTAAAACTTAAACTGGTGATGGCATCGCTGTGACCATTGAGAGTTTGCAGTAAGGTGCCATCAGGACGCCACAATTTGACTGTGCGATCGCGGCTACCAGACGCCAATATTTCACCGTCAGGGCTAAAAGATACCCCCCAGACGATATCAGTATGCCCTTCTAAGCGATTTGCCTCTTTGACCCCATAAACTGCCTGCTGTAGGGCAACTGCTACCCGCATCTGGGTATCTGGTTGTATACCCTTTCCCCGTTTAAGTCCTCTCCATGCCTGTAAACTTTCTAATAGGGCATCAAACTCCTTATTCGAGGCAAACAGGGCTTCTGAAGCCGCTGTGATGGCACTAATATGTAAGTTAGTTTCGCTGCGTTCAGCCCGTAGGGTTTGGCGAATTGCGGCTTTTTTTTGTAAGTCAGCTTGCCACCATAATCCCGCTACAGTTGCTGACATAATTGTCAGAATTGCACCAGCTATCCGTGCTTCTCGTAGTCGCTTTTGTAGGATTAAATTTAGTTGTTCTTGACTAATTTTTTTGGCTATTTCAGCTTTGTTTCGTTCAAATTTGATTTTTTCTAATTCGGCAATAATACCATAGTTATTTTTTTGGCGAATAGGTTCTACTAAATAATCGTGAACCAACTGATAGCGGTCGCCGGATTCTTCTCTAATTTGTAATACTAAACCAGAATCTACCAAGATATCTAAAATCAATTCCCAGGCGACTTCAAAATTTAGTATTGCTTCAATATTCTTACCAATTGCTAGCCCTAACTCAGCTTTTGTTTTTAGGGGACGCGTACCTTTTTCGTTTGTTAATTCAAATAGTAATTGTCCACAAACTTGTTCATTTTCCCGCCCACAATCTTTGATAACTTGTTCTAACCAACGTTCTACTAATTTCTGGGAACCACCACTTTGTTGATATTCTGCCAGGGTGCTGATATTTTCTGCTTGTAGTTGAGCTCCTACTATTTGTAATTCAATTGGATGTACTTTTTGGGTTTCTTGAGCCAAATCCCGTACTAACTGATTTACCAGTTCATCACTGAGTTCACAATGGGAACGTTGGGTAAGACTATGGATAATTTTTTTGGTATCTTCGATAGAAAAATCACCCAATTGATAGCGAATATTTTTGTCAAGAATATTATTGTTAATTACATTCAAATTACATTCACTATCAATTTTCTCTTTGCTAAGTTGCTCTATTTCTAACAAATAATGCAAATAATCTTCCCGGATAGAAACCAAAACTTTGACATAGGGAATATTTAAACATTGACAAAAAAATCTAAAAAACTCTCGTCTTTGAGAATGATTTTTAATGACAAAAAACAGTTCTTCAAATTGGTCAAAAATCAGAATAACACTGTAATGACGGTCAGTTAATAATCTCAGCTTTTGGAGAATTACAGCTGGTGAAAGTTCTAAAGCAATTTCTATATCTGTCTGTGCTAAAGCTTGATTTAAACTACGTCCTAAAGCTGTAACCCAATCGGTGTAAACCGACAACTGTAAGGGCAAAGGAATGCGACCACCAATGACTTTTTGTTTTAATGCCGGTACTAATCCAGCCTTGAGAATTGAACTTTTACCAACCCCAGAAGAACCATGAATAATTGTGAGTTTGTAATCCGCACGACTAATTCTTTCTACAAGACGATTAACATCTTCCTGTCTTCCAGAAGCAGCAATTTCTGGGGCTATATTATCGGGCACAAACGGTATACTAGGAGAGAGCAAAACCGGGTTAACTCTGTAGCGTTGCGGTTGTAATTGACTCGCACCAATAAAAGCACGAAAACCATACTGGTGTTCGATTTGGATTTTTTCTTGCTTGAGGTTAAAGGCTTCTGGATAGTTATGCAATTCACAAAAATATAGCGATCGCAATTCTTCCACAATCTCTAAGTACAAAGATGGCTCATACTGAAGTTCACAAACCACCCGTGCCCATTCTAAATTATTAACTGCTTCTTCCCACTCTCCTAAATGGCGATGGGCACGTCCTAACCATAAAAGATACCAACTTTCCTGTTGTCGGGAAACCTCTGAGGTTACTTCTGCCAAAGAAAGGGCTGTATTGGCTAATTCATATACCTGAACCCAATCAGATTTATCAGCGGCGACAGCTGCTAAAAAGCCGTAATCTTGAGCAATTTGTGCTTTTGTCCCATAAGTCTGATGCAATTCCAAGGATTTTTGTGCCAATTCTTGCAATTGATCCCAAGCTTGTAAGCGTTGCAGCATCTCACAAGCAGGGACGATAAATTGTGCCACCAATTCTTTTTGCCCAGCCGTCTCCAACACCTGCAAGCATTTCTTAAACCATAACAAAGCATTTTGCCAATGGCGTTTGCTAACTCCTGGTTGTACGTCTGCTAGCCGTCGATAACATAACCCCAGGTGGAATAGGACTATTGCTTTACGGAAAATGTGAGGAGTAGGGGCGGGGTTTCCCCGCCCTAGGTTTCCCCGTTCAGGGTTTTCCCGTTCAGGGTTTTCCCACCCTGGGTTTCCCCGTTCAGGGTTTCCCCACCCTGGGTTTCCCCGTTCAGGGTTTTCCCACCCTGGGTTTTCCCGTTCAGGGTTTTCCCACCCTGGGTTTCCCCGTCCGTGAGTGGGAGAAGAGGGGGAAGAGGGGGAAGAGGGAGAAGAGGGGGAAGAGGGGGAAGAGGGGGAAGAGGGGGAAGAGGGGGAAGAGGGGGAAGAGGGGGGAGTAATTTCTGTCTCCTCTTCTTGTTGTTGCCATAGTTGGAGACTGCGTTGAAAATGAACTATAGCTGCATCAATTTCATCGTTAGCGTAGTGATCGCGTCCCAGGACAAATTCTAAACTAGCTTCTAATTCTGGTTCCAGTGTGACATCAAAAAGACGCAGCAAATCATTCCTGGCTGACTCGATTTCTCGCCGATGTTGGGAGGACGGATCTAAATCCAGGGCTGCATTAGATAAGAACTTTTCTACACCTGCTTCTAAAACTTTGGCAAATAAGGTTTGGGTTTGTTGCCTAACTAAGGATATTAAATCTGTTTTTGCCATTTCAAATTTAATGGTGGTAGCAGCCCAGCTTTTAAAGTCCGGTGCTAACCTAGAAAGGGCTGTTGCTACCTGATCTGAAAGCCACAATACCACTGGAAAATTAAAAGTGGCAGCATAAGTATCCCGCGCTTGATTAATGTTAGTCAGTAAGTCTTCTAAAACTAAACTAGACTCTAACCCAAACACCATTAAAGCCGATGGCAAGCAATCCGTAGCTACCGCTGGATGATTTAAATACAGTTCTTTGACAATGGTAGTATGTAGCGCCGTGGTTGATGGATCTAAAAATAATTCTCGTAAATTAATATCTTTAGTCAGAGAACGGAGATTCTCTAACATTTGCTTGCGTAATTGCCTATAATTACACCGGACTAAAATTAGGGCAAATTGACCTTGGGAAAGGGCGATCGCTCGAATCAATCTTTGTAAAGAACGCTGATTGTCGCTAGTTGCGTTCACTGCTGTGAATTTACACTGCGTCATAACCAAAAATAGAGCTGATGGTGTGAAGAGAAAATACTAAGTAGGTAGGTACAAATAAAGCGAACGCTTTTAGGGTCGTCATTTGTCATTTGTCATACCCTGCAAAGAGGTTCCGCTAACGCGTCTGTGTCATTGATAAAGGTTTCACTCTTGATTTACGTTTCGTAATATAGTTGTGTCTATTTCTGCCCACTTACTTAGTGTTGGGAATAGACATCTTCAAAAATTATGCATAGGTTGTCCGAAATCCTTGTACAGACGTAGTAATGCTACATCTGTACATCTTTTCCACCAGATGTCTAATGATGGCACAGACAGGCATAAACATGGCGCTAGTCAACCAATTTTGGATTTTAGATTACACCTCATCCCTTCCCCTCTCCTATCCTCACTCCTAACTCCTCTCCCATTGGCAGAGGGGGAAAGGGAGAGGGGTGTCCGACAGGATGGGGTGAGGTTTGTATTGCATCCTGCAATCTCCCATAGTTTTGTTGCCAAGCCATGACTTTTTCGGTTTCTGCCAATGCGGGACTAATACCAAACCAGCGTCCTTGGCGATCGCGATATTCAAATACAAACATACTGCGCAACAATCGCTGGTATTCATTTTCGCCTTTGAGGCTTTGCTGGTTGACTACCTCATAAAGCAATTCCCACTCTGCTTCGTTAATTGCTAACAACAGGTCGTCGCGGTAGTCTTTGATCACAGCTTCTAAACAATCCTGGGAAAATGGTGGATCTTGGCGTTGCAGACAGCTGTAAAGTAGTCCCAATAAGTTACGGATGTGACCGCCACTAACTCGACACAGACGGTCCAAAGTTTCTGGGTGATCGAATAACTCTGGGATTAATTCTAATCTCCGATTCCAAGAAACTTCTGGAAAGGCTCTAGCTAAAACTAGCTGCCGTAACAACAACATTCCTGGTTCGTAGTCGCTACCATCTCTTTGCCGTACTTGTACCATGGGCAAGACTTTGGGGGAAATTCCTCCCCCAAAGCGATTTTTTAATGTCTCGTATTCATTGGAAAAAATTAATGCCAGAGGAATTGTATACACCAAGTGACAATTAAGCCTACGCAGCTGTTCACCACGGTCGATAAACAGATATTCTGGTTGCGATCGCCCCGATGCCAAAGGACGCATATCCACTCGATCTAAATTATCAACAATTACCACCAGTCCTTTTTGACCGCGATATTTTAATTGCTGTATAGCTTTTGCTAATATCTCTTCATTAATTGCTTGCAAAATACTATTAGTGCGCGGTTCTAGATATTGCCGCAATTGAGAACGCATTTGGGGACTATCTTTGGTTTTGGTGGTAATTTTGGCAATGCCAATGGATAACTCCCCTCCGGAAAACTCAATGGGAGTTTGCAAAAAATCGGCAATTTCTCGAAATAAACCGCCAAAATAGGTTGGTTGCAGATTAATACCAATTTCTTCCAAGCTGATACTCACCTGACGCGCTACACTCAGCAAAATATCGGTGACATCAATATCCGCCATGTCCAGGTCTTGACTGGATTCAAAATACACTACGTGAAATCCAGCAAATTCTAATTCTGCCTTGAGACGCTGTAATTCCGTGGATTTACCACAGCCAATATGACCAGTAAATAATTGGCAAGTTGGTTCATCCGGAGAAATACGCACAATTGTTCGTTGCAATTCCTCAACGATTTTGCAACCGCGCACGTCAGAAAAATCTATATAGTATTGCCTATCGGAGGCATTGCCCATAACCAGGGTTTTACTAGGATTACAGGCTCGAAAAAACCGTGATAAATTTAGTGTCGTTTTCATTTAGTAGATGCAAATTAATTTGTATTTTTTATACAAATCCTTTCTACCCCGGGCTTTTGCAGATGATAAAGTCCTAAATTACACCCTTAAAATACGGTAGAAATTTAATTGTCCCTGATGTAATCACTCAATAATCCTTTGTACACCTGTTTTCTCAATTTTGACAATTGCTAGTGCCAATTCACTTATAAGTAGATTCCACAAGCAAGTGACTAGGAAATAGAAAAGGCTGGACAGTAGGATTTTTGGTTGCTATAACTACTGGGAAGTACAGGTAAACATAAATCTAACTACCCTAGTTAATTAGTAAATCCACTGTTGATTTCAATATCACTCCATGTTTTTTTTGTCAACTAGCCTAGAGTATATATCTAATAGTTAATTTTAGCAATCAATACAAAAAAGAAATTTGTAGTTTACACGTCTTAAAAGATACCTGTGTCCGTCTAACTATGACAGCTATGGTAGTCAATACTTGTGCGGATTTATGGGATTTTATGTATAAATTAATGTCAATAGGGAATAGGGAACAGGGAATAGGGAATAGGGAATAGTGTTTCCAATACGGTTCGGTTAACAGCTACCGTTACCCGCACACTTTAGGGTGACGGCAAGGAAAAAAACAGACCCTAGGCGTTTACCCCGTTTCCTGTTCCCAAGTATCCTGTAGGTTGGGTAGAACGGAGTGAAACCCAACAAATCGAACGTTTGATATGTTGGGTTTGGTGTCTCAAACGCCACTTCCTACAACGGAGGGAACCTCAACGGACAGTTTGCACAAGTCGGGAAACCAGCCCATGCAACTGTCCTCCGCAACAAAGTGGCTCCCCAACCTACAGTTTAGGTTAATGTGAGGTTTGAAAACACGCCCTAAGCGTTTACCCCGTTTCCCGTTCCCAAGAGTAAAAAACTAGAAGAACATAGGGAAAATGGTCTTACTGAGGGCATAAACAAGAGTGTGCTTGCTGTAAAGTGTTACTAAATATCAAAAATCTCTCGCGAAGTCAGAGAGTTGGTATGGAAAATATTCAACAAAGGCAGGAGCGTACTTGCTACTGGAACTGAAATCATAAAGAGGTTTGAATGGCTGGCTTATTATCAGTTTCGCGGACAAATTTAGTCGAACGCCGCAGGAAATTACGTCGCAGGAGGCAGATTAAAAATCTTCAGCTTGTTTGGCGAACTATTGCTGTCAGTAGTTTTGCCGGGGGTTTACTATGGATGGCAACTCAACCGATGTGGGTACTGAAAACCCCCAAAGAAATTGAAATTGACGGTAATAAATTACTGTCTAAGCAGTCAGTTCAGTCTCTAGTGGAATTATCCTATCCCCGGTTTTTATTGCGGATTGAGCCATCTGAGATTGCCAAATCTTTGAAGCAACAACCGACAATTGAGCAAGCAAATGTCAGACGTCGTCTTTTTCCCCCAGGATTAATAGTCAAAGTCAAAGAACGAGTTCCTGTGGCTGTTGCTCAAACATCCACTCAGGAGGATCGTGACACCAAAGACAAAGCAAAAACCACAGGATTACTAGATGCTACTGGCTTGTGGATACCACTAGAAAAATACACTTCAGATAATCCCAACTTTCAACTGCCAAATCTGAAAGTGATTGGCATCCGCGAAAATTATTTCCCTGTGTTTTCTCAACTGTATCAAGCCATGAGCAAATCTCCTGTGCAAGTGATGGAAATTGATTTTGGTGATCCAACGAATTTAATTTTAACAACAGAACTTGGCAAGATACATCTGGGTTCTCCCAGCAGTTCCCAACTGTTAGAACAAATTCAGGTGATCTCCCAAATGCGCTACCTGCCAAGAAAACTTAATGTTAACCAAATTGAGTATATCGATCTCAAAAATCCAGAATCTCCTTTAGTACAGATGACCCAAAAAAAGTCCGTGCTTCCCTCCCAAAATCCCTAAATTGTAAGGACTTTTTAAACATCTAAAAACCTTGGAGTCAATTCATGTAAAGATTAGGTAAGTACAAAGCAAATTTTGTATAGTAAATTGCAATTATTTTAAAGGTCGAATTCTATTGATTGTATGATTAAGCCAGATAAGACGCGCTGTGGCGCGTCTTTACGAGTTATAAAACTATCTCATGATTTGCAGACTAAAATTAACTTTCTGCAGCGGGTGACCTGTATAAGTAACTACTTGAGCATTGCAATATAAAGCTACTAAATAGGGATAAACAATTATTTACTTCAGTGTTTGACGTTGCAATTTTATCAAATTATACAGACTTTACTATGTAATGTTCTAAGTTAAAAAATCATTAGGAGTTTTTAATATATGTAAAATTAATGACAAATATAGAGTAGTAGGATCATGATTTTCAGATTATCAGCAATAGCACAGTTATAGAGAGCCAAAATCGCAACATAGTAGCGAGTAGTTTAATATCTCGTTGGAGTTATACAGGTCATTTTTAGGTAAATATAGGTATACTTCTCTAGAATTAGCTGTGTGAGCAATTGCTTTAATGGTTGGTACCAAAAGCAAACTTTCATGCTTCCCATATCGTCAGATTTGGAAGCAATGGAAATCATAAACTCAACAAACCTAGATTGTGACTAAAGAAGTCTTTAGGGCATTAGCCCTTGCCGTAGTCAGCGCGTAAAGGATAAAAGATGGGGTACTTGAAGGGTACATGGTTTGCCCCTTGTGGGCATAAAAATGATTCAGTAGAAATAAGACTCATGCCCTATGCTTTTATGGGCAGTGGGTTAGTTTCATAACTGGTTCTCTAGCAACTAGCAATGGTTTTGCTGTAGGTACATACTTTATATTAGCCTGGGGCAAAACACCCTTATGGGGGTCTTCATACTTGATACTTGATACTTCAGTTGACTCTTAGGTTAATCACACCTTAAAAAGTCGTTTATCTACCTTTGTGAATCCAATGACACTTGATAATAACCAAGGGCTTACTTATAAAAACTCCCAGTCTCCAGGACAGTCAGGGTTTTCTTTAGCGGTGAATAACACCAATCCTTTTAGTCATTCTGGGCTAAACCTAGGGCAAAATAATGACAGTCATAGAATTCCTGGTGAAGAGGGACGCATTGGCGATATTGTTCCCGGTCGGGTTGCCAACATCAAAGTTATTGGTGTGGGTGGTGGCGGTGGTAATGCCGTTAACCGTATGATTGAATCCGATGTGAATGGGGTGGAATTTTGGACAGTTAATACCGATGCCCAAGCTTTGACTTTGGCTTCGGCTCCCTGTAGGCTGCAAATAGGACAAAAACTAACCAGGGGGTTGGGAGCAGGTGGAAATCCTGCTATTGGTCAAAAAGCAGCTGAGGAATCACGGGATGAAATTGCCGCAGCTTTGGAGGGTTCTGACCTGGTATTTATCACCGCAGGTATGGGGGGTGGTACTGGCACGGGTGCGGCTCCCATTGTGGCGGAAGTGGCTAAGGAAATGGGAGCGCTAACTGTGGGGGTGGTGACTAAACCCTTTGTGTTTGAAGGTCGTCGTCGCATTAGCCAAGCGGAACAAGGCATAGAGGCATTAAAAACTAGGGTAGATACCTTAATTATCATCCCCAACAATAAACTCTTGGATGTGATCCCCGAGCAAACACCCATGCAAGATGCTTTCCGCTATGCAGATGATGTCCTCAGACAAGGTGTGCAAGGTATCTCTGATATCATCACTATTCCTGGTTTGGTTAATGTTGACTTTGCCGATGTCCGGGCTGTAATGGCAGATGCGGGTTCGGCATTGATGGGGATCGGTATTGGTTCTGGCAAGTCAAGATCCAGAGAAGCGGCGATCGCAGCTATTTCTTCACCATTACTGGAATGTTCCATTGAAGGTGCTAGAGGGGTTGTCTTTAATATTACTGGTGGTAGTGACTTAACTCTGCATGAGGTTAATGCTGCGGCAGAAGCAATTTATGAGGTGGTCGATCCCAATGCCAATATTATTTTTGGAGCGGTAATTGATGATAGACTCCAAGGTGAGGTGAGGATTACGGTGATTGCCACTGGTTTTACTGGAGAAACTCCAACTCCACCAGCGCAAAATATTCCCAACCAAAGGGTAGTAACCCCCATGGCACAAAGACGACCTATGCCCCAGCCACCAGCTAATCCCCCTAAACCAGTTGCGGAACCCAAGGAAAAACCATCATTGGATATTCCTGATTTTCTCAACCGACGACGACCAAGACCAAACAATTAATCTATTACTTGTAAGTTATTGGTTGGATAATATTTGTATGGGATCGTCCGCTAAATTTAGGACTTCACCAGGGGCAGGGGTAAGCAATTTTGTTGCCATACCCGATGCTGTTAATTGGTGACGAAACTCTTCCACGCTACCCACCGCACGAATTAATTTTGGCAGAATGCCGCTCAAGCGGATGTCTCCCATGGCGTTGGGTACAAAAAAGCGGGGATGGAGTGCCCCTACCAGGTTCATCGCCTCTTTTGGTCCCATAAGTACCTGTCCCAGTAGGGGAAATACTTGCCCGACTACGGGAGCAAGAACCACATCTGGACTTTCGATCCGTTCTGCAATCCCAGTTTCTGGTCGGAATAGGTGAGGTTCATAATAAATACTAGTTTGACTGTGCTGGTCTTGAAGCACATAACCATTTTCTACCTGACCGGGTTGAAGTACAGCACCCGGTATTGCTGTAATCTCTAATTTCTCTGCCATTGTGTACCTTTGCCAGGGTGCCAGAGAAATTATATCAATGTAACCTAAATCTTTAACTACCTTAGCAGCCGTTGGTGAAGCCACTACCGGAATATTTCGGTCTAGCTGTTGTAGGGTTGGTTTATGGCAATGGTCGTCTAAACCTTGAGACAGCAAGATTAAATCTACCTTGGGTAAGGTGGCTGGGGTAAATACAACAGGGGTATTGTGGTAAGCAGTAAATAACCACGGCTGACCGTAAAAAACGAGGGGATCGACCAACCAGGGGTCAATCAAAACCGTTTGGTCAGCAATTTGTAACAGCCAGCTATTGAGGTCAATACGGGTGAGTTTCATGGTTATTTTTGATTTTTGTTTATAAGTGCCTGCTCTACCCATTGAATCACTCGATCCCCCAAACGTGTCTCCTCTAATAGATCGATTTCTCGAATGCCAGTAGGACTAGTAACGTTAACTTCCGTGAGGTAGCCACCAATAACATCAATACCCACAAATATTAAGCCATCTTTGCTAAGGGTGGGAGCTATTTGGGCACAAATTTCATATTCTTTGGGAGTAATTTCCGTTTTGGCAACGGTGCCACCAGTTGCCATGTTATTACGAAATTCCCCTGATCCAGCAAGACGATTAACTGCTCCAATTGCTTCCCCGTTAAGGAGGATAATCCGCTTATCTCCATCCTTTGCCTCTGGGATAAAGTTTTGTACCATCACCGGAATTCGACCTTGATGGGTACTGAGTTCGATAATAGAGTTAAAGTTGCGATCGCCTAATTCTAAAATTAAAATCCCTTCCCCGGCTTTTTGTCCCAGGGGTTTGAGAACCGTCTTCCCCTTTTTTTCGACAAATTCCCGAATCACCTGCTTGTGTGCGGTAACAATGGTTTCGGGAATCGCTTCTGTAAACTGGAGAGCATACATTTTTTCGTTGGCATTTCTGATTCCCCTGGGACTATTTATGACCAGGGTTTTGTTTTGGTCTATGTAGTCCAAAATGTAGGTAGCATAGAGGTAGGAAGTCGTAACTGGTGGATCTGTGCGCATAAATACGGCATCCATAGTTTCCAAGCAATTGAAGACGCTATCCCTAATCTCATACCAGGGATCTGCTGCTACCCAATGTCCATCCACTTCCTTGATGGGTACCAGTTCTACTCGCTCTAAAACTGCCCAAGCTTTACCTGCTACCACGGTGAGCTGATTTGCCTGAGTCACCCAAACTTCGTGTCCCAAAATTTGTGCTGCTTCCATAAGAGCAACACTTGTATCATGACAGGGATTAAGTTGATGGATGGGATCGATGATAAAAGCCAGTTTCACGCTTTCTGCCTCAATTACCAGGACGTTCTAAATATGATTCAACTTTCATTATCTGTTAATTAATCCCCCTTGCACTGCCAGTTTTGCTCAAACTTAGGCAACTGCCATATTCATACTGTTTTTAGTAGCGGTTTTAACCCGCATTTTGAGTCCCTTACTATTTATAATTTGCACTCCTATGCAATCACCAGGAGGCAGAGCCTCAACTCCCCTAGTTACCAGCGTGACGCTGGTAACCAGAACATAGGGATTTGTGGCTCTTCTTGAGAATTATGGAAGGAGGAAAGAGGCACTTAAGGGTATCGCTACACGGACGTTTGCCTGCCTAGCCTTCTAGGGTTTGGGTGTTTTTCAAAAATTGGGATGCTCCCCATTTTGAGTCTCTTACTATTTATAATTTGCACTTCCAAAAAGGATAACCAGGAGGCAGAGCCTCAACTCCCCTAGTTACCAGCGTGACGCTGGTAACCAGAAACGCTGAGGGTAGGGACTCTCGCGCATTCGTTGAGCAACCCCAAATTATGGATGACCCGCTCCTACTAATAGCTGATCGAGCTTTCCTTGGGCATCTAAAGCGTGGATATCATCACAACCCCCAACGTGAGCATCGTTGATGAAAATTTGCGGCAATGAACGGTGTCCGTTTGCCCTTTGAGACATTTTAGCCCGTGCTTCCTCGTCTCCATCAATGCAGTATTCAGTAAATTCAATTCCTTTGTTATCTAGCAAACCTTTGGCACGAATGCAAAATGGGCAGCGACTCCAAGTGTATATTTCTACTTTTGCAGTCATAACGTCCTCGATATTGATGTAGATGTAATAATTCTTAATTTTAGAATTTTTATGGCGATAGTTGTTGGAGAGCCTCTTGATTCATTTTCATTGACCGCAAAATAAGATACAAGCAAACAAAATTATTGGCACTGTTAATCATAAAACAGTGTCTTGAATAAGAGTACTTATTTATACTTTTGAAAAAGAAATTGAAAGGGCATATGCTGATGAGTGTACTACCACTAAGAGTAGATAACTCATCTAAAAGCCTTGCCCATAAGAGTTATGTTGACTTGCATCCAGTTGCGTAATAAGTAAATCATATTCTATTCAAAATACCCATAACCTCAGTGTTAACACTTATATTTTTTATAATCTTCAATATTTGTGTATGTATTTACCGCTAATAAATATGTAATAAATTGTCAAAAATCCCTCTACAGCCCATTATCCCTCTAAAAAGTGGAGCTATAGGATCAAAAAGCCCCGAAGTTTGGCGGGACCCAAACCGACACCGCTAACAACTCTGTGCGTAGGCAGGCTCAAAACCTTGATTTTTCGTATTACCCAACAACGCATCCTCCCCAGGATAGAGTTGGCAGAAAAAAATTGTGTTGTAAAATAGACATAGATGAATTCGGGGGACCAATTTACTGGTCATACATGTCTATAGAGACTATCTTTGGTAATCTCCAAGGTTTAAAATCCAGTCAGCTAAAGCAACTCCAGCGGCTGTATCATCAGCGCATACCGGGCGATCGCATCACAACGTCCGAATTTTCCCAGCGACTGGCAGCAATTAGCACGGAAATCAATCAACCTGTGTGTGCCTATCTCAATCGTCGCGGACAAGTGATTCGCGTGGGAGTAGGTACCGTAGGTCAAACCAAAATTCCACCTTTGGAATTGCCCCGTTACGGTGCGGAACGACTTAGCGGTATCCGTTGTATCTCTACCCATTTAAAGTCAGAACCTCCCAATCAAGGGGTATTGACTGCAATGGCATTACAGCGCTTAGATGCAATAGTCGTATTAAACATCACCGGAACAGGGTTTACTCGTCGTGGTGGTGGTGCCACAGGATATGTTAAAGAAGCGTACCTGGCACACCTTACATCCCAAGATACCAGGGCAGTAACTGCTAGTCCTACTTCCTTTAAAACAGGGGGTAGTGATATTCCTCACCCCAGTTGGAATTTATCACCCCCCATGAGTCTAGATGTCTTGACAAAACAAGACTTTATGGACTTAGTCGAAGGGCTAGAAGCAGAATTCCGCCGGGAATTTATCGCCCAAAAAGTAGATACAGACCACGACCGCGTGGTAATTGTGGGAGTATTGAGCAATAAAACTGCGGTTCGCTACGGCGATCGCATCTCATGGCAAAAATTCCAAGACACCCTCACAGAATTAGCGCGGTTAGTGGATACCGCAGGGGGAGATGTATTACATACCCTGTGGCAAAAACGTGCCCACATTCATCCCCAGACGGTAGTCGGGGAAGGAAAGGTACAAGAAATTGCCTTGAGTGCCCAAACTTTGGGGGCAAATTTAATTGTGTTTGACCGCGACCTCTCCCCGGCACAAGTGCGCAATTTAGAAGCGCGAATTGGAGTCAGGGTAGTTGACCGTACTGAGGTAATTTTAGATATTTTTGCCCAACGTGCCCAATCTGGTGCCGGTAAGTTGCAGGTGGAACTAGCACAATTAGAATATATGCTACCGCGACTCGCTGGTAGAGGTGAGGCAATGTCCCGACTTGGTGGTGGTATTGGTACTCGCGGTCCTGGTGAAACTAAACTGGAAACCGAACGACGTGCCATTCAAAGGCGAATATCACGATTACAGAAAGAAGTCAACCAGTTACAGGCACATCGTTCCCGCTTGCGACAAAGACGGCAAAATCAACAGGTGCCATCAGTAGCATTGGTGGGCTATACCAACGCTGGCAAATCTACTTTGCTAAATGCGCTGACAAACGCGGAAGTATATACAGCAGACCAATTGTTTGCTACCCTTGACCCTACCACACGACGCTTAGTCACTTCCAATGCTGTCACAGGGAAATCGGAAGAAATTCTGCTGACGGATACAGTAGGGTTTATTCACGAATTACCTGCATCATTAATGGATGCCTTCCGTGCCACCCTAGAGGAAGTTACGGAAGCTGATGCTTTGCTGCATTTAGTCGATTTATCCCATCCGGCTTGGTTAAGTCATATTCGTGATGTTAGGGATATTCTGGCACAAATGCCGGTTACTCCTGGACCAGCCCTGGTGGTGTTTAACAAAATTGATGAAGCTGATAGCAAAACTCTAGCCCAAGCACGGGAGGAGTTTCCCTTAGCAGTGTTTATTTCTGCAAGTCATCGTTTGGGATTAGAAACCTTGCGTCATCGTCTTAGTCAGTTGGTGCAATATGCCACCACATCAGGATAACTGAGGATATTAATCTCCTTGCGCAAAGCATCTCAAATTTTGGCGTCGCATAATTGAAGAAGTATGAATCCGGGTGTTCCAGACGTTGCACTGCAACGTCTGGAACAAGGTTTTTGGAATTACACAACATTATTTTCATACATGGATTCAGCAACGCCCAAATTTTTAGAGATCCCCGACTTCTTAAAGAAGTCGGGGATCTAAACACCCGCGACTTGTCAAAATTAATGTGGTTGAGTACTAGTACTCGACCAAACCAAGATTGCCGGGTAAAGGCAGAGAGGGGGAAGAGGGGGGGAAGAGGGGGGAGAAAAAACTTTGTTCTTTCCTTATTAACCCCGCATAGTTTACTTGGTGGAGTACTAGTAGTCCACCACATTAGTTACGAGGGGTCACAGATCCCC
>JAAUYD010285785.1_pt1 | contig 16985 bp, 17 predicted proteins | sample 7278101 | NCBI WGS metagenome assembly JAAUYD01 (sample SAMN14350128, study PRJNA611818) | marine sediment metagenome | isolation source: surface marine sediment (0.6m) | place: French Polynesia: Moorea | collected 2018-08 | reverse complement strand
TTACCTGCTCCTTCTAAGTACCCCCAAGGGAATTTGAATCCCTGTCGCCTCCGTGAAAGGGAGGTGTCCTAGGCCACTAGACGATGGGGGCTTGTGTTTTCTAGACCTTTACTAATATAACAAGGGTTTTTATCAGTGTCAACCGTTTGAAGAAAATTTTTTTTGAGGAAGTTGTTGACTCAACGGATAGGTAAATCTTAACAACTCGTGGTAAAGTAGGATCGCTAGTTAAATGGATATAGAGTGACCATTAAAGCCTAAAGTTAGCGAAAAACCTAAAGAAGAACTTAACTATGACGAGGCAATATCGCATTACCCTACTTCCAGGGGATGGCATCGGCCCTGAAATTTTAGCTGTTACCGTTGATATCCTCAAAGTCGTTGGGACGCAGTTAGACATTGATTTTCAATTTCAAGAAGCCCTCATTGGAGGGGTGGCTATTGACGAAACAGGCACACCTTTGCCAGAAGAAACCTTAAAAATGTGTCGCAATAGTGACGCAGTGTTATTGGCTGCTATCGGGGGCTATAAATGGGATAATTTACCTCGCGAACAACGGCCAGAAACAGGGTTATTAGCTATTCGTGCAGGACTTAACCTGTTTGCTAACTTACGACCAGCGACTATTTTACCCCAGTTAATTGACGCTTCTTCCCTCAAACCTGACATCGTTCAAGGCGTAGATATTATGGTGGTTAGGGAGTTAACTGGTGGTATCTATTTTGGGGAACCTAAAGGCATTTTTGAGACAGAAACCGGAGAAAAACGGGGAGTCAATACCATGGCCTATTCTGAATCAGAAGTGGATCGCATCGCCAAAGTTGCCTTTGAAACCGCACAAAAACGTAGCGGGAAACTTTGTTCTGTTGATAAAGCCAATGTTTTAGATGTCTCTCAATTATGGCGCGATCGCGTTACATTAATGGCTGAACAATACCCTGATGTCGAACTTTCTCATCTGTATGTGGATAATGCAGCCATGCAGTTAGTGCGAGAGCCTAAACAGTTTGATACCATCGTTACAGGGAATTTATTCGGAGATATCCTTTCCGATGCTGCAGCCATGTTAACGGGAAGTATTGGGATGCTCCCTTCAGCCAGTTTAGGGTTAGAAAAACCTGGGTTATTTGAACCCGTCCACGGCTCGGCCCCTGATATTGCTGGAGAAGATAAAGCCAACCCCTTAGCGCAGGTTCTGAGTGCGGCTATGATGCTACGCTACGGGTTAAATGAACCCAAAGCAGCTACCAAACTGGAAAAAGCTGTTTTAGAAGCTTTGGCCCAAGGATATCGCACAGGAGATATTATGTCTGAAGGGATGAAAGCAGTGGGATGTAAGGCCATGGGAGAAGTTTTATTGAGAATTTTGGAATCATAGTGGATAGTTTTTCCGTCCTTAGATGTGTATTCTAAGGACTAACATATAGATTTACTGTGTGAGGAGATTACAATTATGACCTATACCTCTCAAATACAAGACCCTAGACAGCAACCTGTGGACTCTACTATTATTCTAGATCCCACTTTATTACGGGCAGCACAAAGGATTTATCGTACCTATTGTATGTTACATCCTAGAAACGCCAAGCGACCTTATGGTATTGCTATTCACCGCAAAAGTTACCGAGGACAGTTGATTTTTCGGAATAATCCTATCTTATTACCAGGAGAATGTTTTGTCCCAACAAAACAGTTGGAAGTTGAAATTTAACTGTGTAAATAGTATTATTCTCAGCTTTGCTCATCAAGTTATAGGTCATATAATGTTTACAAATGATATATAAAAACTCTCTTCTGCCTCCTGCTTTACATAACTAGCTAGTTTACAACTCAAATAAAAACCCTATAACAATTTGTTATGATGAAAGTCAATTAAGTAGTCTTATATAAATAAACTTCACTGTCTTATAGGAATATAAACTAATCTGTAACCCCCTCCTTGCTTCACTCAACAAATAACTTTTATTTTTGTCCAAGCACTTATCTTATGGGCGATATTAATGACAAGCCTAAAAACCATTGCTGATATTACCTGTCCTCCAACTGATTTATGGAGTGAGGAACCTCCCTTGGAAAGTGATTTACATCTACAACAAATTATCCTGTTATTAACTTGTTTAGACTGGTTATGGCAGGAAAGAAATGATTACTATGCTTCGGGTAATCTGACTATTTATTATAATGAACAACAACTGAAAAAAAGAGATTTTTTCGGATTAGCGGTTAATAAATCAGGCAAATTTTCAGCCGTTGCCCCGATAAAAAATCCATAATTAACTAAACACTTTTGGGAAGCTAAGTGTAGCTTCTGGTCTAATGTAGCCTGAGTGGTGGTTAAAGGGCGTGTATTCGGCATTTCCAGGAAGGAAGTGACTCCCCCCTTAGCACAAGCACAACTGGCTGTAAACAGGTCTTCTTTGTACTCTAAACCAGGTTCTCGAAAATGGACTTGAGGATCAATCACCGCAGGCAACAAAGTTAGTCCCGTAGCGTCTATGATATTAGTAGCATTCGATACTGTAATTTCTGGAGCAACCTGAACGATTTTCCCCTGTTCAACTAGGATATCTCCTAGTAAGAACTCACCATCGGGTAAAAGAATACGAGGATGACGAATAAGAAGTGGTGTCATTTGGCAAAAAACCTCCTAAAATAAAATCAAGTATACTTTAATTCTCTCATTGACTTAGGTTGAACTAAACTAAAATAAAATATTCGTTACCTTAAACGCTCTAACTATCGATTCGCTTAACTCCCACAATACTTATATCCTATGACTCGAAGTGTAAAACAAGATAACAATAAGCATTCTCAATCTTCTAAAAAAGAAAATCCTTGGGTTGAACTAACCCAAACCGTTGTTACGGCTGTTATTTTAGCTTTTGGTATTCGCACCTTTGTGGCTGAAGCACGCTATATTCCCTCTTCTTCCATGGAACCAACTTTAGAAATTAACGATCGCTTGATTATCGAAAAATTAAGTTATCATTTCCGAGAACCAATTAGAGGGGATGTAGTGGTATTTAATCCCACAGACGCTTTAAAAGCACAAGATTTCCACGATGCTTTTATTAAGCGCATTATTGGACTACCGGGGGAAACCGTTGAAGTTAAAGGGGGTAAAGTTTACGTCAACAGTAAAGAAATTACTGAAAAATATATTGCTGAAGATCCTAACTATGACTACGGCCCGGTTGTGGTTCCCGAAGAAGAATATCTTGTTTTAGGAGATAACCGCAATAACAGTTATGATTCTCATTATTGGGGATTTGTTCCCAAAAATAAAATTATTGGTAAAGCATTCATCCGTTTTTGGCCGTTTAACCGTTTAGGAAGTCTTGATCGACAACCCATATATCCTGGACAGAATCAGAACCTAGACAGATCTCAACAGTCTTTACTACCTCCATATTAATAATATTGTAACGGTTAATTGTTGACAGGGGAGTAGCTTAGTTATCTACTTCCTTTTTTTAGTTCATACAACGTAAGTTCGATGTATGAATTTTTCAAATTTTACAAAAATTCAGAAAAGAGGAAAAACCAAGATAGAGACGGAGAGGGAGGGATTCGAACCCTCGTTGCCTTACGACAAAGCAGTTTTCGAGACTGCCGCATTCAACCACTCTGCCACCTCTCCAAGAGGGTTTGGGTTTACTTACCACGATTTATTATAGCAGAGCATTCTCCTAGTGCAGATTGATTGATCCAATCGAAAAGAGCAAGGCGAATGTTAGACAATTAATAGTATTTCTCGGACTCATGAAGTACACTCAACTCCTGCCTCGGAGCCTCCCTCGCGCGTTCCCAAACGCCGTGCAACGGCGTGGGGTCGCTCGTCTGCCTTCTGCCTTCTGCCTCAAAGAGATAACCTCTGTACCTTACAAGTATGATAACTGCTATATCTTGGTGAAAAAAGCGTAAATCAGATATTCTAAGTAACAATAATCTGAATGTATTGGTGAAATTATCAGCCATGCTGTCACGCCAAAATGAGGAGAAATTATGAGTGAAATTTATGTCCTACTCTTTAACGCCCGCACCGAAAATGAAGGCATTCATACCGTGCAAATGGGCGATCGCAATAAAATCTTGATGTTTGAGTCAGAAGACGATGCCACCCGTTACGCCTTACTACTCGAAGCCCAAGATTTTCCGACCCCAACCGTAGAACCCTTTGACTCGGAAGAAATTGAAGAATTTTGCCGTCAAGCAGACTATGACTGGGAAGTGATCTCTGAGGGAGAATTAGCTATTCCCCCAGAACAAAACGTTGAAAATATCACTTGGGGAGAGGATGAGGAACCCGAAAAATCAACGGAAACGGAAACAACCACATCAGAAATGTCCTCAGAAGAATTAGAACAAATTCGCCGTAAATTAGAAGGTTTACTGTAACTCTTATGGACAATATACAAGAACGGGGTCATCTGTTAACCGAACAGATCAACCCCAACTCCCAAAATTTAGATCAACTGAGTACCGTTGAGTTAGTGGATCTATTTAATACCGAAGATGTTCAAACCCTAAAAGCGATCGCCCAAGCAAGATTAGAACTAGCACAAGCCATTGATGTCACCAGTAAAGCCTTGAGTCAAGGGGGGCGTTTATTTTACGTTGGGGCAGGTACTAGCGGACGTTTAGGCGTTCTAGACGCAGCGGAATGTCCCCCCACCTTCTTCACCGATCCAGAGATGGTACAGGGCATTATTGCAGGGGGTGCGGCTGCATTGGTCAGAAGTTCGGAAAATTTGGAAGATCGTCCCCAAGATGGGGCTGAGGCGATCGCCCAACGGAAAGTCACAGAAAAGGATGTAGTAGTCGGTATCAGTGCCGGCGGAACGACTCCTTATGTTCACGGGGCTTTAAACGCAGCTAAGCAAAGGGGGGCAACTACCGTCGCCATGAGTTGTGTTCCGGCAGAACAAGTTCCTATGATCGTTGATATTGACATTCGCTTGTTGACTGGGCCAGAAATTTTAGCGGGTTCCACTCGCCTCAAAGCGGGAACGGTGACAAAAATGGCTTTAAATATCTTGTCGACTGGGGTGATGGTCAAATTAGGCAAGGTTTACGGCAACCGCATGATTGATGTTTCGGTAACCAATACCAAGCTTTATGACCGCGCTTTGCGTATTTTACAAGAATTGACGGAGTTAAGCCGTCAAGAGGCTGCTGAGTTGCTTGATCGCAGTGGTAAACGGGTTAAACTAGCTTTATTAATGCACTGGACAGGGGTTGATCCCCAACAAGGGCAGTTATTGTTAGATCACCATCAAGGAAACCTCCGTGCAGCCCTTGAAAACAGCAAAAATCCATAGGGACGTTTCATGAAACGTCCCTACAACAGTTGCAATTATTGTTAATAAAATTATGTTAAATACACCAGAAACAACAACTATTTTAGTAATTATTTTGGTCGCTTTTGGCTTATTAGCTTGGGGTTATAATCGCGCTAAAGGTTACGGTAAATTAGGTATATTAGCTTGGTTACAATCGGTTAGTTTGATGGCTCCCTGGTTAATCTTTTTTGGACTATTTGCTTTAGGAATTTACCTGAATATCGTCGGCATTTTATTTTTATTAGTGGCTTCAGTGCTTCTTTATATTTACTTAGGCAAAAGGCTTAGGGCAGAGGGACAAGATGTTATGTTGCGAGAAAAAGCAGCGCAACGAATACAAGAGGAAGAAGCGAAAAAAACTGATGTTAATAATAATTCATCAATGGAGACAGAACCTAAAAATGTTGGGGATATTATTCCTATTCCTGATGAGGATTTACAATTAATTAAGGGGATTTTTAGTATTGACACTTTTTTTGCCACGGAAACAATTTCTTATCAGGAAGGTGCTATTTTTAGAGGGAATTTAAGGGGAGATACAGATGAATCTTATCAACGATTATCTGAAAAACTCAAAACCAATTTTGGAGAAAAATATCGTCTTTTTTTAGTAGAAGGAACCGAGGGAAAACCTGTGGTTATTATTCTACCCAGTAGTGATGATCCTCAACCCACAACCCTATTACAAAAGAATCTAGCTTTGGTACTTTTTGTAGCAACAGTTGTTACCACTTTAGAAGCAGCTAGTATTTTATTAGGATTTGATTTATTTAATAACTGGAATCGCTATCAAGAGACCATTCCTATTAGTTTAGCACTTTGGGGTATTTTACTGGTTCATGAAATAGGACATCGAATTGTAGCAAAACGGTACAATATTAAAATGAGCGTACCATTTTTCTTACCAACTTGGCAGATCGGCTCTTTTGGTGCAATTACTCGTTTTGAATCCTTAATCCCTACTCGTAACGCTTTGTTTGATGTAGCTTTAGCAGGGCCAGCTTGTGGGGGAATTCTTTCCTTAATTTTATTGATAATTGGCTTAACATTATCCCATGAGGGGAGTCTTTTTCAAGTTCCCGCACAATTTTTTCAAGGTTCAATTTTAGTGGGAAGTTTAGCAAAGGTCATTTTAGGAGAACAGTTACAAAGTTCCATTGTTAATGTTCACCCTTTAACCGTTGTAGGTTGGTTAGGATTAGTGATTACTGCCTTGAATTTAATGCCAGCAGGACAATTAGATGGCGGGAGAATTATTCAGGCTATTTATGGTAGAAAAACCGCCAGAAGAACCACCATTATTACCTTAGTCATTTTAGGAATTGTTACCATATTTAGTCCCGCTAATCCTATTCCTTTATACTGGGCTGTCGTCATCTTATTCTTACAAAGAGACTTAGAAAGACCAAGTCTTAATGAATTAACTGAACCAGATGATACTCGCGCAGGATGGGGCTTACTAGCGTTGTTTTTAATGTTAGCAACGTTGATTCCTTTAAGTCCGAGTTTAGCAGGAAGATTAGGCATAGGAGGGTGATTAATAATTAATAATTAATAATTGATAATTAACTCTTTGTAGTCTAAACTAAACAAAAGTCCTTATTCATGTCCAATTTTTACGAAATATCTATGTTGAAGAAACCTTATTTAATTTTAATAACACTGTTATTAACCGCTTGTGGAGGAGGGAGTGAAACCGCAGACACCACCCCCACTACAAGTACCAGTCGTCTCGATACCGTTAAACAACGAGGAACCCTGATCTGTGGAGTCAATGGGGAAGTACCTGGGTTCAGTTTCGTAGACGAAAATGGTCAATATTCAGGGTTAGATGTAGATATTTGTCGGGCGATCGCTGCTGCTTTATTCGATGATCCTGATCAGGTAGAATACCGCAAATTAAGCGCGCAAGAACGCTTTCCGGCGGTACAATCAGGAGAAGTGGATGTTCTCAACCGTAACACCACCTGGACCATTAGTCGAGACACCACTAACGGCATGGAATTTGCCCCAACGATCTTTTACGATGGTCAAGGGATTATGGTGACAACCGCTAGCGGTGTAACGGATATGGCAGGATTAGCAGGTAAATCTATCTGTGTCTTAGCAGGAACCACTACAGAGCAGAATTTAGCCGATCAGATGCGGAAAATTGGGGTAACGGACTATAATCCTGTTACTTTTGAAGATGTAGATGCTCTCTATGCAGCCTATCAAGAAGGTCGTTGTGAAGGGGTAACAGCCGATCGCTCTCAATTAGTGGCTCGCCGTTCTATTTTACCCAATCGCAATGAACACACTATCTTAAATGTGGTCTTATCAAAAGAACCCCTCGGACCAGGGGTAAAAAATAATGATTCCGATTGGTATGATGCAGTTAAATGGATTTCATTTGCTTTAATTCAAGCCGAAGAATTTGGCATTACCTCCCAAAATATAGCTACCTTTGAAAATAGCGAAGATCCCAATATCAGACGCTTTTTAGGATTAGATGATAAATTAGGGGAAGGAATGGGATTACCCAATGATTTTGCTGCTCGTATTGTTAAGCACGTTGGTAATTATGGAGAAATTTATGAACGAAATATTGGTCAACCATTAGGGTTAGATCGCGGTCCAAATAATCTCTGGACAGAAGGAGGATTATTGTATTCTCCCCCGTTTAGATAAATTTACCTGAATTACTAACGCTATTAGGGCAAAACTAACACAGGCACTAATAGCAATTCTTGTCCAAACTTTACCCTGATTATCTTGAATTTTATAAAATTCACTTTGAGATTATGATAAAATAACTCAAAGATTGGTTTCTTAAGTCCTTAAAATTACCCATTCTTATCATCTTATGTCTAAGATAGAAAAAAAACTAGGTCGTAAAATTTGTTTTGGTACGTTAGCTCTAGGAGAAAATTATCGCAGTTTAGCGAAGCTTTTAAGCAAAGATATTGAGCAATATTGCCCTGATACTCCTATGGTTATCTTAACAGATAAACCGCAAGACTTCAGTGATTTTAGTAATGTTTTAGCCTTTAAACATAAACAGCAAAGTGTAGGTTGTTATCATGACAAAAGATTTGTCATTGCTAAAGGGTTATCCTTGTTTGATTCCTGTATTTTTGTTGATGCCGATATCCGTATTTTAGCACCTATCGAGAAACAATTAGAGTGGTCACCAGGCATTACTGCTCACATTGTTTGGACAAATATTCTTAAACATAATAAGAATCAATATCAACTCAATCTTCTCTCTAAAATGGCTCAAAAGTTAAACCTTAATTTAGAAGAGATTAGTTTTGTTCATGAAGCTATCTTTGTCGTTGCTAAAGATTCAGGTAAAGAATTAGAATTTTTGAATCAATGGGATAAAATAGCTCCTTATTTTGAATTAAATGGATTTTATCGAGGTGAAGGACATACGATGGGTTTAGCTGCTGCTAAGGCAGGTTTAAACATTAAACGGGAGTCCTTAGAAACCCTAAATTTCTTTAAAGATAAATTAGAAATTCAAAAAATCAAAAGAGGTCAAGCTTCTTCTGAGAAAATAGAAGAAATTTTAAATATACAAAAGCAAAATGAATATCCTAATCAAACCCTATATAAAAAAGTATTAAAAAAAATGACTAAAATGTTGAATCGCATTTATTGTACAATAATTTTACGATATAAAACTATTAAAGATTTTAAATTTTATTATTTATAAAAAATTTTATTTATACTTACATAATTACTACACTCAAATTCAATACAATATGAACAACTTGTCTTTTCAGTCATACTCAAAAAAAGTGAGAATTATTGCTTTTTATTTACCCCAATACCACCTAAACAAACATTCCTTAAACGCCGTTATTTAGAAACCAAAATAAATTCGATTAAAAAAAATAGGATGGTTAGCGGTTCCATAAATTGATAAACTAATGATTAGCTAAAGCTTAACTTATCATCTTTTAAGGATTAACAACTTATGAATTCTTCAAATAATCAATGCAATATTTGTTTTAACCTTCAGAGTAATCAGTCTTACTGGGTTAAGGAAATGATGTTTGGGTATCGAGACGAATTTGAATATTTTCAGTGTAGTCAATGTGGTTGTCTCCAAATCAAAGATATTCCTAAAAATTTATCTAAATATTACCCAAAAAGTTATTTTGAACAACCAAAAAAACATCTCCTAAAAAAAGAAAATGCTGTTAAACAGTTATTAATAAAGGAAAGAAATAAATATTTGATAGGAGAAAACAATCTCCTTGGATTTTTGATCAATTCACAATATCCAGCCACTGAAAAAACTCCTGTTTTTTGTGGTTGGGACTGGAGAAAAGATTTTAAAACTTATTCCCTGAACCTCCAATCTTCTCTTTTAGATGTGGGATGTGGTCATGGTTCTTTGTTATACTATTTACGTAAACAAGGATGTTCTAATTTAACTGGAGTTGATCCCTATATTGAAGAGGATATTTATACAGAAGGAATTAAAATTTACAAAAAAGAATTAGAGAAGTTAGATTCACAATTTGACTTTATCACATTACATCATAGTTTTGAACACATGGATGATCCGTTAAGGGTAATGGAAAATCTTTATCGTTTGTTAAAAAATGATCGATATTTATTAATTAGAATCCCTGTTGCTTCTTCATTCGCTTGGAAAAAGTATGGAGTCAATTGGTGTCAAATAGATGCTCCAAGACACTTTTATTTACATACCCCTAATAGTATGAATATTTTAGCTCAAAAAGTTGGCTTTACGATTAAAAATATTGTTTATGATTCTACAGACTTCCAATTTCTAGTCAGTGAAAAATATCTTAGAGATATTCCCTTAAAAGATAGAACCCATACTCAAACATCTTTATTTAGCCAAGAAACGCTTCAAAACTTTGTCAATCAAGCTCAAGAACTCAACCAAAAACAAGAAGGAGATCAAGCCTGTTTCTATCTTTACAAAAGTTAGTTATTTTTAGAGCAGACTGCAAATTATTTACCTTTAAATTTAATGTAATATGATATGAACAATTTTTCTTCTCAGTTATCCTCAAAAAAAGCGAGAATTATTGCTTTTTATTTACCCCAATACCACCCCATTCAAGAAAACGATCAATGGTGGGGTAAAGGTTTTACAGAATGGACTAACGTAACCAAAGCAAAACCCCTTTTTCCTGGCCATCATCAGCCCAATTTACCCGCTGATTTAGGGTTTTATGATTTAAGGGTTTCTGAAACTCGAATTGCCCAAGCCCAACTTGCTCAAGAATACGGAATTGAAGGATTTTGTTATTGGCACTATTGGTTTGGTCATGGTAGACGATTACTCGAACGTCCTTTGCAAGAAGTACTTGACTCAGGAGAACCAGATTTCCCTTTTTGTTTAGCCTGGGCAAATCATTCTTGGACAGGTATCTGGCTTGGTAGTCCTGATAAAATTTTATTAGAGCAAACTTATCCTGGCAAAGCTGATTATAAAGCACACTTTGAAACGGTGGTTAAGGCTTTTAAAGATCCCCGTTACTTAAAAGTAGATGGTAAGCCCATTTTTGTTGTTTTTGCCCCTTATGATCTACCTAACCCCCGTGAGTTTACTAACTATTGGCAAGAATTAAGTCAAGAATATGGACTACCAGGAATTTATTTTGTGGGAATGTCTTTTAGTTTTTCTTGGAATCATCAAGGGGATGGATTTGATGCTATTACTACTCATCCTCCTAAAGATGTTATCAATCGTTTTAATTACCAAAATCGTAAATCTCCTACACAAAGAATTAATAAGATTTTGCAAAATAATCTTAAACAATTCATGGGAATACCCCGTCGATACAAGTATAAAGAATTGATAGACTATATGATCCCTTCGGTAGCTAAAGAATTGAATTTTTTGCCCAATATTATTCCTAATTGGGATAATACACCTCGTAGTGGTTCAGAAGGTTTTGTGTTGTTAGATTCGACTCCTAATAACTTTAAAAAATTATTAGAAAAAGCATTTACTGTTATTGATAATAAACAAACTGAAGAAAAAATCATTTTTGTTAAAGCTTGGAATGAATGGGCAGAAGGTAATTATTTGGAACCTGATCGCCAATGGAATAAAGGCTATTTAGAAGCTGTCAAATCATTTTTACTTGAAAAGTCTTAGTTTTACTTATACGATGTCTAATAGGAATGAAGAAAAAATACCTTTTTGGCGCAATTCACGCATCATTAAAGTTATTATCCAAATTTTAATTATTAGTGTAATTTTGTTGCTAATCGTTATTTTTGGTAATAATCTTGTTAGTAATTTTAGACAATTAGGGTTAACCTTTGGTTTCGGTTTTATTTTTGATCCTGAATTAAATTCCCGTTTCAATATTGGGGATACTCCTATTGCTTATAAGCCAACTGATCCCTATTATCGAGCCATTTTAGTTGGCTTATTAAACTCCTTACGAGTTATGATTACTGGGATTATTTTAGCTTTTATTTTAGGGGTAATGATTGGACTGGGAAGATTATCTGATAACTGGTTAGTTCAAAAAATTGCGACGATTTACGTAGAAATTATACGGAATACTCCCTTACTATTGCAGTTATTTTTTTGGTATTTTGCTGTTTTTCTTAAGTTCCCGAAAATTGATAATCCTTTAATTCTATTTAATTCTATTTTTCTATCCAATCAAGGGGTTTATATTCCCTTTCCCTTGGGAAATATACAAACTTTTTTAGGAATTTTAGCTTTACTTTTAGGTGGGATTATTGCAGTTTTGATTTGGCGCAAAAAAACTCAAGTTATTATTCAACAAGGAACAACAGGTCAAGTTTATAATATTATTTTAGCTGGCATGGGAGTTATCTCAATTTTAATCATTTTCTTAGGGTTAGATTGGCAATTTCCTAGCTATGACTCTCAAATAAAACGTATCCAAAACGGCTTGAATCTTTCCCCTGAATTTGCTACCTTATTAGCAGGATTAACCATTTATACCGCAGGGTTTATTGCTGAAGTAGTGCGCTCGGGGATTCAATCGGTTTCTAAAGGACAATGGGAAGCAGCCAAAGCATTAGGATTAAACTCAGGTTTAGCCATGCGTTTAGTCATTTTTCCCCAAGCATTACGGGTGATGATTCCCCCATTAACCAGTGAATTTTTAAACTTAGCAAAAAATTCCAGTTTAGCGGTTGCCATTGGGTACAATGATATTTATGCCGTATCTAATACTATTTCTAATCAAACAGGAAAATCCATTGAAATGTTGTTAATTGTTATGGTAACTTATCTAATTTTTAACTTAATTATTTCCTCTGGAATGAACTGGTTAAACCACTCAGTACAACTTAAAGAAAAATAAGATGAATGAAACCATTAGTTTTTTGATTAAAATTATTATCCCTTCTCTAATACTTTCCCTGATTATTAAATATGTAAGCCCTTTATTGTCTATTTCTCCTACTAATATTAATGCCATCATCATAGTGATGATACTACCCTTGATAATTACTTTATTTTTAAGTAAAAAATTGTTGGATAATCGTTCTAATTCTTAAGCTAAAGATCTCCTCCATAGAAATTGAAAGAGTCATGAAGTTTTCTCAATGGATTGGTTTTGTTATTTTAGCCCTTTGTGTTTACATTCTGTGGGAAATTAGACAGTTATTACTTTTATTATTTACCGCTGTAATTATTGCTAATTTTCTCAATCATGGTGTTCAACTATTACAAAAGCTGCGAATTAAACGAGGCTATGCAGTTTTACTATCCATCATATTATTATTAACAACAGTATCAGTATTTTTTTGGCTTATTATTCCTCCGTTTGCTCAACAATTACCAGAATTATTGAAGTTAGTTCCTTTGGGAATTGATCAATTAATTGCAAGTATTAGAGAGTTTATTCTACGTCTTGATCCAGAATTAATTAATGCTTTACCCAGTAGTGAAAAAATTATAGAACAATTACAACCCCTAATAGAAAGAATTGCAGGACAAGGATTATCCGTATTTTATACAACTTTAGGCATTCCCTTAACCCTATTATTATTATTTGCCTTAACTTTGATGTTATTAGCCAATCCTATTGCCTATCGTCAGGGATTTATTCGTTTATTCCCCTCATTTTATCGAAAAAAAATAGACTATGTTTTAAGAGAATGCGATCGCTCATTACAAGGAGGACTCACCGCCATTTTATTTCAAATGGTGATGATTTCTCTGTTGAGTTTTATTGGTTTATCTATTTTAAGAATGCCCTTAACTTTGGCTCAAGCTATGTTAGCAGGAATTTTAACCTTTATTCCCAATATTGGCCCCGTCTTAAGCTTTATTCCTCCTGTGGCGATCGCTTTATTAGAAAATCCTTGGAAATCCATTGCCGTCTTCATTTTCTATGTTACCTTTTATATCATTATTCAAATCATAGAAAGTAAATTATTAACCCCCATATTCATAGACAATAGAAAATCATTATTACCTGGCTTAACCTTACTCTCACAAGTGTTTTTTGCCAGTTTATTTGGTGTATTGGGGTTCTTTTTAGCCCTACCTTTAGCCCTCGTTAGTAAAATCTGGTTAAAAGAAGTATTAATCAAAGATATTTTAGACCGATGGAACATTGAAGGAGGCAGGAGTTGAAAGGCAGAGGGCAGGAGGAAATATGTAGCCAATCTTGTAGGTTGGGTTGAGGAACGAAACCCAACCATATTAAGAACTATTATTAATATGAAATGGAAATCGTAACATTCATTTTCGTTCAGGTACTTATCAATGCGAACCCTCTCAGAAATTAACGAAAAAATTACCGAAAAAAAAGCCGTGGTTTGGACTGTGGAAGAACTGAAAACACGGGTTCAAGAAATCGGTATTGACCAAGCGTTTAAAACCGTTGATGTCATCTGTACCGGAACCTTTGAACCGATGGAGTCATCTGGGGCTATTCTTAACTTAGGTCATACCGATCCTCCCATTAAAATCCGACAATGTTGGTTAGATGGAGTTCCCGCTTATGCAGGGTTTGGGGCCGTGGATCTCTATATTGGGGCGACTGCTATGGTGGATTATAAGGCGATCGGTGAGATGAATGATACTGAAAACCGCCAGGGGACTGTTAACGTAGAACGGGGAGGTGGTCACGTTATTGAAGACTTGATCGCAGGAAAACCTGTCAGTCTCAAGGCCATTGGTCAAGTCACCGACTGTTATCCTCGGGCCTCCTTTGAAACCACCATCACCCGCAAAACCATCAATCAATTTTATTTATATAACCCCCGTAACCTCTATCAAAACTTTATTGTGGGGGTTAATAGTAGCGATCGCTTTTTATATACGTATCTAGGCCCTCTACAACCCAGTTTAGGCAACGCTGTTTATTCTAACCCAGGGGCGATCGCTCCTTTATTCAACGATCCTGACTTAGAATTAATTGGCATCGGGAGTCGCATTTTTTTGGGGGGTGGTGTGGGTTATATTGCTTGGGAAGGAACTCAACATTTTCCGTTACAGAAACGGTTATCTAACCGTACTCCTATTGGTCCGGCGGCCACGTTAGCGTTAGTGGGAGATGCTAAAACCATGTCCCCTGAATGGGTTAGGGGGTGTTATTTTAATCATTATGGGCCTTCTTTGATGTTAGGGGTAGGTATTCCTTTTCCTGTCTTGGATCGTAAAGTGATTGAACATTGTGCCGTTGGGGATAAAGATGTGGTTGCACCAGTGATTGACTTTTCCATTCCCCGTCGAGTTCGTCCTACCTTCGGTTTAGTTAGTTATGGTCAACTAAAAACTGGCCGTATGACCATAGAAGGAAAAAGTGTACGAGTTGCCCCTTTAGCTAGTATTGCTTTATCTCGAAAAGTAGCGCAAGGGTTAAAAAATTGGATTGAAAAGGGAGAATTTACTTTAACCGATCCTGTTGCCCCTTTACCCAAAGATCGGACGTTTATGGCTCAAGATTTATGGGGATCTCAAATGACGCTAGAATAGCACTAATTGTTTATTATACCAATTTTCAAAAGTAATCGGAAACTTGGTAGGTTGGGTAAAACGATAGTGAAACCCAACAAAAGCTTATGGGTGTTAGGTTTCGTGTCTTAACCCAACCTACACTTTAAACTTTAGGCATGGGGAGTGTCAATGAGAAACAGCCCAAGAACGGACTTCACCTAATGTTACAGGAGTGCGATCGCTGACATCGATGGTAAAGCGAAAGACTCGTTTTGCCCTCAGACCATTTTCAGGATCAAAAAATTTCAACTTGACATCCCAACATTCGCTACCATACCGACAAAAGGGGCTTTTTTCTACTTCAATACTATGAAGTTCCATACCAATAGCGACCGCTTCGGAGAAGGTTTGTACGGCTTGAAACGCGTTCGTGGCAGCAAAATTTAAAGCGCGATCGCGGGCTATCTGTCCTAAGTTTAGCAAATCATAGTAAACTCGATTGAGGAAACTAGATAAGGAACGACGCATCATTGTAACCTCAGCTTCTTCATATTCCGTACTCACTGTTTGCATTGCTGATTCAATCAAAGTATTGACTTTCCAGCCATACATTCCTCTCGGACTGTTCACTTTGATCACAGGAATGACTTGACCTGAGAATAATTTTACGGTTTCATCGGTTAAGATAGCGGGAATACTGACCCGTTCGATATAATCTTCGTCATCTTCGGATAAAACTTGACCAGCTAACATATATTGCATGATTTCATACACATCTGCCCCAAAAGACCCCACGGGTTTGATTGCATAGATAGGGGTGAGTTCTAAGTTTAATGTCCAAATCAGGGATTTCGCTTCGGATAGGTTACTTTCTAAATAATCTACCATCTGACGGGCATCGTAGGGATTTGCTGGTACTTGGGTATTATCTACTGTTACCGCCGGCATTAACTGTTTAAAGGTATCTCGTCGCGCTTCTGTGCCGAAATCATAACCTAATGTTCCCAAGGCATAAACTAGGTTTGACCGTTGAGAAGGAGTAATATTACTAGGAACAATATTATTAATTTTTGGATTAGGGGAAATACTGTTGAGTTCAGTGGATTTATTGGGCGTATTACTGGGAATAATTGCAGATTGAGGTATATTTTCGGTTATTACGGGGATTGAAGAGGGGATGTCACTAGAAGGTGTAATTGATGCTTCTCTGGATTCTATTCTAATTTCAGAACTTTTCTCTACTTCCATATCACATAATATCTCTCCTGTCAAGCTTTCGTAAGCCCCAGAAATATTAATTTTTCCTAATAAACAGCGTTCAGGTTCTTCTGTCTCATCAGGATCGCAAGGAATAGCACTATTGGTCAATGCTGCTCTGACTGCCTCCGCATCGGGAGCCATCCCCTGTTCTAATTGTAAACTCATTAATAACGCTGCCACCCCTGTAACGATGGGTGCAGCGCAACTGGTTCCTTTTTTACGGATGGGGTCATCTGTTGAAGGTTGCGCCCCTAAGATGTTTTCTCCTGGAGCAAGAATCCCTTGAGAGGCGTATTTACCGCCAAAATTACTAAATTTAAAGGGTTCTCCTGTATCTTTCATGGCTCCCACTGTTAACACATTGTCTAACACCGCCGGAACACACCAACATTCCCCTTTATCGTTCCCCCCAGGAGCCACCACTAAGATATTATTATCCTGTGCCTGACGAATGGCTTTATCAATAAAT
>JAAUYD010086367.1_pt1 | contig 16988 bp, 18 predicted proteins | sample 7278101 | NCBI WGS metagenome assembly JAAUYD01 (sample SAMN14350128, study PRJNA611818) | marine sediment metagenome | isolation source: surface marine sediment (0.6m) | place: French Polynesia: Moorea | collected 2018-08 | reverse complement strand
ATTACCAAATCAAATAAATATTTCGACAACAACTTTGGAATTGGTTAAACCAGCAACTTTCTTACTGTCATTTTCAGACAAAGCAATTTTCACTTCTACAACTCTTGCATCAACATCTGCAGCAGGATCTGTACTCAGTACGTCTCTTTTACCTACTTGTCTTCCTATTTCGGTAACTCTTCCCTGTAACTGTCCGTTAAAAGAGCCATTATCACTGCTGATACTTACTTTTTGACCGACACGAACTTTATTAATGCTATCTTCCGGTACTTCTGCAACTGCAGTCATTTGGTCAGTTCTTCCAACCTCAGCAATACTTTCCGTACCGATACTTTCTCCCGGTCTGGTATTGATTTGCAAAACCTCTCCAGATATTGGCGTTTTGATATAACTCAATTTCACACCTGCTTCCGCTCTTCTCACTGCTGCGATCGCATTATTTACTTGTGCTTGAGCAACTTGGATGTCAACGGGACTAACATCTCGAATTCGATTGAGTTTGGCGGTTTCTTCGTTAATTTGGTTTTGCAAGGTTGCTATTGTCTTTGCACGAATAGCTCTAGCTTCTGCTAGTTGCTCTCGTATTATTGCAACAGTTTTTGCTTGATTGGCTCTAGCTTGGACTAATTGTTGTCGCAAACTAGCGATGATTTGAGTGCGACTTGCTCGAGTTTCTGCTAATTGTTGAGTTGCTGTAACTGCAGTTAAACGAGTACGTTCAAAGTCTTGTCGGGAAATTGCTCCTTCCCGATATAAATTTTGATATCGTCTCAATTCGACTTGGGCGTTACGTTGTTCTGCTAAAATGCGGGCGACAGTAGCAGTCAAAGCGTTGCGTTGTCCTTCTAGCTCTACCGCAAGTCTCTCTACTGTTGCTTGTTGAACTAATCTTTCCCCTTGTAATTCCACTTGTAGTCGAGTCACAGTTGCTTGCTGGGCGTTTCTTTCCGCACCTAATTGGGCTCTCAACCTGTTTACAACTGCAATTTGAGCTTCAATATCTCTGGGGGAAACAGTTCTAATACTTACCAAATTAGCACGGCTTTCTTGCAATTTTGCCCTAGCTTCTGACAATACTGCTTGCTTTGTCGAAAGGTTATCTAAAATTGCGATGGTTTCGCCTTTTTCTATACTTTGTCCTTCTCGAACTAAAACTCGATCTACCCTAGAAACGGCTTCTAATCCGGAGGAAGGAGCGGATAATTTAATTACTTTCCCTGTGGGTTCCAAGCGCCCAATTGCATTAACACTAATTGTAGCTGGTGCAGTGGGAGTTACCGATACGCCGGTCATTGTTTTGAGTTGCTCAACTTTAGCCGTAGCAAGTATTCCTGCAGCGACAACTATGGGTAAAGTTAAAGCAATGACCCACCACAACTTGGATTTTCCTAGAGATTCCTCATTCTGTCTTGGACTTTCACCCAACCTTGACATGGTTATTATCTATAAGTCTGATGTGTGTTGATGAAAGCAAAAAAGTTAATTGGAACCAACAAAATTATTTAGTATGAGTTACGAATCTACTGCTTTAATATCAATATTTAGTTAGATAAAAATTAGACTAATCTAACTAGATATTCGATAATTAAATCACATACATAAATAATTTATTGCTGATTTATATCATAATCTGAATGTATATTTTTTAGATTTCAATGTCATATTGAGTAACTAACACCTAAAATTTATTTGCGTTTTTTGACATTGAAATTACATCATCCAACAGATTAGGATATTAACTCAGATTACCAACTTAATTTATCAACACTCTCTCACAACCAAAAATATAATATCGAGTTGGTTTAATCTGATTCAATTAAACAATAGATTAAAGTATAGACAGCTTCAATATCCAATTCGGTTAGCCGCGAACAAATATCCTTATTTGTAATTAAAATTTTGTTTTATGGGTAATTAATTATATATAACTATTTATTTTATTTGAATTTGATGTGTATTGTATTGATATTTTATTTGAATATTATTTTATTTAGTTAAATCCGCTTAACCCCATCTGATTTAAAAATTTGAGATGGGGACTGTGCGGTATATCCTATGCTAACCCTCTTCCCCAACAATTATTTTGGTAGGTCGAATAAAACCGTACTCATATAATGTTCAGCCCAACTAGAACCGAAAGCTTTTTCTAATACACGTCTGGTTTTATCATTTTTTTGCTGCTTAGCGCAGTAATTACGCTGTCCACTCAGAATTTGAATCATTTTTTCTGGTGGTACGGGGTCAGAATTCACAGCTTGATCACAGTGAATTTCCAAAAACGACTTAACGCGGGAGAGAAACATTGTTTCTTCTTCCCCACAAGCAGGACGGACAAAAACACAATAATCCGAAAAAATATCTCCCCATTCTGGTAAAGCACGTGGCTGAGAAAATTCAACGGCAGGTAACATTGAAAGTTCTTTAGAATAGGATGGTGTTAAACTACGTCCTGAACTTACCGGAGATAGGTCTACTACAGCAGCACTAATTTGACCTCTACCCCCAATTAAGTCGCAGCCAAACATTGGTAATTCGTATTCCGGGCGGGGAAACATTACACAATGTAAAATATCAAGCATATTACCAACCCTAGCCAATTCCATATGCATTTTTCGGAACTGGGGTGCTTGATAGCATTTGTTCTCAATTTTCAGTTTTTCACCTTCCAATTTACCTTCGACATAACCTAATTCAGCCGGTAAATGGTAAGGAGAGATATCCAGATACTGATGCCAAACAGCTTCGATAGTATCAGCTAATTGACGAATCAAGGGATGTTGTTGTTCGCGCAGGGAGGAAGTAGAAGTACTCGACATATCCAATTTCAATCCCCAAGCGGGATTAGTTTAGTATAAGGTCGTAGCCTACTATGAGGCTAAAGAAAAAGTGTGAAAGGACGTTATCCTTGTTAAATACACAAGAAAACGACAACAAGGGAGCGTTAGAGAGATTATCATCTATCATAAATCCCAGAACGCACTAATTTTTTCAATTTTTTATTTAACCTTCTTAAGTCGAACATCGAATGTTTCATATCTAACTGCTTTTTAACCCCTCTAATTTCAATCTAGGGGTAATTTACAGTTAATTAATTAGTAATTCTCAACTAATTATTAATTTTCAAATAACTAATAATTCTTGATTAATTAACAATTCTTAATGAGTTATTGTTAATTAACTAGTACTTATGTCACGGGTTGAGGTGTTGTGACTCTATTTTGTAATGTTTGAGGATCCACTGCTGTTAACTCACCTTGTTTCAAAGTCCAGGAGAAATCAGCGATGTGTAATAAGTCGCCGGCATCGTGGGTTACAACTAATAATGTCCAATGTTGTTTGAGTTTACCCAGTAAGCTTACCAATTGTCGGCGCATAGACCAATCTAAACCAGCAGTTGGTTCATCTAATAGTAATAAATGTGGCTGACGAATTAGTTGCACAGCCAAAGCCAAACGTCGTTGTTGACCTCCACTTAATGCATGGGGAGAAGATGATAGAGATAAATGTCCCAACCCCACCTCATTTAATGTTAGTTTAACCCGCTCCAAACCCAGTTCCGGATGTCCCAAACGTAATTCTTCTAAAACCGTTTTTCCACAAAAGTGACGTTCGGGAAACTGAAATACCAAGCCAGCTAATTGCTGTAATTGTTCAGTGCTGAGTTCTTGTTCCCGCCAAAATAAAGAACCTGATGTGGGTTCGGCTAACCCGGAAAGAATTTCTAGTAAAGTACTTTTACCAGAACCACTTGGTCCAATAATTAAACCCAATTTTTGAGGTGGTAAATCCAGGTTAATAGATTTTAATATTGGTGTCGGAGAAGCTGCGGGATGATAAACTAATTTTCTAAGATGGAGCATTTGTTAAGATTACCAAAAGTTAGGGATTTACTTATAACTACACTACGGAAAACTCTCGAATCCCGAAAAATTTCATAGCCCATTACCTAAACTAGCACTCTCCATCTAGTAACGGGAAATATTTATTGTGAAACATCCTAATATTTTCTCAAATTAGTTATTGTTTCCCCTACTACCAAGAATTTTTAATTATGCAGATAAATTTACTTAATTAGAAATTATTGATTTTGAATAGGGAACAGGGAACGGGGAACAAAAAGTAAAAAATAATTTTGGGAACCACGAATCAAGCGATAAGAGTCACATTGAAGAGAAAGTAAAAAATCGCCGAAATTCAGGAGAATATTTTTTATAAGGAATATGGAGAAAACCCCGCGTTCAGCTTTGCTGCGGGCTATTTTAATCCGGGGATGAATACTAATTGCAGAATTCATTCTGCATCTGAATCTTTCCTAATTAATCTCTCTATATATTCGGAAGCACTGATACCTTTTTCAAGTGCTCTTTTTTTTGCCTTAGACCAAGAGCTATCAGTTAAGGATATATCATGAGATTTTTTAATCTCTTCATAAAACACTGGTTGGTTTTTAACACGTTTCTTTCCTTTTCCTGTTGACACAACTAGAATATCCGGGCAAACTAAATGTAGTTTAGTAAAGGAGCGGAGGAAAGTCAATGCTAGTTCTGGAGTACAAAGTAGTAGCTAAGAAAATTCAATATCAAGCGATAGAGGATGCTATTAGGACTACTCAATTCATCCGGAACAAAGCTATTAGATATTGGATGGATGCACCTAGGGAAGAAAAAGTCAACAAAGATACTTTAAATAAATATTCCAAAGTGCTACGTGATGAGTTTAAGTTTGTTAAAGATTTAAACTCTATGGCTTGTCAATCAGCGACTGAGAGAGCGTGGTCAGCTATTGACAGATTCTATGGGAACTGCAAGAAAAAGGTTTCTGGTAAAAAAGGTTTCCCTAGGTTTCAAAAAAATAACCGCTCTGTTGAATACAAAACTACAGGCTGGAAGTTACACCCAACTAAACGACGGATAACTATCACTGACAAAAAAGGTATTGGTGAACTCAAGCTTTTGGGTAAGTGGGACATCCACACTTACGACATTAAGTTAATTAAACGAGTGCGTTTGGTACGTCGGGCTGATGGGTACTACTGTCAATTTGCTGTCAAAGTAGATAATTCCCAACAATTAGAACCAACTGATAGGCAAGTGGGGCTGGATGTTGGATTAGAGTACTTCTACTCTGATAGCAATGGTAATCACATTGAGAATCCTAGATTTTTAAGAAAAGCCGAGAAAAATATTAAACGTTCTCAACGGCGAATCTACAAACATAAAAAAGGTTCTAGTCGACGCTGTAAATCAAGAAAAGTATATGCTCGTAAACATTTAAGAGTAAGTAGGCAGCGTACCGAGTTTGTCAAGAGACTGGCACTCACGCTAGCACGGTCTAACGATTTAGTCGCCTATGAAGACTTGAATGTTAAGAACATGGTGAAAAACCACTGCCTAGCTAAATCCATTAACGACGCAGCATGGTACCAGTTTAAAGAGTGGATAGAATACTTTTGTGATAAATACGGACGTCAGTATATCGCTGTAGCGCCACACTATACATCTCAAAACTGCTCTAATTGTGGTGTGAAAGTTAAAAAATCTCTCAGCACTCGCACCCATAAATGTAGTTGTGGATGTGAGCTACAAAGAGATGTGAATGCAGCGATAAATATTCTTGTAAAAGCGCTCAGACCCCGCGACGACGCAAGTCGCAAGGGAATGCTGAGCAAGACAGCTACCGGTGGGCAACCGGAAAGTAACGCTCGGGGAGTTGCAACCTCTACTCTGCTTGGCGAAAGCCTGGTCGAGCAAGTAGCGACATTGAACCGAGAATCCCCTTGCACTCGCCTATAGGCGAACGACTTTAGTCAGGGGAGTGTCAAAGTTCAATAATTTGTCATTCACAGGACTAACGCATCCAGACAGATAAAACGCCTGTAATCTTCTGTTTGTAATCTTCTGTTTCGTGTTTCCTGTAAGTGAAACCCTAATTTTTTGTTTTCATTGCGTAAGTTCTAACTCAATAATATATAAGACTTTAGGAACAGTAATTATCCTGCTGTCAAAAATGAACAAGAAAAAACTATTTCCACAAGTATTACGTTCACAAACACTATCATCTGTGAAACCTATTGCTTGGTCTAAAATCGCAATTGCAGCCGTAATCGCTAGTAATATTTGGATTAATCCGGCTTTAGGTGCAGATCCATTCCGTACCCAAAAGCCACGTAATATCGGCAATCAAACAGAAGCTGCATTTAACGCTATTTTCCAAAAAGGGAATTATAAACAAGCCCAAAAGTACGTCAAAGAAGCAATTCGCGACGAACCTGATGAACCCCTGGGATACGCAATCAAAGCATCCTTAGCATACACTTCCAATGATGTTCCCACACTAGCAAACTACAGCAAGAAAACTCTGCAAACAGCCAAAAGTTTGATTGCTAAAGACCCCTTACGCGGTAACATATATGCTGCCGTCGGTCATTTTTTGGAAGGTTCGGTCATCTTACTCCAAGATGGTACAGTGAAAGGCGCGCCTCAAGCGTTGAGAAGATTGCGCCAAGTTTATGGACATTTAGAACGAGCTGAATCAATATCTCCCCGCGATCCAGAATTGAATTTACTTAAGGGGTATATGGATTTGATGTTGGCTGTAAATTTGCCATTTTCCGACCCGGAACAAGCGATTCAGCGTTTGCAACAAAATGCTGGTCCCCAATATTTAGTAGATCGGGGAATCGCTATTGCTTATCGGGATTTGAAAAAATACGATCGCGCATTGGGATATGTAGACCGTGCTTTAAAAGCTACAGCAGGAAATCCGGAACTGTATTATTTGAAAGCCCAAATTTTGCGGGAGCAAGGTCAGCGTAAAAAGAACCGAGAAATGATGCAAGAAGCAGTAAAGTTCTTCGACCAAGCTTTAGAGAAGAAAAATCAGCTTCCAGAGCGCATGGTTAAACAAATTGCTCGGGAACGTCGCAGAACATCTGAAAGACTTGCAAGATGAATTTAAAATTTAGTTGAAAACTTAAAAGTTAAAAACTTAGTGGATTGGTTGACGGTTGATCGGTTAAACGGTTCTCAAACTAAGGAATGTGGATTCAATAAAGTACAAAAGTAGGGTGCTGTTAGCATCGCGTAACGCACCATTCCAAATTTCAAAATTACAGGTTATTAAATTCTCATTCCTAATCAAAAAATAAGACATTTTAGTCCATTAGTTGTGCTTTAATTTTAATGTCTTACACTGATAACCGTTAACTGTTAACTGTCAACTCTTAGCGATCGGGGATAGTAAAAAGTAATGCAAGTATATTTCCGCGAAATTAACCCCTTTGATATCTGGATTTGGATCAAGTTCAGTACCGTTCCATCTCGACGCGAAACTGAATTTGTTGAGGAACTGTTTAATTCTTGGTTTTATCTTGGTAAGTTGGGTGGTTTTAACGCTGAAAATCTCCAAGTACAAGATACGGGATTAGAAATTAGCTACATGAACTACGACCAGGACGGTTATGATAAAAGCCTACTGGCGCTGATGCACAACATGGGAGAATTTGAATATCAAGGAGTTTGGGGACGTTGCTGGTTTGATTTGGGAACTTCCGATGCGATCGCCATTGATGTTTTAGTTAATGCTCTTACCCAACTCGGAAATGAATACGTCACCATTGAAGAAGTATACATTGGTGGTGAAAATTCAGATTGGCTGGTTGAAGATAGCAATACCCGTCCTTCGTTTATCTACGATAATAATTAATTTCTATAATAATTAATTATTTACAAAAATTACCGGCAATAATAACTACCAAGTAATCAGAATTAGCAACAATAATGCATAAAAGTGGTGAAATTCGCGTTCTCGCCTTAGGATTAATTCGAGATGGCGATCGCATTTTTCTTTCTGAAGGCTACGATCCTGTAAAAGAACAAACTTTTTACCGAGCGATGGGTGGTGGTGTAGAGTTTGGAGAAACTAGTTTAGAAGCCCTAGGAAGAGAGTTTCAAGAGGAAATTCAAGCGGACTTAAAAAATGTTCGCTATTTGGGTTGTTTAGAAAATATTTTTACTTTTAATGGTAAATCCGGTCACGAAATCGTTCAACTTTACGGATGTGATTTTGTGGACAATAAATTTTATCAACAGGAAAAAATTCTCTTTAATGAAGGGAAGCGAGCAAAAACAGCTTTGTGGGTAGATATTAATCGTTTCAAGTCGGGAGAATTAAAGTTAGTTCCAGAGCAGTTTTTTGATTATTTATAGGTTATTTGAATTGATAATGGGTAATTGGTAATTGGTAATTCTTGATTGGTAATGGGAGCATTTCATAAGTTTTTATAAATCAAAATTAAATTTTGTCGGGTGTGTTAGACCTGTTAGAATATCTCAGTTTCTATGACAAATTAAATGGGTCTAACGCACCATCATAAATCGGTTGTGTGTAGAGCAAATTTTGAGTGATTCAACAATCAAATTCTTATTTTGTTTAACAACCACTTGTATATTAATCCAATATGATTGCGCGTTACGGTGCAGTGTCAAAGCAATCTAAAAAAAAGATATTTTCTTGGGCGTGTAATACACCCTACTTTATCTTAAGTACCATCTTTCTAGGGAAAGTAATTTTTGAACAATTCTAGAAAATACTGGCAATATTAATTAACATTTAATCAAAATTTACCAATTACTTATTTGATAGTGGATAAATCAACACTACCTTCTCTACCTCAAATGGTAGAAATATGGCAAAAAACTCTAAACTGGGAACCAAGCATACAGCAACAAGATAACTTTCAGCAGCTCTACGAATTGATATTACAGGGAAATTGCCAACTAAACCTAACTCGCATCACCGATCCCAAAGAATTTTGGGAAAAACACCTGTGGGATTCATTACGAGGTATTTCATCATTATTACTATCAGAAAAGTCAAAAACTAGTAAATATTCTCAACATTTACTCTCATCTTCACCACATTTAATTGACATTGGAACCGGTGCAGGATTCCCAGGTATTCCGATCGGAATAGTTGCAGAAAATTTTAATGTAAAACTACTTGATTCAACCCGAAAAAAAATCAATTTTATTGATACACTTTTAACTAATATTCAATTAAGCAATATCCAAACTATAGTGGGAAGGGCTGAAGCAATTGGTCAAAACCCACACCACAGAGAAAACTATGATATTGCTACTGTTCGTGCTGTAAGTAACGCTTCAGTATGTGCAGAATATACATTGCCATTACTCAAACAGGGTGGTCTAGCGGTTATTTATCGGGGTAGTTGGACCGAAAAAGAAACAAATACTTTGGAAAGTGCAACTCAAAAGTTGGGTGGAGCGATCGAATCAATCGAGCAATTTACCACTCCCCTAACTCAGAGTGTTCGTCACTGTTTGTATCTACGTAAAATAACTAGCACGCCGGCAAAATTTCCTCGTGCTGTAGGGATACCAACTCAAAAACCACTGTAGTTTCCTCAGGAATATACCCCCAAAATATATTCCCCAAAAAGTAAATGTCGAAAACAAGCCAAGAAAAAACAGACCATCCAATTCCCTCTTTGGGAGGTTAGCAGGGTGTTTGTGTTTACTTGGGGAGTTAAGAGATTTGAATTTACTTTGGCGGGTTAAGAAAGGATTGGAATTTAGTCGAGGAAAATTTACTTCAGGAAAAAACCTCTTGAAGTACTCATTAATTCAACTAATGTTTTCTTTACTACCTAATATTTGTGTAGTTTTCATATTATTGTGAATTCTTACAACAAAGAATAGTTAAAATTACCCAATACAACCGACAAAAATACAAACGTACTTTTGCAAAGTAGTTTTTCATCATAGAGTAAGACAAAGACCACAAGCATTTTGGTCAAAAACAACATAAACTATAATCGCCAAGACTTAACTTTATATAGAGTTTTCGGCGAATACTAACAAAGAAGCCAATCCTTTAGTCGTCAAGACTACGGTTTCAAAATGGGTAACAGCAAGCGCCCCTAACAGTCCGATCACCTATGCTAAAAGTTATGCAATCTGCTGCCAATTCATCCACTCCAATTTCCCTGTGGGATGATTTAACTAAGATTGATGCCCCTCCCATAGTTCAATGGGATAACATGAAAACCCAGCTGGACTTGGTGTTGTTAGCCCTAGAAACACTAGCTGGCATCGGTTCTGAAGAAATGCTGGCAGCAGCAAATGTACTCAATTTAGAGTCCAAACTGCCAGATCGTGTAGCACTATGGCGACTGCGCCAATCTAATCCCCTGCGAAAAGGTCAAGGAGGACGAAAGAAACTCGATATTGAAGAAGCGCGATCACTAGTAATGATTATCTGTCATCTTGCCAAACAGAATCAGGAATTAATCAGACGTGCGATCGATTTGTTAGAACAAATGGCTCAAGCCAACCGCGAACCTCACCAAGCAGCATTGCTAGGTGATTATATCGATGCTTTCTGTAATACTTATCAAGAACGGATGACGGAAGATGAAAAAGTTTCCACTGAGGTAATTAGCCACTTAGCATTAAAACTACTTATAGATTTACTGTTTTACAGTGGTCCCGGCGGACATCGTCGTCTTTGGCTCTCACTTATAGACCGTTCAACAAAATTTTAACAATGTCTTTTTCGTTGTTCTTGCCATGCCTTTATCAAATCCTGTAATTCGTCGGTACACTCCGCCTACCTGTACCTTAGAAATTTGGGCACAGAAGTCCCCAATATCGCGCTGGGCAAAACAATCTGTACTAAAACAACTAACTTTCGAACTACAGCTTGATGACCCGCGACTATCAGAAGAAGATAAGGTGACGATTCGAGGCGATCGCGAACAACTCGAAGCTTTGTGTACAAAAGTATCTGAATACGTGCAGGAATTACTGCAAAAAGATACAGAAAATTTTTGGCTGAGTTTCCAGGCTTCGCAAGTAAATAATCAAGTAGAACCGCCACCAGATAATTCGAGCAACGCTTCGGCGTTTGCTCCCACTTCCAATTCCGATCCCAGCGCTAATAATTCAAACATTGATAATTCTAATACCAATAATTCAAATTCTGGTTTCTCCCAATCATCGACAGGGAGTATCCACTTACAACCACATACCCATTTAAAACACAAACTTTTTCTTGGTTCGCTGGCAAATAGGTCAACTGGTGAATTTGTTCAATTAACATCATTACAACTATTTGATTTAGCAAGCGCTTTAGAAAATTACTCTGCGGAATTTATTGCACTCCCAATGAGCACCAGCAGTACAACCCAAAAGGGAAACACTTGGTCAAGTTGGGGTCCAGTTGCAGCCGTTGTAGCAGTAGCAGCAGGCTTAACGCCTGTCACATGGCAATATGCAAATAGTCTCAGACAGCAACAAGTAGCTACCACATCTTCTTCTCAAGAAGATACTGTTGCTTTGAACTCATCACCTTTAGAAAAAAAATCTTCATCTGAACTTGCGCCATCAAACTCCTTACCTTCAATTCAGCCACCCTTAAATTCTGACTTACCTTTATCTGTCAGTCCACTTCCTGCACCATCATCTGTATCACCACAAAGTGGTACTGCAGGTGAACTACAACAAATTAAACCTAGCCTGAATAGTCCTTCAGGAATATCTGCAAATCGTGGCGCAAGTAGTACCTTGACAAAATCTGCAACTCCCAAAAGTGATACTTTAATCGTACCTGGGACACAATCAGATCCAGTTGCAAATTCTTCAATTAAGTTTCCAACCTCGACCCAAACAAACTCCCAAATTCGGATTGGGTCTAATCCTGTTCAAAGCAAAATTCCTCCAATTCCTCCTCCTTCTAAGAACACCATTACTCCCAAATCAATTACAACTCCAATTACCAGTAGCTTAACTGGTACAAATTTATCTCCTAATACAAATAACGAAACTTCCAAACCATCAAGTCTTCCCCAACCCAAAGTTTCTTTGGGTTCTCAAGCTCGAATAGGAGCAACCAATACAAGTACTTCACTGAATACTTCGACAAACAATTCGGCGACAAATACTTCAGCAAGCACTTCTGATTTAATCACTAGCCTCAAAAGCAGACCTGGAAGCAATCCTAAAATTGCTACTGGTAACAGCAGTGTACTAAGTTCCGAACGGCAAATATCAGAAGTTAAAAAATACTTAAAACGCCGTTGGCAACCACCAAGTGGACTGAAACAAAGTTTAGAATACAGCTTAACTGTTGGAGTTGACGGCACAATCGAACGAATTCTTCCCTTAGGAAAAGCTGAAAGGGAAAATTTTGGTAAAACAGGAATACCTGCAATCGGCGATCGCTTTATTTCCCCAAGTAATACTGGACAAGATACGAGGATTAGAGCAGTTTTTAAGCCTAATGGTGACGTACAGGCGTTTCCAGAAACTGATTAGTTGGTTAATGTGGGTAACGGGTAAGAAGCCAATAGGTAACACTCAAGCAAAAGGTGTAATAAAAGCCCATAAAAAGCGAAAAGGACTACCAAGTGTAGTCCTTTTTTCGTATATAAAAAAATTTCTTTCTATGCGCGGTTCCCAGTGTGAAATTTTTTTATTGGATCCTCATAGCTCATTAATTATGAGGACAAAGAATATTATGAATATACAAGCAATAGATGAGTAATGATAAAAGGTATTTCCTCAATCAAAAGAAGTTCAACTGCTTGATTTCTTTTTCTTTCTCACCTTTTGCTTTTTACGCCGTACCTCTGCAGATAGAACCGAGCGATCTATAGGAAAACCTGCTAAAGGAACTACCTGATATGAACGTTCTGTTTCGAGTCGTTTGACCTCGGTGTAATCAAACCAATGAATGCAATCAACCGGACAAGTGTCAATCGCTTCCTGAATAACTTCTTCAGAATCTCCATCTTGGCGGATTACCCGCGATCGCCCGTAATCGGGTTCGATATAAAATGTATTCCGTGCGACATGGGCGCAATGTTTACAACCGATGCAGGTTATTTCATCAACGTAAACACCTTTTTGACGAAAAGTACCACCCAGTTCGGGTTCTAATCCAGAACGCTCTGCTTCGGAACGGAAATAACCACCTAATTCTGGTTCAAAACCAGAACGCTCTCTATCCGATTCTGGCTCTGGTGGCAAAAAATCAGACATTACGCACTCCAGCGTTGTACTACAAGGCGAATAGAACCATCTTGAGCTTGTTTTTGTTCGGCAACTTGAAAGCCAGCCTTAGCTGTTTCTTTAACTACTGTGTGATAAGCATAACGCTGTGTTACCTGACGCAAAAATCCTTCTACAGACAAATTCTGTTGCCAATACTGTAGATCGGCAACTAGTTCGTATTCCTTACCATTCCATGTAAAGCCGACATCATAACCATTATCTTGATCAATGGTAACTTCTGCAGCATGAGTCTGACCGCGGTAGCCGCGAACATCTCTGGGACCTTGCTTCCAATCTATGCCCAAATCATTTAGTGCATCTTTTAAGGACTCAAGATTACGGATTTCAGTCTTGATTTGGCTAAAGTGTGACATAGTGATTGTGAATCAATAAACTCTCTTGATGTTGAAAAATTTACCAATCGCTAAAAGTGGATTGGGTATTCGCTACTTCGCCTGACTGTTCTACTTTGCTGGCAAAGAACTCTGAGGTTGGTTGATGTGTTACTACCACTCCAAGTTGTTCTTCTATCGCAGCAGTAACCTCAGCGCAAGAAGCACCAATAATTCCGGTGACTTTTTCTTGCACCCGACCATCTGGATAAATTATGAACTCCAATGTCTCCATGCTTTTAGTCGATTACAACAGTAGAACTCAACAATAACGGACACATACTACAAAAGAAATACGGGTGTATCTGCGAATCACATATTTAACTTTGTAATAGAAGTTTTATATGTTCACTAATGTTTCATATTTCTATATATACGTTTCATAATATTTACAAAAGTTATTTTTAAAATGAGCCTACACCTCTATACCTTGTAAGTTTCCCTTAACCATTATCATAAGTCAAGCTCCAATATCCTGTGGAGAGCTTTGGAATAAGGAGCCTGAAACCTTTACTGTGACAATTATTAGGGGTTATTGGCTTTTTATGACCACTGTCATAGACTATTGATAATATTTATTATTTATATTGTTTTCTGCTGTGTTGTTTGCTAATTGCTATGAATACCAGTATGCAGATATATTTGTACGAATATGATTGATTTGATGTGAATATTACCGATTTTTGTCTTTAGATATTTATAAAAAATCTAAATTTTGAATCTAAATTTGAATCTGAATTTGAGCTTTGATTTCCAATATTCAAAGTATTCGCGGCTGTACTGCAGCAATAATTAGTGAATTATATATTCCATTAATCTTAAGCTTTGATTAGAAGTCAACTCCTAAATCTTGATTTTCATGAATGATTTAGAATTGCCATAACTCTCAACTCATTATTTATCACTCATTACTCCTAGACTCTGCTAACTGTATCCAGTTTCCCAAAAAATATAAGGGGCTTTTGCCCCTTAAAAACTCCAGTTTATTTACAAAACTTAAACTTTTTCTCAAATGGAATCCTTATCCCAAATCTTCAAAGACTTTAAACATAGGTAAATACATAGAGAGTAAAATTACACCAACCATCCCCCCAAGAACCACAATCATAATTGGTTCAAGAACGCTGGTTAAAGCTTTAACTGCTTGCTCAACCTCATCTTCATAGAAATCAGCAACTTTCATTAACATCGCATCTAGTTCACCAGTTTCTTCACCTATGCTGATCATTTGGATCGCCATGATGGGAAAAACAGGATATTTTTGTAGAGCTAGACTAATCATACCCCCCTGTTGTACTTCAGCCCGTGCGGCGTCTATGGCGTTAGCAACAACTTGATTTCCCGAAGTATCTCGGACTATTTCCAATGACGTTAGGATTGGTACGCCAGAACGTGTTAAAGAACCAAATGTACGACTAAAACGAGCTACTGAGGATTTTTGGATTAAGTCGCCAAACAAAGGCATTTTTAAAGAAAGACGGTCAATGGTTTCTTTACCAACGGGAGTTTTATAGTATTGCTTATAAGCAAAAGCAAAAGCTGCGACCGCACCAATCACAACCAATACCCACAAACTTCTTAATATTTCGCTTACCCACAACATGAAAGCAGTTAGAGGCGGTAGTTCTGTTCCCAAATCTTTAAAAATATTGGCAAAAATTGGAATCAGGAAAATAGTCATAGCCAAGAAAATACCAACCGCCAAAATTCCCACTACAACAGGGTAAGATAGGGCAGCTTTAATTTGGTTTTGTAAACGGGCTACATCTTCGAGTAACTTCGCTAAACGATTTAGTACCTCATCTAAAACACCCCCAACTTCACCAGCTTGGATCATGCTGACGTACAATCCATCAAAACATTGGGGATGTTTCCGCATTGCATCGGAGAGATTGACTCCATTTTGCACATCAGAACTAATCTCTACAAGTGCTGATTTTAGTTTGGGGTTGGTACACTGTTCTGCAAGAACTCCCAAACTCCTAACTATTGCCACTCCTGCATTTACCAAAGCAGCTAATTGGCGAGAAAAAACAGCTTTATCTTTTACTGAAACTGTTGCAAATTTAGTTTGAAGACCAGCTAAGTCAAAGCTTTGAAAACCTTGAGAATATTCTTTTAAATCTTGAACAACAAAACCTTGCTCCCTGAGATTAGTACGAGCTTGCACTAAGGTATCAGCAACAACTTTCTCTTTTCTAGATTTGCCTTGTGTATCCCGGATGCGGGCAACAAATGTTGGCATTTATCACCTCTATATAAATTAATTATTGGTGTAATGTTTCGTTTTAGGGTTTAATTTTTAGTTTTTGATTGCAGAGTTATAAAACTCAAGGTAACTAACCTGAAATTTCCTTAACTACCTTTTTAAAGGAACTTTTCCACCTGTTTTTGCTTGAGCTGCAGCTTGGGGAGCAGCAGCACCAATTAAACGCTGAACTTCATCGGGTTTAGAAGTTTTTGATATTGCAGCTTCAAAGGAGACTGTTCCCTGTTTGTATAAATCTGCTAGAACTCTCTCCAATGTTTGCATCCCTAGTTTGCCGCCAGTTTGAATTGCTGAGTAAATTTGTGCTGTTTTACCTTCGCGAATTAAGTTGGAAATCGCTGGGGTAACTACCAAAATTTCTTGCGCCATTACCCGCCCAAATTCGCCCGGTTTGGGATTTTTTCTTGGAACTAAAGTTTGGCTGAAAATTGCCACTAATGAGTTGGATAGCTGTACCCGCACCTGAGTTTGTTTCTCGTGGGGGAAAACATCAATGATCCGGTCAACTGTTTGAGCAGCAGAGGAGGTGTGTAACGTTCCAAATACCAGGTGTCCTGTTTCTGCTGCTGAAATAGCCAAGGAAATAGTTTCTAGATCGCGCATTTCACCAATTAGGATAATATCTGGATCTTCTCTTAGTGCGCCTTTGAGAGCATTACCAAAACTTTTAGTATCTTCACCCAGTTGTCTTTGGTGAACCAGGCTTTGAATCGGTTCATAAACAAATTCGATCGGATCTTCAATAGTTAAAATATGTTCTGCCCGTGTGCGGTTGATTAGATCGATCATTGCTGCTAGGGTTGTAGTCTTACCAGAACCAGTCGGACCAGTGACCAAAATCAGTCCTCTGGGCTTTTCTGACATTTCCTTCACCACATTTGGCAAACCTAATTGCTCAAAATTGGGGATTTTTGAACTCAAAGCCCGCAAGCAAGCAGCATAGGTACCTCTGTCTTTGTAAACATTCACCCGGAAACGAGCTAATCCTTTCACACCGTAGGAACAATCTAACTCCCAAGTTTGTTCTAAAGTTTTTCTTTGGGAGTTATTAAGCATGCTGAAGATTAATCTTTGACATTGCTCGGATGATAGAGCTTCATTGCCAATAGGAGTCAGTTTGCCACTGATGCGAAAATAGGGAGGTAAGCCGGCTGTCAAATGCATATCAGACCCCCCCATTTCAATCATTTGTTCCATCAAATCTTCAATCATCAAGTCCATATCGATTCATCTCCTGTTGTTATTTGTCCTTTT
>JAAUYD010079092.1_pt1 | contig 16990 bp, 12 predicted proteins | sample 7278101 | NCBI WGS metagenome assembly JAAUYD01 (sample SAMN14350128, study PRJNA611818) | marine sediment metagenome | isolation source: surface marine sediment (0.6m) | place: French Polynesia: Moorea | collected 2018-08 | reverse complement strand
TTGTGGGCGTTCATGATGTCGTTGATGTCGCCGGTGAGTCCCAGAGAGAACTCGGTCATGGGGATCAGCAGGCTGTTGCCGCCGCCGGCCGCGGTAACTTTGACGTTCATGGTCGGTCCGCCCGAGGGCTGACGCAGCGCGCCGCCCACGTTGACGCCACGCTTGCCGAGGCCTTCCATCAGGCCGCAGGAGGTGGTGCTTTTGCCTTCACCCAGCGGGGTCGGGGTGATGGCGGTGACTTCGATGTACTTGCCGTCGGGTTTGTCTTTAAGACGATCGATGATCTTGAGAAAGTCGAGCTTGCCCAGTCGGCCCATGGGCAGCATCTCGTCTTTTTCCAGACCCAGCTTCTCGACCCAATCGTCCGGAGTTGGCATGTTTTTTTCCGCTTCTTCGGAAATCTGCCAGTCAGCCATGTTTACAGCATCATAAGCCATCTATCCAATCCTCCTTTAGTTAATGATTAACAATGTGGTCCTGACTACCCATCACCAGGAGCCACTTCAAGTTTAAGTTAATGAATTGAACGCTATCGGATTGATGCAAGATTTGAATGATCACGGTCTTCCCGAGAATCCGGAAAAACGGCCACAACGTACCATGTCAGACCACTTTTGGCAAGACTTATGTATTGGCCAGAAACGGTCGCAGAAAACGCTGTAATGTGCTGAAAAAATGTACAAACAGCCCATTTGTGCGGCCCGCTGGACGGCACCCTTCCCGCTGCTGCCGGGGGCGATAATAAAGTTCGCGGCGATCCCTTGCCATCAGACGGCCTGCAGTTGGTACAGGCGGTAGTAATATCCCTTGCGTGCCATGAGTGCGGCATGGCTGCCGGTTTCAACCACGGCGCCATGGTTGAGCACGACAATCCGATCAGCCGTTCGGGCGGTGGTGAGACGGTGGGCCACCACCACGCAGGTGCGACCACGCATCAGGTTGGCGATGGCGTCCTGCAAGTGGACCTCCGTTTGGGAGTCCACGTAGGAGGTGGCTTCATCGAGGATGATCATCTCCGGATCTGCCGAAAAGGCACGGGCAACCGAAATCAACTGCCGTTCGCCGCTGGACAGGGACCCCCCGCCTTCCGAGATGCGGGTGTCCAGGCCGTCCGGGAAGCGGGCGACCAGCTCCCGGCATCGGGAGGATTCGAGGACAGTTGCCTGCTGCTGTGTGGAGAGTCCGCCGGCACCAAAGAATATGTTCGCCCGCAAGGTGCCGGTGAACAGGAAAGGGTCTTGCATGACCAGCGCGATCCTTTTTCTCAGCAACGCCGGCCGAATCTTCAGGTAGTCGATGCCATTTAAGCTGATCGATCCGGCGGTGGGTTCGTAGAAGCGCACCAGCAGGTTGACCAGCGAGGTTTTGCCCGAACCGGTGGCCCCGACGATGGCGATGGTTTGCCCGGCTTCGATCATCAGATCGATCTCTTTAAGTACAGGTTCACCGGCGTTGTAGGCCAGGGATACCGACGCCAGACGGATCTGTTTCAGCGGTCCGGGGATTTGCTCGGTGCGCGGATCAAATACGCTGTCGGACCGGGTATCCATCAGCAGAAAAATCCGTTCGGCGGAAGCCATGGCGTTTTGCAGGATGTTGTATTTCTCCGCCAGGTCCCGGATGGGGCGAAAGAACATTCTCATATAGGCGATAAAGGCCGCCAGAACGCCGATGCTGACTGTCTGATCCAGCACATGCACCCCGCCGAAATAGATGACGATGGCGATGGCGGTAACGCCCAGCATTTCTATGATGGGCATAAACACGGCAAAGATGTTGATCTGGCGCATGCCGGCCAGGTAGTTGTCGTGATTGAGACGGGCAAAGGCTTCAAAATTTTCCCGCTCACGACGAAACGTCTGGATCACCTTGATGCCGGCAATGGTTTCGGAAAAACGGGTGTTGATCTCGGCGACCTTGATGCGCAATACGCGGAACACGTCCCGGACCCTGCGTGAAAAACCGAATGCGGTTGCTGCCACCAGCGGCATGACCAAAAAGGTCAACAATGCCAGGCGCCAGTCCATGACCAGCAGCACAATGGCGATGCCTGCCAGCAAGAACAGGTCTTTGAACACCATGGAGATGAATGAGGTGAACAGGTCGTGCATGTTCTGGATGTCGTTGGTCACCCGGGTGACCAGCCGGGCCACAGGGTTGCGAGTGAAAAAAGACAGCGGCATCTTTTGGATGTGACCATAAAGGCCCACGCGCAGGTCGTGCATGATCCGATGGCCGGCCATCTCCATGATCAGGTTCTGGACGAAGGTAAAAAAGAAAATGGCCACAACCACCACCAGAAACAGGCTGGTGATGCGCAGCAAACCGGATAGGTCGGTGTGCCGCAATTGGCTCAAGCTGGCGCGGTCGAGGCGTTCCAAATCGATGAGACGGATCAACGCCCGGTCATCACGGATTTGAAACAGGTCTTTTTTGCGGCCTACGACCTGAGCAATGACAGGATCTTTCAGGTCAACGGACAGCCACCGTTCGCCGGATGCTTGTGCACCCAGTGTTTCATCGGTAAGTCGGTCCTGGGGAACAATATGGCGGTCGATGATCTCTTTGGTGATGTATGGAACGGACAACTCCAGCAAGGTAAGCACCACCACCAGGACGACGGATAGCGCCAGCTTGAGTCGGTGGGGGGCCGCATAGGGAAGGACGCGGCGAAGCAGTTTTAAGTCATAGGGTTTGCCCAGCCGCTGCTCTTCATCGTAACCGTAGTCATATCGCATCTTCGAGTTCCTGAAGCCGGTAGGCCCGGGCATAGTATCCGCCGGCGGCCATCAATTGCTCGTGGCTGCCGCTGGTGACGATGCGCCCCTTTTCCATCACCACGATTTGATCGGCATGGCGCACCGCCGCCAAGCGGTGGGAGGTGATGATCAGGGTTTTTTCTCCTGCCATGTTGCCCAGTGTCTTGCCAATGCGCGCGGCGGTGCGCGTATCCACCTGGCTCACCGGGTCGTCGAGAACCAGGATGGGTGCGTCATTAAGCAGTGCCCGGGCCAAGGCCACACGCTGCTTTTGACCGCCGGATAGGATCACCCCCTTCTCCCCAACCACGGTGTCGAATCCGTGGGGCAATGCGTCGATGGTGCCGTCCAGCGCCGCCAGCCGCGCTGCCCGTTGCAAGTCTGCCTCCGTTACCGCTTTGCCGCCGATGGTGATATTCTCCCTGATGGTGCCGGCGAACAGAAAGGGCTCCTGGGGAGAAATCGACATGAGCGATCGCAACGACTTGAGCTTCATTTGGCGGATGTCGGTTCCATCGATGCAAATGCTTCCTGAGCTTGCATCGTATAGGCGCATCAACAGATGCAGCATCGAGGATTTTCCGGCACCCGGCGGACCCACGACACCCATCGTCTGACCCTTTTGCAGCCGGATATCGATCCCCTCGAGGACATTGCCACGACTCGGGTCGTAGGCAAAGCTGACGGATTTGAAGGTCAACTCACGCCCGAACCCTGAGACGGCCACGGCCTCTTGCGCTTCGGTCAGCTCGGGACGGGTCCTGAAAATGCCATCCAGCCGGTCAAGGGATGCCCGGCCGCGCTGGATCAGATTGGTCACCCAGCCCAGAGCCATCATGGGCCAGGTGAGCAAACCCAGATAACTGATGAAAGCCACAAAATCACCCGGGGTGATTCTGGCAAATAGGGTCTGGCGTCCGCCCTGATAAAGCACGATGGCCAGACTCAGGTTGGTCAGCAGTATCATCAGGGGAAAAAACGCACCGGTGATTTTTACCAAGTCGATATTTTCGCGCACATAGGCTTCGGAAATACGTGTGATCGCATTGGTTTCCTCGGATTGGGCGTTGTAGGCCATAATCACGCGGATACCGGCAAAGCGTTCCCGGACGGTTTCGGTGAGATCACTAAAGGCGCCCTGCACGCGTGTGTAGCGCCGGTGCATGCGCCGGCTGAAAAAACGGGTGCCCAAAACGATCAGGGGCATGGGAATCAGCACGTAAAGGGTCAACTCCAGATTGATATAAACCATGAAGCCGATGGCTGCCGATCCTAAAAAAAGGGCGTCATTCAGGGCCACCAGCCCCATTCCGGATGCCATGCGGACCTGCTGGATGTCGTTGGTGGCGTGGGCCATCAGATCGCCGGTGCGCATCCGGTCGAAATAGGCCGGCGACAGGGTCTGGATGTGGTCGAAAAGCCGGTTGCGCAATGCCTCTTCGGTCTTGCGGGCGGTGCCCAAAAGGCAGCGTCGCCAGAAAAAGCGGAAAAAGCCGATGCACAGCCCCAGCACCAGAATGAGCACGGCATGATTCAGCAGACCGCTTTGATCGACCTGCATCAGGGTCAGGTCGTCGACCGCCCGCTTGATCACGCGAGGGATGAAAAGCTGGAGCAGGTCTACCACGATCAGGCAGAGCAGACCGAAAAAGATAATGCTGCGGTTGGCGATCAAATAAGGTTGTATCAGCTTGAAGGATTTCATCGGTTTCCATTGCCATTCGTTCTTAAATGCAGCACCAGCGCTTGTTGGTCACTCGCCGGAGCCGGGGCCGTTGCCGCTGTGCCGATGGACGCGAGAATCAATGTAAGGCAGGAACGATGTGCGGTCAAACGGTTGGCGGATTCTTGAACTGGGGCAAACGAAATCGACGATCAATGGACCATTGAATCACGAATGGGCATGTCTCCTCACACCACTGCAAGCGGGGGTGGTGAATCAACGGCAAATCGATGACCACCCTCAACGTGGATCGTCAATCGACACCGCTCTGAGCCGGACACAGGTTGATGGCCTGAATCCGATACCCGTTGGCCTGACGGTCAATCAGGTTCATGGCTCCGTAGCCCTGGGCGATGCGCAAGAGGTTTTGCGGTGGCATGCCCAGCAGATGGCAGAGAATCATCCGGTTGACGCCGGCATGCGCCACGATCATGAGGTTCCTGGCGGCCCGCTCAACCGCCGCTTCAAAGACCGGGACCACGCGTTGCTGCAAGTCCACAAAGCTTTCTCCTCCCGGCGGCCGGAACCGGGCCATCTCCATTTTGCGATGTCGAAAGGCATCGGGCCAGCGTTGCCGGACCCGGCCAAATGACATCCCGTCCCATTGACCCAGGTCGATTTCTCTCAGATCGGCCAGCCGGTGGATCACCAGGGGACGATTGGCGCAAAGGATGCGGGCGGTTTCCGTACAGCGGCACAGATCGCTGGAAACAACACGCTCGATAGACAGATCGGTCAGCCGTTTGCGCCAGTATTTGGCCTGGCATCGCCCCTGGTTGCTCAGCGGAATGTTCGTCTGACCGATGAACCGTTTTTCATCGGTTTCGCGCCGAAGCTCACCGTGGCGAAGCAGCAGAATCTTTTTGCCATAACCCGACACCCACCAGGTGTTCAGGCGGTTTCGCTTGGTTGCCGCCATCAGTCAATCCCGGCCTTGTTCAGCATCTGATCCATCGTTTCACCGGATGCTTGTTCGACTTTGTTCTGGATCATCAGCGCAGCACGCCGGCGTTGGCGAATGATCCGGGAAATGTCCGGATCATGGCCATATTTTTTCAGTTTCGCGTCGAACCGCTCTAAAAGGCTCATCACCTTGGTCTTCTCCACCACTTTGTCGGCCAGGTAAACGATCTGCGCTTCGTCCAGAGGGGTGTCATGGGACACGTTGATGTCCATATGAGCCGCAACGAGGGCGGCCATGGCGGGAAAACCCATCGCATGTAACAGGCGGGCCCCGGCGGCCGCATGGTTTTTCTCAACCCGTGCCACATCGTGCACCCGCGCGGCGGATTCAACCAGGCGGACATCCATGGCCACGCCGCTATCATTGACGGCGCTTGCCAGCGCGGCAGCCACGCGCGCCACTTTGTTGCAGTGGTCGATCAGCGGCCCGGGCAAACGGCGAACTTTCTCAATGAGCATGCGACACTCATATTCGGTAAGCCGATCGGCGGTCGCCAGCCGGGCGGCCACCCGCTGAAAATCTTCAGGTGTGTCTGCGTCCAGCAGCACCCCTTCATCGGCCACCTGGACGCCCAGCGCCGTTGCATCGAAACGGCGTAGCATGCCGCGCAGCCCGCCGCCGCCGTCATACGATAAGATTGTCTCTTTCAAGTCGCCATCGATCAGTGGCGGGTGGCCCCGGGCATCATCAAACAGCGGATAGGCGACGGGTGACGGGTGGGCATCGCATGCATCCATCAGCATCGCCAGGCTGTGAGGGCGAACCAGGGGAATATCTACCGGATGAACAAAAAAGGATGAAACGTCTGCCGGAAGGGTGTTGATTCCGGCCAGCACGGAGGAGAACATGTCGTCATCGTGTGCCGGGTTGTGGACCAGGGTCACCGGCAAGGCGGCCAACGCGGCGCGCATGGCTTCCCGGTGAAAGCCGGTCACCACCCGGATGTCCGTCACGCCCGCGCTGCGATAGATCGAAACGACGCGTTCGACTACGGTTTGCCGGCCCAACCTTAACAAGGGCTTGAACCCCTGCATCCGCCGGGAGTGGCCGGCGGCAAGGATGATGGCCGACCGTTGGCGCAAAGGGGTCATGACAGTCATCGCTTCGTTATACGGTTCACTTACCGCTGACCATGGCCCTGTACTGGCTTTCGGTGATGATGGTCACGCCCAGCCGGTTGGCCTTGTCCACTTTCGAGGCACCCACGTTCTCACCGCGAACCAGAAAATCGGTGTTCCCGCTGACGGCGGTCTGCACCCGGGCCCCCAGCGACCGGGCTTCTGCCTGCATCGTTTCCCGGGCACCGTGAATCATTTTCCCGGTAAAGACGATGCCTTTGCCTGCAATGGGACTGTCGATCTCCGCCTGCTCCGAGGCAAGGGGGGTGCGTTGAAGGTTGAAACCCAGGTCGAGCATGTGTCGGATGGTCCCGGCCATGGCGCCGATGCTCTCCACGATACTTTGGCTGGTCTTGTCGCCAAACCCTTTGATCCGGGCGACCGCCGCCCGATCCAGCTCAAGGACCTTTTCAAGCGGCACGTGGGCCAGTAGTTTGCGGCTGTCCCCGGTGCCCAGGTCGGCGATGCCGAAAGCGGCCAGGAACCGCCAGTCCTCGACCGATTTGGTGCGGCTGACGGTGATGGCCTCAGCCAGATTTTTGGATTGCACCGGTCCGAATCCCATGGCTGTGAAATCCGATTCGGAGAGCCGGTAGACGGCCTCCAAGCTGTCATGGCCGTTGTCGACGAGCTTGCCGATGGTTTTGATGCCGAACCAGTCGGCGTTGCCCAGAATCCGGAACCAGTGTCGGATGCGCTGTTCGATCTGGGCCCGACAAAGGGTGTTGGTGCACATGAGAAAATCGTTCTGCCACATCAGCGGCTCGCTGCATGCGGGACATGCGTCGGGTCGCCCGACCTCACCTTTGACCTCCAGAACGGATTCCAGCTTGGGGATGACTTCACCGCTGCGGATGATCTCGATGCGGGTGCCGATGCCGATGCCTGAATTGCGGATATTGCCGGCATGGTGGGCGGTCACCCGGCGGATGGTGGCACCCGACAGCGATACCGGAGCCACCTCCAACACCGGCGTGACCTTACCGGTGCGCCCCACCTGCCACTGGATGCCGGTTACCGTGGTTTGGGCGGTTTCGCCCTTGGTTTTGATCGCGATCTGCCAGCGGTAGTGATGGGCGGTGGCGCCCATTCGTTGCTTTAACCGGTCTTGGGTCACCTCGGCCACCACACCGTCCGTTGGATAGTCCACATCCTGCAACAGTTCCCGGACCAGTTGGCGATTCTCTTCCACCAATCGGCGGCCGTCAACGATTTTTGCAGCGACCTGATTGTAGGGCACAAAATGGACCATGCGGTCGTTCAATGCGGTGGTGGCATTCTCATTCAGCGTATCCGAAGAGATGATGCCCACCACCATGTTGCGCGGGTGTTCGAAAAAATCAGCCATGCGCTCATCGAAGTAGCTTTTAACCACCACGATTTCTCCCATCCCCTGGCCGCGACCGCCGATGGGGATCACCCCTTTGGCAAAGGCGTTGGAGATTTCGTATCCGACTTCTCCGTTGCCCCGGGAGGCCAATACGCGGCCGTCATCACGGCCGGCCAGACCGTCTAGCTTGGGTGTCAGTCTAAATGTCACCGAATCTATATTTAGGGCGTCGGCTTCTTTTTGCACCCGGGCCACGAAGCGTTCCAACTGCTCCCGGGTGTAAGCTTTTTCGATGGAGAGCATCGGGACAGGATGGCGTATTTCCCGCCGGCCGGTAAACTGCTCCGGTTCCACGGCATGCAAGAACGGATGATCCGGTGCGATCTCGCGCAGCCGTTCCACCAGGGCGTCATAGTCGGCGTCACTCACGATGGGGGTGCCTTGACGATAGGCTTGATTATAAGCCTTCAGCAGGTCGACCGCTTCATCTATGGTTGCTTGGCTCATCTCCTCCAGGTTCGTTGAAGAAAAGAAATCAAATGGTCAGGGGTTGCTTTGCCCGGTACCTTCCCTCACCGGCCAACCGGCTGCAATCGACAGCGCCGCTCGGCAGGCCGTTTCACGGGCGATCTTAAAGGCCGGGGTGTTGAAGCCCGGATGCCACTGATAGTCGGAGATTTCATCGGAAACCACCAGAATGCCCGCGGCGGACATCTCGCGAAAACCGGCAACCGTGAAAATGGCGGAGAGCTCCATCTCAACGACCAGGGCGCCTTTGGTCTGATAGTGTTTCACCTTTTCAACGGTTTCGCGAAAGATGGCATCCGTCGTCCAGACCGCACCGTCGTGAAACTCGGCCCCATGGCGTTGCAGGGCCAACCGGGTCTGATGCACCAGGTGCCGGGCGGGTAGGGCGACCCGACAGGAGGGATCGCAATAGTGGCCGGACGTGCCTTCGTCGACCATGGCACTGTCCGGTACGATGATGTCGCCGGCTTTTACCCGACGGGATACGGCGCCACACCAGCCGACAAAGAGGATCGTTCTAACCCCCCAGACCCCCAGGGCTTCAACGATCATGGCGGCATAGGGGGCCCCGACCAGCGGCCCGGCCAAGGAAAATCGTCGTTGGTCGTTCGCATGGACGTAAAGGTGGCTCATGTAGAGCTTGCGTTGTTCCACCACCGGCGTGTCCGCCAAGCGTGCCAGCAGACGCAGGTCGCTCTCGGTGGCCGCAACAATGGCCAGATGGCCGGTATCGGGCGGTTTATTCCCTTTTACGGGGTTAACGATGGCTCTGCGGTCAGGCATTGTATCGGTTTTACAAGCATGCTTTTGGTATCTGTTATCGGTCGTCGCAGGTTATCCATACAGCTTCCTCCCTCGGGCCTTGCCAAGAACATGCTCGCCAATTGGATATTGCCGGCGAAGGACTGATGCTTGGATAGGGTAGGTTCTGCGATGCTTGTCGATGTCATACGGCGGCGCACCAGGGCCACACCGTCCGCTCGCTATATTGGCTGTCGCAATGGGGTCAACTGGGACGTTGCAGATCGGTCAATTCGTCCTTGATTTCGTCCATGACGTCGTAGAGCCAGAGAATGTCTTCGGTGGTCAGGCGGCCGGCCTTGACCGGGGCCCGGTCGCTGCCGTCCCTTTTTTTGAGGATGCGAGGGCCGATCTGAACCTTGGCCTCCCCCTGGTCATATCGGTTGATGGAAATCATCAGCCCGGTCTCCGGGCATTTCCATTTTTTCAGCACCTTGTCTTTGCTTGGATCAAAAGGCATTTTCTTCTCCTATCCCGAATAAACCGGAAAGCGCCAATGGCAAACACCAAAACCAGAAAAAACTCCAAGTTACCATATTCAAATCTCAGGGCATATTCGTGTCAGGTCGATATCTGCGAAAAGTCCGCGATCTGGCCGAAAATCGCGGAGATGGATGCCAGCAGGGCCAGGCGATTGGTTCGCACGGCCGCATCGTCGGCCATTACCATGACATCGTCAAAAAAGGTGTCCACCGGTCCGCGCAGGGTGGCGATTACGCTCAGGGCGCTGTCCAGCTTGCCCTGTGCCATCAATTCTTTCACCTGACTGGCAACGGACTGGCTGGCGGTGTGCAGGGCCCCTTCGGAAGCGTGGGCGAAGAGGTCGGGATCGACAGCGGTATCTTTCTCATGGTCCGCCTTTTTAAGGATGTTTTCCACCCGTTTGAAGGCCGCGGCCAGCGGATCGAAGCCCGCCTGCGCCTTGAGCTTCTGGAGGGCGGCCGCTCGGTTTTCCACGTCCGGGATTCGTTCGGCGGAAACACTGGTCACCGCGGCAATGATGTCTTTGGGCAGGCCCTCGTCTGCCAGGAGTCGGGAAAGACGATTTTTCAGAAAGGTCAGGACCGCGGACGCGGTTTTTTCCACCGGTTCAGTGCTCTTGTCGGCAAACAGAGAGACACTTTTTTGTATCAGTTCGGCAAGGGATACGTTGATATTCCGGCTGCGCATGATCTGCAGGATGCCGATGCCCTGGCGCCTCAGGGCGTAGGGATCGGCCGCTCCGGTGGGGATCAGGCCCACGGAAAAACATCCGCAGATGGAGTCGATTTTTTCGGCAATGGAGAGCAGGGCGCCGGTCTCCGTTTCCGGCAACTGCCCGCCGCTGCGCGTGGGTCGATAGTGCTCCTCAATGGCGGCTGCCACATCCGGGTCCTCGCCCGCAACGTCGGCATAGATGCGGCCCATGACGCCCTGGAGCTTGGCGAATTCGCCGACCACCTGGCTCACCAGATCGGCCTTGCACAGGTAAGCCGCGCGGGTTACCTTGGCCTTTTCGTCCGGGTTGACGGCATCGGCCAGCCAACCGGCCAGGCTTTTCACGCGCATGACCTTCTCATGCATACTGCCCAGCTTGGCCTGGAAAAGAACGCCTTTGAGCTTCTCCACCCATTCTTCCATGGCAACGTTGACATCGGCATTGTAAAAATAGCGGGCGTCGGAGAGCCGGGCCCGCAGCACCCGTTCGTGTCCGGTGGCAACCAGGTCCATGTCGCGGGTGCGGGTGTTGTTGGCGGCCACGAAACCGGGCATAAGCTTGCCGGCATCGTCGATCACGGCAAAATACTTCTGGTGCTCGCGCATGGCCGTAATGAGAATTTCACGGGGGACTTCCAGAAAGATGTCGTCGAACTTGCCGGCAGTGGCAAAAGGTGTCTCCACCAAGTTGGTGACGATATCCAACAGTTCATCGTCGGCCAGCACCCGCCCGCCGATGGAAGCGGCAGCGTCGGCTACCGACTTGGCGGTCATCTGGCGGCGCTTGTCCGTATCGACGATCACGTTGACCGCAGCCATGGTCGCTTCGTAGGCTTCCGGGGAGTCTATGGACACTTTTCCCGGATTCATGAACATGTGACCCAGCGTCTTGCGCCCGCTTTTGATCCGGTCTTCCAAGGCAAAGGAGACCACTTTGGAACCGTAAAGCGCCACAATGGTATGAATGGGACGGGCAAACTGGATGGAAAGATCGGCCCAACGCATGCTCTTGGGGAAGGGGGTGGCCAGGATGACATCGGGCAGGATGGTTTTGAGCAGCGTGGTGGTGGCCTTGCCACGCTCGGTTTTGCGGGCGCTCAAATAGCGACCTTTTTCGGTTTGGACCACTTTCAGCCGTTTGACGGCTACCCCCGCCTTTTGCGCAAACTTCTCGGCAGCCATGGTGGGTTTGCCGGCTTCGTCGAAAGCGATTTTTTCGGGGGGACCCAACAAATCCTCGGTCACGGTTTCCTGCTTGGGCGCCACCTGCTCGACGGTCACCGTCAGTCGCCGGGGCGTGCCACAGGTTCGGGCTTGCCCATGACCGATGCGGGCGCTGTCCAACCGTTTCAACAGATTGCCGGCCAAAGCATCCAAGGCCGGTTGAATGTAACCTGCCGGAATCTCCTCGGCACCGATTTCGAGAAGTAATGTCTCCATAATCACCTCGTTAGAGTTGTTTGTTTTTTATTTCCAGACCCATTATTTGGTGTTGTCGGCTGATCGGTCGCAAAACGTGATTCAGCAGAGAGGGTTAAGTGGTGGATGACTTCGTTTCAAATAAGATCGATAGGATACCTTCACCGAACACGCAATCCCTTAAAAATTATTGCTTCCTCATTAGTGGGAAGCCCATCTCTTCACGCTGCTTGACGTATGCCAGGCCGCAGGCCCGGGCCAGGTTGCGAATGCGGCCGATATAGCCGGTGCGTTCGGTCACGCTGATGGCGCCCCGGGCATCCAGCAGATTAAAAGTGTGGCTGCACTTGAGTGTAAATTCATAGGCTGGAAGCACCAAGTCTTCTTGGATAATCCGTTTGGCTTCGGTTTCATAGCGGTTGAAAAGCGCCAGCAGCATGCTCACATCGGCCTTTTCAAAGTTATAGGTGGATTGCTCCACCTCCTGCTGGTGATGGACCTGGCCGTAAGTGACCGTGTCGTTCCATTTCAAGTCGTAGACGTTGTCCACACCCTGGAGGTACATGGCAATACGCTCCAGCCCATAGGTCAGTTCCACGGAGATGGGCGACAACTCCAAGCTGCATGCCTGCTGAAAATAGGTGAACTGGGTACACTCCATGCCGTCCAGCCACACCTCCCAGCCCAATCCGGAAGCCCCCAAGGTGGGCGATTCCCAGTCGTCTTCCACGAAGCGGATATCGTGCTCCAGCGGATCCACGCCCAGAGCCTTCATGCTTTGCAGATAGAGCTGCTGAACGGTGGTGGGGGATGGTTTGAGCAGCACCTGATACTGGTAGTAGTGCTGAAGGCGGTTGGGGTTGTCCCCATAGCGCCCGTCGGTGGGCCGCCGCGATGGCTGAACATAGGCCACATCCCACGGCTCGGGTCCCAATGCCTTCAAGGTGGTGTGGTGATGGAACGTTCCGGCGCCCACTTCCAGATCATAAGGCTGAACCACCACACATCCCTTGCGACCCCAAAATCTGTCCAACGTAAGAATTACATCTTGAAAATTCATGCGCGTTTCCTCGACTGTCCGTATCGATAGTTAAACGGTTGATAAAATTTATAATCGATTGGAGTTTCCGATTTGACACGGTGTCCGACAAGCGATCTACGTACCATTATCGATGGGGTTTAACAAGACCCAGCTGGTCTCCATCGGCCTCGGACCTGCCCTAAGATGGTTTATAATACCCCGTTGGCGTCCACGCTGCAGGTGAGCAACTCCGCCGCAGGCCGCTCTGATAGCATCTTTGCCCATATTGGCTTTAAGGCGGTTACAGCGTCGGCGGGGCCAATGGCCCACAGGCAGCCGCCACCACCGGCGCCGGTGAAGCGGGCACCGCACCCGGCTTCGATGGCAGCTGCCGCCAACCGGTCGCCCATGTCGTCGAGCACCTGGGGGGTCATGGCCTTTCGAATGGCTGTCTCCCGGTTCATTGCCTCGGCGGCTGCCGGCATGTCCCCCCGGGCGATCGCCCCACCAAAATCATGGGTCAGGCGGACGATCGCATGCCAGTTTTCACGGCCATCTGCGCGGATGAACTGCTTGACCCACGTCGTGTTGACATCCTTGGATGTGTGGGTAACGCCCAAGTACGCCACCAGCAGGTGGTGGTTCAAACGCCGAAGCGCTTTCCCCGCCAACAGGGCTTTTCCGACAAAAGGTGTCAGGCCCGGATCCGCCGGCCAGGTCCAGGCGTGGACCCCGCCGAAGGCGGCGGCCAGTTGGTCCTGGAATCCGCAGGGCACACCCGCCACGCTCTGTTCGATGGCGTGGGCCAGGCGCACTATCCGGTCCCGGGCGATTCCTTTCTTGCCCCTGGCAACCAGCGCCTTGGAAAAGGCGGCGATCAGAGCCACGGCAGCCACCGACGATCCCCCCAACCCGCTTTTTGGCGGCGATGAGGAATCGATCCTGATCTGAACCCCACTGGCCTTGAAATAATCAGCCACGGCGAACATAAGCCCCAAGGGATGATCGTAAGGGGCTTCTGACGGATTGAATGCCGCGTCGGCGAAGCCCGCCGATGAGACGTGGATTCGACCGTCGGTGGTTGGACGCAGGCTGGCTGTGGTGCGCCGATCCAAAGCGATATTAACCGTGGACGGCGCCAAATGCCTCAGTGGATAGTGAAAGCTGCTGATGTCTAACGTTCCCCCGACATCGATTCGGCAGGGCGCCGATGCGTCGATGGGATCGTTGTCCAGCAGCGGCCCGATATTGCCCAGGGTCATTGGGTTGGCCGGTGTCGCCATAGCATTCCAATCGTTTGCGTATATCCGATAAAGGTGGTTATTGACGGGTTGGTCTTGGGGGCTTAAAGGGATCTACCTTATCACCATCCCAACCCTTATCATCCGGATTTTTAGAGCCAGATTGCATTTTTCTGCCATTGATCGATTGCCTCACCGCCCGAAGCACCTTCAGGCTTTTCGGGGATTTTCCGATGTGAAAGGGAACGAAGGCCTCCAGAAATTCAAGCCCCTCGGATATGGCCGTCGGGGCAAAGCGGATGCGGGCGGCCCGCTCCAGGTTCCCGGTGTCGGTCCACATGAGTTGTTTCAGTGTGCCTTTGGAAATCTTCAGGCGGCCGTTGGTCGGAACCCCGCAGGTCGGGCAGGCAATTCCCCCTTTGGATGGATCCGAGACCACCGACGCCTGCCTGATCTGGTCCAGGCAGGTTTTGCATGTGTGGCAGTGGTCGAAATTGGGCCGAAATCCTGCCAGGGATAAAAAGCGCATTTGAAACAGAATGCTGAGCACTTCAACGGGCGTCTCTGCCCGGTTGAGTTCGGCCAGCACATGCGACATGAGCCGGAAGAGGGGCTTTTGGGGTTCTTTTTCGGCCATCCACAGGTAGATCAACTCCGACCAGTAGCTGGCGTAGGCGGTTCTAATGATATCTTCACGAATCCTGAAAAAGGGATCTTCGAGAGACGCCTCCTGCAGCACTGGCATGCCTTTTCCCCTGCCTTGGGCCAGCACCACGTTGAGCCGGGACAAGGGCTCCAGCACGCCGGGAAATCGCTTGACGCTTTTTTTGGCAGATTTGGCAATGGCACTTGTCTTTCCCTGCGCCAGGGTGAACAGGGTCACAATGAGATCGTAATCGCCAAACTCGATCCGACGAAGCAAAATGGCGGGTGTGTTGAGGCTGGCCATGATTTCAGATGCCGAGAAACCCGGTGGCGATAATAAAGTAAAAGTAGACGCTGATGATATCGACGGCGGTGGTCACGAAAGGCCCGGTGGCAATGGCAGGATCGATATTGATCCGGGCCAGCACCATGGGCACGCATGATCCCACCAAAGCGGCAACGGACATTGAGCAGATGACCGCCAGGCAGACCGCCAGCGCCAGCAAGAGGGTGCTGTAATGCAATTGTGCCACCGAGCCGATCAACAGGCCGTAGACGAGGCCAAGGATCAAGCCTACGCTCATCTCTTTGCCCACCACCGACCAGATGTCGCGAATATTGAGCCGCCCGGTGGCCAGTCCACGCACCACGATGGTGGAGGATTGGGTGCCAATGTTGCCGCCCATGCCCATGATGACCGGGATAAAGGCGGCCAGGTAGGTGATCCTGCTCAGGCTGTCTTCAAAATGGCCGATGACGTAAAAGGCGAATATACCGCCCAGGCAGCTGGCAAAGAGCCAGGGGAGGCGGATGCGGGTGCTTTTGAGGATGGTTTGGGTCTCAATGAACTCTTCACCCACACCGGCCATCTTCAAGATATCCTCGGTGGCCTCTTCACGAAAAATATCGATGACGTCATCGACGGTGACAATGCCCACCAGCCGGTTGCTTTCGTCTACCACCGGAACGGCCAGAATGTCGTAGCGGGCGACCAACTTGGCCACTTCCTCCTGGTCCATGTGGGTCTGCACGGAAAAAACATCGGTGGTCATGAAGGATTTCAGGGGCGTCTGGGGTTTCACCACCACCAACTGCCGCAGCGAACAAACCCCCACCAGGTTGCCGTATTCGTCAACCGCATAGAGATAAAAGGGCATCTCGACATCGGCGAACTCTTTTTGGATGGCCTCGATGGCTGCCTTGGCAGTGATCTCCTGGTTCAGGGCGATAAAGTCGGGGTTCATGATACCGCCGGCGGTGTCGTCTTCGAAGCGCATGAGGTCTTCGACCTCATCGGACCCCTCTTTGTTCATGCGCTCGAGCAGGCTGCTGGCGGTTTCATCGGGAAGTTGATTGAGCAGGTCGGCGACGTCATCGTTTGGCATCTCTTCCAAAATGGCCACGACTTGATCCGGATCCATGCCGTCGATGAGTTCAACGAAGTGGTCCTCATCCAGTTCGCTGAAGAGAATTCCCTTTTGTTCCACATCGTCAATCATGTCGAACAACAGGCGTTGATCCTGGAGCGCCAAGCTCCGGAACAGGATAGAAAGATCCGCGCCATGAGTTTTATTGACGATTTTGTGGAGCCGGCTGCTGGCGCCGCGCCGCAACAACCGTTTGACGCTGACGGTCAGAATTTTTTGTCGATCCTGCTGCATGGGATAGTTCTACTCAGGGGATTTTCAGGCTTACCACCTGTCCGCTGTTCCCGAAGATCTTCACCGGCCGGTCATTCAGGAATATTTGCAGACCGGTGGCATTGCCAATCATCAGATTGAAGTCGATGGTTCCTTCCAATTCCAGACGGTCTTCGGGCTTCAAATCATAGGACCGGGCGTTCTGCCCGTCCACAATCACCTTCAACCAGGTTTTTTCCACAGCAATGACCTGGAGTTTGAGCTTTTCATGCGTTTGAAAACCGGACGGACGACGTCCGGCTGTCTCGGCGCCGGTGGCAGGAGGCGCGTTCCGGACCGTGTGTTCCGGCGCCGTGTTGTTTGGTGGCGGTGCCGGCGCCATTAAAAAATCGGTGTACCGCAGCAACACCACGATGCTGATGATCACCCCCACAGCCATGATTGCCCGACGGGCGGCCCACAATTTTCCCCGACGTCTCAGGCTCTTCTGCTTGGCGTTTTCTTGTTGCTTCAGATCCGACAGGTAGAGTGCGACGGCTATGTCCGCGTTGGCCCCCACGGCGTCGGCGTAAGTCCGAATAAAGCTCTTGACATAGGCCTGCGG
>JAAUYD010205086.1_pt1 | contig 17001 bp, 15 predicted proteins | sample 7278101 | NCBI WGS metagenome assembly JAAUYD01 (sample SAMN14350128, study PRJNA611818) | marine sediment metagenome | isolation source: surface marine sediment (0.6m) | place: French Polynesia: Moorea | collected 2018-08 | reverse complement strand
TGGATAGGTTGTCTAAATCATATCGTATAAGATGTGAAGAAGCGTCGATTTATCGCGCTTCGTAATAACCTTTAAGAATCCAGGGCGTTTTAACCCCTGGAGAACTCAATGCTGTCAGTTTATACTGCCGAAATGGCCAAAAAAAATGCCACCGTAATAGTGGCAAAATCAACTAAATAATGACTAAAATCTTAGACATCATAATACAAAGCAAACTCATAGGGATGAGGCCGTAAACGTAAGGGATTAACTTCATTATCCAGTTTATATTCGATCCAATTTTCAATGAAGTCTTCTGTGAAAACACCGCCATCCGTTAAGAAAGCATGATCTTTTTCTAAGCATTCTAATGCTTGTTCAAGAGAACCAGGGGTAGAAGGAATTTTGCTCAATTCTTCAGGAGAAAGATCATAGATATCCACATCTAAAGACTCTCCTGGATCAATTTCATTTTTAATCCCATCAATCCCTGCACAAAGCATCGCAGCAAAGGCTAAATAGGGGTTACAGGTGGCATCGGGACAACGGAACTCTAACCGTTTGGCTTTGGGGTTAGGCCCAGATAAGGGAATACGCACTGACGCAGAACGATTACCTTGAGAATAAGCCAGGTTAACCGGCGCTTCAAACCCAGGAACCAGACGCTTATAAGAATTGGTGGTGGGGTTGGTAAAAGCAAGTAAGGCCGGAGCGTGTTTTAAAATACCACCGATATAGTTAAGGGCCAGTTTACTTAAGTTGGCATAACCATCACCCCAGAATAAGGGTTCTCCTCCTTTCCAAATAGACTGGTGGGTGTGCATCCCTGAACCATTATCGTTAAATAAGGGCTTGGGCATAAATGTTACGGTTTTACCATATTTCTTGGCCACGTTTTTGATGACATATTTGTAAGTCATTAAATAATCGGCCGCTTCGACCAAGGTAGCAAAACGGAATCCTAATTCATTTTGTCCCCCAGTTGCCACTTCGTGGTGATGCTTCTCAATGGGAACCCCACATTTGGCCATAGTTAACAGCATTTCCGTTCGCATATCCTGAAGGGTATCTGTAGGAGCAACGGGGAAATAACCCTGTTTATAACCAGGTTTATAGCCTAAATTACCCCCTTCTTCTTCTCGACCGGTATTCCAACGACCTTCTACACTATCAACGTAATAGTAACCTTTGCTCTCAGTTTGGTCGAAGCGAACGTCATCAAACACAAAAAACTCTGCTTCTGGACCAAAAAAGGCAGTATCCCCAATACCTGTTGTTCCTAGATACGCTACCGCTTTGTTGGCAATGGTGCGAGGGTCACGATCGTACCATTCCCCCGTACGAGGCTCTTTAATGCCACAAATAAGACTTAGGGTAGGTTCTTCATAGAAAGGGTCGATCCAAGCCGTTTTAGGGTCAGGAACCATAGACATATCAGATTCATTAATGGCTTTCCATCCCCGAATACTGGAACCGTCAAAAGGAACCCCATCGACAAAGGAACTCTCATCAATCTGGTTATGATAGAACGAGCAATGTTGCCAAATGCCCGGCATATCAATGAACTTGAGGTCAATAATTTGAATGTTTTGCTCTTGAATCATTTTCAAGACTTCTTGGGGTGTTTCGGCCATGAAAGACTCCTTGGGGTTTAAATCTATACATCTCTTCAAATCATTGATAGTAAAGATAGGTTTTAGTTAGTTTTGTATCATTCGATACTGTTCAGTCCTATCAAACCTGTAGATAATACTAAGTTTTGAGACTACAATACCAAAACTGGCAAACATGACTGTTATATGTAAAGAATTATATCAAGTTGCTCCGAAAAAAGTCGTTAAATCCAACTAGATTAGCGATATAGTAAACATCAGCATACGTTATATTTTAGGCATCCTCGGTAATGCAAGTTTCATTGCGCTCGAAACCCCTTTTTGATCGATTATCCCACCTTTCCTGGAGTCAACTCAGGTACAGTCTGAGCTATTTGTTAAAGCACAAGAGACGACGGAAAATGGTACTGTGGTTGTCGGGATCGATGGGAGTAACCCTGATGTTGGCTTGGGACCCCAAACTGGTCGGTGCTACCTTAATCGGTATCGGGTTGATGGGTTTGGTTTATTGGGTTCAGACCACTAAGTGGCGAAGTCGCTGGCTATATTTTTATGAATTTTCCCAAAGTTTTCAAGGTAAATTGGCCATCGCAGTGGTAAGTGGGGGTTTTGGAGCCATTAGTAGTTATATCGCGCTGTATATTTGGTCTCATGCTCAAAATCGCTGGTTAGCCACCGGATTAATTTTACAAGGGTTAGGCACTTTCTTAACGTTAGGTTTACTGAGTTGGCAATTATTCGATACACCGAGAAAAAAACAGGAAAATCAATATCAAGAATGGGTATCACACCTAACAGATACCAAAGAGTTAAAACGATTAATTGCTGTGGAAAATCTATCTAATCTTATAGAAAAAAAACAGTTAACGCCAATTCAAACAAAGCAACTTCGGGGATATTTCCGCCTCATGTTAAATCAAGAAACAGAAATTATGGTTCGTCAGGCTGTGTTAGAATGTTGCCAACTGCTGGATAATCCCCCGCATTTTTAACGAATTCTAGGAATTAATTTCGTATCCTAACTAGGTCAAATTGAGAAGCAATATGAGTCAGCTTTTAGTTAACTTAAGAAAAGTTATCTTTTTAATTGTTTTAAGTATAATTCTTTTGGCCGTGGGAATCCAGCCGGCCACATCCCATAGACCTCACGATGTAGTCGAGCAAATAGAATTATCCCCAACTTATGATCAAGATAAAACTATCTGGATTATTGTGAGAAATAATCTTTTTAAGTCAGTTGATGGGGGAGAGAGTTGGCAAAGAATCACCAACGGAATAGATAATCTAACTCCATATGATCTCTCCGGCCTAGATATGTTTGCTCAAAGTAAAGATATCCTATTTTTATCTTCCGATGGTGAGGGAATATATAAGTCTCAAGATGGAGGATTGTCTTGGGAAAAAGTCAATCAAGGATTAGAGACACTCAAAATTGAATCAGTGGCTATTTCACCCAACGATCCTGACTTAGTTTTAGCAGAGGGAACTGAGGGAGGGTTATACAAAACAGACGACGGGGGTAAAAGTTGGACTTCTGTTATCGATGGCAAAACCAAAGTTACTGCTATGGCTTTTTTTCCCAATAACGATAGTCAAATTATCTTAGGGGACAATCAAGGCAATTTACACCTGTCCTCAGACAAGGGACAAAATTGGCAGCTTATGGGAAAACCCCAAGACAGTGGAGCAATCAATGCTGTGGCAATTTCTCCCAATTTTGCCACCGATCAAATGATTCTTATTGGAACTGATCAAGGTATTTTTAAGAGCGTTGACCTTGGTAAATCTTTTACTAATATAAGTCAAGGAAATTTAGACAATAATATTAGGGATATTGTTATCAAATCGGGAGAAAATAATAACTTAAAGATTTTCGTCTCTACTAAAGATACAGGAGTATTTGAATCTGAGGATGAAGGAAAAACTTGGGCAAAAATCAATCAAGGTTTAACCAAAGATCATCAAGCTGATCAATTCAAAGTTCCCCATTTTTATAAGCTAGGTATTTCCCCTTCCTTCAGCCAAGATGGGGTGATGTTTGTCGGCGGTTTCAATGGGTTGTTCAAATCTGAGAATAGGGGTGAAACTTGGCAAGAAATAGAAACCCTTTCAGCAGGGATAGTTGCCAGTTTAGGGATCTCTCCTAACTATAAGAATGACGCGACCCTAGGGGTTGTAACCTATGTTGGCAATGCTTATCTTAGCTCAGATGGTGGAAATACTTGGAAAACCATTAATAAAGGGTTAGAACCCCCTCGCTTCACGGGAGAATTCGACTTTACTGGACAAGATCCTCGCCGCTTTTTTGATATCGCTTTTTCTCCTAGCTATGAATCTGATGGCAATATTTTTGCCACTGTTCTTTGGGATAACTTTTTAAGGTCTACTAATCGAGGTGAGAATTGGCAAATTGTTGGTCTTCCGAGTGCAAAAGGTCAATCACTTCGAGGATTTAACATTGTTCCTTCCCCTAATTTTGGCGAAGATAGCACTGTTTATGTCGCTACAATGTATGGTTTAATCATGCGCTCAACGGATGGTGGTCAAAACTTTTCTATTATGTCAGCCATTGAGAGTGATAAGATTAACGAACCCCTAGCTATGGTGATATCCCCTAATTTTGCTGCTGACAAAACCCTCTATGCTTCGGGGATGAAAGGAATTTATAAGACGACAGATGGGGGTAAGACATGGCAAGCGACAACTGAAAAAACCCCCTTAGAAGATCTCTATTATCTGAAGTTGGCCATATCACCCAATTATCAAAGCGATCGCACCGTAATAGCTGGGACGGAGCAAGGGGTTTATGTAACAAAAGATGCAGGACAAACCTGGGTTAAGTTGACAGAAAAAAGCTATGGAGATGATGAATATGTTGAAGCTTTAGCCATTTCCCCAAACTATGAAAATGACCAAACCTTTGTACTAAGTCTAAGGGGAAAGGGATTATTTAAAACTGTTGATGGCGGTCAAACCTTTGGGAAAATTGGGGATAATTCAATTACTTTTGCAAGAATGAATAATGTTCCTTATGCGGGGAAAGCCATACAGTTTTCGCCATCTTATGCTGAGGATAATACCCTCTATGGTTCTGGAGCAACTAGCACAGCAATTTATAAATCCACCGATGGTGGCAATACTTGGGAGACGATTTCTATTCCTATAAATACTAATGATAGTTATGATTTAATAACTTGGGTAAGTCTGATCTTTGTGGTTTATCGAAGTCGCATACTGAGAATCGCTGTTGCTGCAGTGGTTGCTATATTTAGCTATGTTGCTTTAGGATATTTAGGCTTGGATAAGAGACTACCTTTGAGTAAGCTACAAATTAAATCCATAGGAACATTTGTAACCTTTATTGTGGCATTACTGATATTGTTTAAATTATGAAAAACTAAATCTTAAAATTCTCCCAGAGTTTCAATTGTGCTGCAATGGGTAGATAGTGTAGTCAAGCATTGTCTAAAGGCATGAGTTGCTTTGTCAACTAATTCACCAGAAAATTTTGCGTTTAGTTGTCTTCGATTTCTAATGATATAGCCAGCTTTAATATTTTCTGACGAATCCCCAATACCTCTCATCCCAGTTGTTCTTAATGTTTCATATTGTTCTGAAAAACTTTCTTGGGTCTCTAAAAATTTTTTTAAGCCATTAAAAACTAAATCACTCTGATTGATAAGTTGCTCGTGGGTAATAAAAAAGCTTTGTTTTTTGTTGTTAATTAATTTTGCATAGCTTTCTAGTATCCCTAAGCGTTCTTGATAGTAATTTAGGGCTTTTTCTTCACTCCAGTGAGGTTTTATTTCCAAGATACTTGCTAGGGTTCTTTGGGGATCTCTAATTAGAAATATACTATAGACCTGATCAGAAATTAAAAAATTATCGGCTAAAAATTTATGGTTATGTAAAACTTTATCTAACAAATATTTATGGTTCATTTGATAGTCTTTGATAGTCCAGTAAACCTTAAACATTAAGTTTTTAAAATCTAACTCCGAGGAATAATTAATATGAGTTTCTCCATAACCAATAATTTCAGGATTAGAATTTAGTAAATGAGTGAGTAAAGAAGATCCAGATCTCATGTGACTCAAGATGAACAAGATGCGAAAAGGCTTTTTCCGAAAACGTATTTGATAGGGATCTTGATCAGTGTTAATCCGAAATTGATAGTAGTTGTTAGCTAGATTATTTTTAATATCTCTAAAATATTGACGCATTCGTTCTACTTGAGATGTCATGGGGCTTAAATTTTAGATAAAGTTCCTCGACTTTCTAGTATAATCTAATCTGTTTTAAAGAAAATATTTCAATAACAAGAGGCAATCTAGATGGCACTGCCAAGCTGTTCCCTATGGATTTTCGTCGCTCGTACAGATGTTTCTTTTATGATGCACACCATTCCTCACTTAGTCAGAATGAACCATTTTCCCTTTGAGGAGAAGGTTTTAGCCATTGATACTGCCCCCTTGACTGGGGATAAAGTGGGTCGTCCTGGAATCGGAACCATGCAGAAACTTCAAGAATGTACGCAACAGCTACTCAAGGCTAATATTGTTGATAGGATTGTCGATATTAATTATGATCCAAACTATCGCCAGCAAGTTTACCGCAAGCACTTTGGTAGCTCGATTCGCTGCACCCACAACTATAAAGGGTATCCAATCTTAGGGTCGATTTTTACGATCGAAGAATGCAAAAGCGACTATATGCTTCACTTCGACAGTGATATGTTACTACACCAACAACCAGATTACGATTGGATTACAGATGGCGTTGAACTAATGCAGGAGTATCCTGAGATGATGTTTATCAGGCCGTTAACAGGGCCGCCAACGGAAGATGGAACTATTTACCAAAGCAGGCCATACGAAAAAGAATCGGACAAATTTTACAAATCTCAATTTTTTGGAAGTCGAGTGTATTTAGTTAATTGTCAACATTTCGATCTCTTACTGCCTTTACCGATTCTTTGGCGTTCTTATCAGCAGAAGTTTATGAATCAATTGTCAGTACCCCTAAAAAATGTTCTCAATCAGATTACGGGTAAGGGAAAATTAGATTCTTGGGAAATTATGGTATCGAAAAAATTAGAGAAAACTAAGTATTTTAGAGGAACTTTAATGAATCCTAAAGCCTGGACTTTACATCCTAAAGATCGGAGTCCAGCATTTATCAAAGCTTTACCTAAAATCATTGAAAAAATTGAAGCCGGAGACTATCCTTCTGAACAGGCTGGTCATTACGACTTAATTTCTGACTTATGGTTCTAGATTTTATGAAAACAATTCGCATCATTATCCCGATTTTGAATGAAGAAGGAGTGATTAAACAAAACTTATCTTATCCGTTTTCGGTAGTTGTTGAGTTAGAAACGTTTTTTAACCATTTTATTCTAAAGGAATAACAGATATCCAGTCCTTATAATCGAAATCTTTATTTTCAGTGATGGCAAATAACTTATCTTTCAACTTCTCAGTAATGGGACGATGAGAAGAAAGATTAAAGGTTTCAATTTGTTTAACGGGAGCTATTTTTGCTGCGGTTCCGCATAAAAATACTTCATCAGCAATAAACAATTCTGACTTATCAATGGGTCTTTCAATCGTAGGAATACCTAAACTTTTAGCTATGGTTAAAACACTATCTCTGGTAATTCCTTCTAGGATATCTTGTTCAAATCCTGGCGTGATTAAAGTACCGTTCCTAATAATAAAAATATTCATCCCCGTCGCTTCACAAACCTTCCCTTGAGAGTTCATTAAAATGGCTTCATCAAACCCCGATTCTACCGCTTCTGTTTTGGCTAAAGCAGAGGTGATATAAGCAGCACTAATTTTACCTCTTAAGGGGAAACTTCTGTCTTCTTGACGAGTCCAAGAACTAATACGACAACTAATCCCATCAGGGGAAAGATAGTCCCCCATTTCTAACCCATAGACAAAAAAGTTCTTTTCAATATTGTGAAGTCTAGGGGCAATTCCCAGTCCGGAACTATATACTAATGGACGAATATAAAAGGACTTATCCGGCTTATTTTTCTTAACAAAATCGATAATAATTTGTTCTAGTTTCTCCGGAGATAATTCATAATTGAGAAACTTGGCACTTTGACATAAACGCTGACAATGACGATCTAAACGAAATAATAAGATTTGTTGAGGGTTTTCCGGATTAGGAATTCCACGCATTCCACCAAAAGCTGCTGTCCCATAATGTAGAGCATGGGTTGCTATCGAAATTTTAGCATTTTCAAAGGGGACAAATTGGTTCTCAAAATAAGCAATTGGCAGAAAATTGTGCATCTTGTATTCCGTTATCCTTGCATGGCTTCGGATAGTCTTCCTTCTTGCAGTAAACTATCCCGCAAAAAAACAATTGATAGGTACATTTACCCTATCAATTGTTTTTTATTCATGTTTATGATAACTAATTTTATGTTAACTCGTCAACCAGTCTTTTGAAAAGTAATCTAGCTGCATGACTAGCTGTTTTCATCGTTAACAATCTGTAGGGTGTTCCTTGTAATTTAGGTCGGTTCATCCACTGCTGTTTTCTGTCGGGGCAACCCCTAACATTTTCTCGAATCTTCGACGGGATAAGTAACGTTTTGTATGAGTGTTTTTACTATTCTTAGAAGGCTTTACTCTCTTAAATAAAAATATCTATCCTGACTTTTCGTTATCAGAATTCTCACAAGTTCCTGGAGTTTATGAATTAGGGTTTAGACCAGCAAGAGGATATCGAGGAAAGTTAGAACCTAAGTTACTTAGTTTAGATTTTTTCTCCCCTCTTACTATTAATAAAAATAAAGACTTATTTTTATTAATAGGAGCTAAGCGATATAATTTTCAGCCTAATAATGGCTCCACAATGAAAGGGGTTAAAGTGTTTGCTGTAGATCCAATAAGTCAACATGAATCAGAGAATTACTTAGGATTACCAATCTTAGAAACATGGTTAAAAGGAGACTACTTTTAAGTGGTCGGACATAAATAAACGACTCTATATAAAGAGTGAAACCCTTTACTGTTGCATGAGTGCCTCTTGCCTTCCCTCACTGTTAACTTTAATTGTGTCCAACTACTTATTTTATCTTGATTCTTTATTCGGTAAAATACCTATGTCAGCATCCTTCAACACTGACGGCTAACTCCTGAGTCCTAACCTATGTCTAAGTCCATTATTAACCTCCAAAGCGTAGAAAATCAGCAACTTTTAACTATAACGCCTCCCAATACAGGATTATCCCTACAAGGAACCCTAGAAATACCTGGGGATAAATCTATCTCTCATCGCGCTTTAATGTTAGGAGCGATCGCCGAAGGAGAAACCATTATCGAAGGGTTATTATTAGGAGAAGATCCCCGCAGTACCGCCGAATGTTTCCGGGCCATGGGGGCAGAAATATCCCCCTTAAACAGTCAAAAAGTCACCGTACAAGGAATTGGGTTAGGACAGTTACAAGAACCCTCAGACGTTCTCAATGCAGGGAATTCTGGCACTACCATGCGCTTGATGTTGGGCTTATTAGCGTCTCATCCCGATCGCCTTTTCTGTGTTACAGGGGATGCTTCTTTGCGATCGCGTCCCATGTCCCGTGTCATCAAACCCCTACAAGCAATGGGAGCGCAGATCTGGGGACGCAAACACAACAGTTTAGCCCCTTTAGCAATCCAAGGACAAACCCTCAAACCCATCCATTACCATTCTCCCATCGCCTCAGCACAGGTTAAATCTTGTATCTTATTAGCCGGGTTGATGACAGACGGACAAACCACCGTAACCGAACCCGCCTTATCTCGTGATCACAGCGAACGGATGTTACAAGCCTTCGGCGCAACCTTAGAAATTGAGTCTAAAACCAATAGTGTTACCATAACAGGTCATCCCAAGCTAACGGGTCAAAAGGTGATTGTTCCAGGGGACATTAGTTCGGCCGCTTTTTGGTTAGTGGCAGCGTCCATTGTTCAGGGATCAGAATTATTGATCGAAAATGTGGGTATTAACCGCACCAGAACCGGTATCTTAGAAGCTTTAAAGATGATGGAGGCAGATATTACCCTAGAAAATGAACGGGTGATCACAGGGGAACCAGTGGCCGATTTACGGGTGAAATCTTCTCCTTTAAAAGCTTGTACCATTGAAGGGGAGATAATTCCCCGTCTCATTGACGAAATACCGATCTTGGCCGTTGCTGCTATTTTTGCTCAAGGGAAAACCATTATTAAAGATGCAGCCGAATTAAGGGTTAAAGAAAGCGATCGCCTAGCGGTGATCGCCTCACAATTAAGTAAAATGGGAGCTAAGATTAGCGAATTGCCCGACGGATTGGAAATTACAGGAGGAACCCCCTTAAACGGTGCTGACGTTGATAGTTGTAGCGATCATCGTATTGCCATGAGTTTAGCGATCGCAGCTTTACGAGCAAAAGGAAAAACCATCATTTCTGGTGCCGAAGCGGCCGCTATTTCTTATCCTGAGTTTGTGGGAACGTTGGAGCACCTACTTTTTTCCTGATAACCTGTAACAAAATCTACTAACAATTAGTAGGTTTCGAGAGCGGAAATGGCTCGGTGATTCCGCAGGTTTTTCTTCCCAATAAACTTATATAAACAAAGGTTTAACCTTACTCCTGCCCCCTGCCTCCTGCCTCATCTCAACTGTAACGTTTATTTTTGTCCAGGTACTTATTGAAAACATCCCCCATTCCCAACACCGAACACCCAATACCCCAAACCTTTCTACCATCAACTTTTTAGCCGTTCTGATCAAAAAATCAAAAAAAATTTTTCAAAAGTGATATGAAATTTGATCAATGTGGGTATGTTCCTTCTAGAAGCGAAAAAACACTAACCTCTACCAAAAAGGAACATTAAACCAATGAATAACACTTTCAAAGCTAACCTCATCAAAACCCTCGCTAACAAAAAAGGTAACAAAGGTTTCACCTTAATCGAATTATTAGTTGTAGTCATCATCATCGGGGTATTAGCCGCCATTGCTCTTCCCAACCTCTTAGGTCAAGTTGGTAAAGCGCGTGAGTCTGAAGCTAAGAGTACCCTCGGTGCAATGAACCGCGCTCAACAAACTATCTTCGCTGAAAGAGGCCAATTTGCTGACAGTCTCCTCGAATTAGAAGTTCCTGTGGGTAACGAGAAATTCTACGTAATCGATGTTCCTGCTGCGGGTGTTCAAATTGCTAACGGTGCAACCGATACTGATGATAATGGAACAGCAGATGCTGCTGGAATTGGTGCTGCTGCTAATGGTCAAAATGGTACTCGTGACTATATCTCTGGTATTGCTTACGACCCAGCTAATCGCATCTTTTCCTCTGTGGTTTGCCGTGCAGCTAACACTCAAGCAATGAAAGACGCTAAGTATGTTTTAGATGCTGCTACCCATACCCCTGCCGATGCAGGTACCACTGCTAACGATAACATTGTTATTACCTGTCCTGGTCCTGACACCGAAGAAATTAAGTAAGCTTTTACTCGGATAATACCCACTTAATTCCAAATAATTTCAGGTGGTTCGATTGCGGTTACCACCTGTTTTTTTTTGACATCCTCACCGCCCTATAATTCTTTTTCATTCATTATTTTACTGGAATATAAAATATTCTGAGTTCTGTCTTCTTGAACAATCCGCCAACTAAATCAAAGATTGAATATGGGGACTACGCAAAAAATTCTGTTCATACCAAATCCGCTTTAGATACCCCCTTACTTGATAGGTTAACACTTGAAAACCCTCCTGCCTCCTGCCTTCTGCCTCTTCTAGAAGATAAGATGGGTTTGACAACAGGATTTGGTATCAATTACCCATTTTTGTGAGTTTGTGATATTTTGTTAAAGAAGACTCAGCAAGCCTTGTTGGCTCAATGCTCACGTTGTTTAGTAAAATTACCAATTTGAGGTAAACAGCACTCTACTTTTGAATCCGACAATTTATTGATAAGGAGATTTTAAATTATATGGCTGATGAAGTGCTAGTTAAGGTTAATAATGTCTCAAAAAAATTTTGTCGTGATCTGAAACGCTCTCTTTGGTATGGTGTTCAGGATATCATGTCAGAAGTGGCAGCTCGTAAGTATGAACATCAACTAAGAAAAGATGAGTTTTGGTCAGTCAATGATATTTCCTTTGAGTTACGTCGAGGGGAGTGTTTGGGACTAATTGGACCCAATGGAGCCGGAAAAAGTACCCTCTTAAAAATACTCAATGGGTTGATAAAACCCGATAAAGGAAGAATTGAACTGCAGGGACGAATAGGAGCATTAATTGAACTAAGTGCTGGATTTAATTCAATTTTGACAGGGAGAGAAAATATTTATAGTCGAGGAGCTGTTTTAGGATTTACTAAAGCACAAATTGATAAAAAACTAGACGCTATTATTGATTTTTCTGAGTTAGAAGACTTTATTGATACACCAGTGGTTAATTATAGTTCAGGGATGAAAGTTCGGTTAGGGTTTGCTGTAGCAGCCCAAATGGAACCGGATGTTCTTTTATTAGATGAAGTTTTAGCAGTGGGAGATGTAGGCTTTCGGGCTAAGTGTTTTAATAGCATTTATAGAATGATGGAAAACGCAGCAGTTGTCCTTGTCTCTCATTCCATGCCTCAAATTGCAAGAGTTTGTTCTGATATACTGGTTATGGATCATGGAAAATCTGTGTTTCAAGGGCGAGATGTAGCTACAGGAATTAATCAATTTTATTCTTATTTTGAATCGGAAGAAGTTTTAATTAGTGGTAGTGGGGAAGCCACCATTCATTCTATCGACTTAGAAAGTAATGGGAAAATGGAAATAGACACCATTAACTATCTGGATAAAGCTTCAATGCACATAGAAGTCTCTGTTGATCCAAAAATAGAAATTTTTGACGTTGTTATTAATATTGTTAGTCAAGAATTGCAGCCTGTGGCTTATTGTAATTCCTACTTTAATCAAACCCATTTTACTAATTCAAATACTAAGATGAAGATATCTGTGGATTTAGGTAAAATAAATTTAAGTCCAGGGTTTTACTTAATCACAGTAGCTATTACTACAAAAGATAATGGAAAAATATTATGTAGATATAATAATGCCTTTAAACTACAAGTTAATGGCAATCACTTTTGTGCAGCACCGACTCAAATATATGGGAATTGGACAGTTAAAACATAAAAGATACCACAATTAATAATACTTTACTACCAAGTCTTGTATAGTAAAATTTCAAAAATATCTGAACAATCATAACAATTGAAAAAGAGAATAAAGCTCATGATAATCAAGCAAAAAATTCTAAATTTAACCAATAGTGTATTATCACCCCTTAATATAAAAATCATCAAAACTAAGGCTAATAGATACAAAATTTTTTGATACAACTAAGCCTTGGATGTCTCTTTATGTAGAGTGCAAAAAATAATAGCAAAAACGTGAAGAATGATCTTGAAAAATTAAGTTATGTTAGATTATCAAAAAAAATGGCTGAAGTATGCTATTAATGATTGGCAAGAAATGCGTCAATCAAATAGTAATGTGACTTATTTAGTATCCTTTCCAAAATCTGGTAGAACTTGGTTATGTTTTATGTTATCTGAAATGCTTATCAAAGCTTATGATATTGAATTAGAAAAGTCTACTGTTCATCTCAATAAACTTACTAAAAAATATCATCAATTGCCAAGAATAATTGAAACTCATGAAGATAGTATGTTAACAAATGAACAAGGAAAAAATTGCGATATTGAAAGATTGTTTATCTATGGAGGACGTTTAAAATATCTAAATAATAAAGTAATTTTATTGGTTAGAGATCCTCGTGATGTCGTTGTATCTCATTATTACCAAATAAAAAACAGAGTTAAAGATTGTCCCATTCAAGTAACTTCTTTAACTGAATTTGTTCGTCATCCATTATACGGATTTGAACGTATTATTCGTTTTTATCAAATATGGAATCGTAACCGTTGGATTCCTAAACAGTTTTTAATGATTAAATACGAAGATTTGGTTATAAATGGTGTGGATACTTTGCAAAAGATTATTGAGTTTATCGAATTAAAGAAAATTGATTACGATTTGATTAAAAATGTTTATCAGTTGAGTGAAGCAGATAATATGAGAAAAATGGAACTTCAAGGTCAAATTGAAGGAATGAAATTTTTGGATACTGATAGAAACTCGCTGAAAGTCAGGAATGCTAAAATTGGTTCGTACTTAGAAGAATTGTCAGATGAAGATATAAACTACTGTAAGGCTTTGATGGGAAAACTACCACAAATATATAGATATAGTTATTTACATAAAAATTCATAATCTTATCAATTATCTTTGTTCTTACGCAAGATGTGAGTAAATATATGCCATAATCTAACCGAGATATTGTAAATTAATGAAAAAGGTTATAATAATAATCAAGAATTTTCATTATCTCTAATTTATTCCCTTTTCCTTTCAAACTTTCTTGAATAAAAAATTATGAAATGCTTAATATGTGGACAAAAATCTCTCAGAAATATAGATATCAATCCATCGTTTACTAAATCAAAAGTTTATCGATGTAGGAAATGCAAGTTCGCTATGACATATCCGCTTCCAACATCCCAAGAATTATTAGAATTTTATGAGTCTGGGTTTTATATAAAGACTATTACCAAGAGCGCAATAGATAAACGTTTATCTCTCGGTGAGTTAAGAGCATTGGCACAGTTTGAGTTTATACGCCAGTTCCTTCCTGAAAATGGGAATTTAGGAAAAGCATTAGAGATAGGTTGCTCTGATGGTTCATTATTATTATTGTTAGAGCAGTATGGATTTGATGTATGGGGTTATGAACCTGATATGAAGATGGCAGAATTAGCCAATCAAAGAATATCTAAAACTCAAAGAAAAATCAAACATGATATGTTTCCTGGTGAGGAGTTAGAGCAAAATACTTATCATTTTATTGGTTCCTCTCATGTATTCGAGCATATAGCTGATCCAGTAACTCATCTCGAACAAATTAGGATTAGTCTAGTAAAAGACGGTATTCTCTTCATGGAAGTCCCCAATGAGTATAGAAGACTCAAGGACTTTCTTTGTCCTGGAGCTAGAAAATTAGGACATCTTTATTATTATTCCCCTAAAAGTATTGAAAAGCTTTTAAAAAATAATGGATTTGAGATTGTCAACCTTGCTACTTGTGGAAAAAATGTTAATCATGTCAAAAAACTGTATGGGAAAAGTTCAAAAGAAATTAAAATTGATAAACTTTTGGAACCTATTAAAGAGAGAGTCTTTTCAAACGTTTTTTTGGACAAACTCTCTAAAAAAGTGACAAAAAAAATAGAAAATCTTAGAAGAAAATTATTAGAATCTGATAGTAAAAATAAAAAAAGTTTTCACTACACTAATTACTGGCATGGTAATCAACAAGGGCAATGGATTCGTATTATTGCTAAAAAAATATTATAAGATTCGTGAATATATGCTATAGTCTTAACAAAAATACTTGAGTAAAAAATGCTAGAAAACATCAAACAACTCAAAAGAAAAATTGAAGCAAAAATCAATCCATTGAAACAGGAACTGCGACAAATCATTGTCTCACATAGTCGGTTTACGTCTCACCCTCAAAATCACTTTACTCTTCAAGGTTATGAACTAATCAATAACTTCTGGCCTCAAGAAGAATGTAATCGTCTAATCAGCTTAGCTAACCTATACTTGAAAGATGAGAGTTATGTTATTGACGGAAATTGTTATTTAATTTGTCGTAAAGATGTTCAGAAAATAGATACAAAAGTTCAAGTAATCACTAATATACAAGAAATAGATAATGCTCTCAATCAATTCTTTCATAATGGAATTATAGAAAAACTCTTTGAAGAAAGAATTGGTTATCCTATGAAGGTAAAAAGTTTAAGGTTACAAGTTGATAACTTGGATACAAAAACAAAACGTGGATTTCATACTGATGGTTTAGGAGAATTATATAAAGCCTTCATTTATTTAACTGATGTCGATGAATATGGAGATGGTCCTTATACTATTGTACCTGGTTCTCATAATCATAAATATCGACATATTTTTAACCATCTTTATAATCGTTTGAGTATATTTTTGACTGGAGATGACTCTTATCCTCGAGGAGATATGAGTTTTTTCTATAGTAACAAAAAAGCGATTTCTTTTTTTGGAAAAGCAGGTACACTAATTCTATCAAATCAACAGTTGGCTCATAAAGGATGGCAACAACATGATAGAAAAAAAAGATATGTATTAGTTTGTGATGTGGTTCCTCTAAAAAATTATAATGGTAAACCGATGACCTTGGGATTAAAAGAAATTCAAACTAACTCAAATCATAATATAGTAATTCAATAATAAGCTAAAGTACATTAAAACACCAGTTTTTGAGCTTTTAGCATGACTTTTTGATAGTAGTAATTTCGACTTTCTCTTGATGCTAGAACTTTCATCTATTTTCATCTCTCCGAAATCCACTCAAGAAGCTAGAAAAATTCAAAATGAGCTTCGGGATCAAGTTATTAGAGAAGATCACATATCAACAGTGAATTATGTAGCCGGAGTTGATGTAGGGTTTCAAGATAACTACAAAATGACAAAAGCTGCGATCGCAGTTTTAAAATTCCCTAGTTTAGAATTAGTGGAAAGTCAAACCGCTTTAATTCCTACAACCTTCCCTTATATTCCAGGTTTCTTATCATTTCGAGAAATTCCAGCTTTATTAAAAGCTATAGAAAAATTGACCATTATTCCTGATATCATTTTCTGTGATGGGCAAGGAATAGCTCATCCTAGACGCTTGGGTATTGCTTCTCATTTAGGGATTTTAATCGATATTCCAACCATTGGGGTTGCTAAATCTTTATTAATTGGAAAACATGAAGAAATTCCCTTAGAAAAAGGTAGTTGGAAACCCTTAATTGACAAACAAGAAGTCATTGGAGCCGTGTTAAGATCAAGAACAAAAGTTAAGCCCATTTATGTATCTATTGGTCATAAAATTAGTTTACCTGTCGCTCTCGATTATGTAATGGCTTGTTTAACCAAATATCGCTTACCAGAAACCACAAGATGGGCAGATAAGTTAGCGTAACTTAACCTGTGGCTTAGGGTTTTTTGGTGGAGATATGGCCATAGTACGACGCGCCCATAAATACAAATGTATTCTTGCAAGTACTGAATCGCTAACAATGTATCCTTTCTGTTTTCCACCTACTAAAAACCTATTAATATCTAACAATGTCTTATTAGACTAACAGTTTTGGGGCATCGGTGACTCCCCATGGATTTTACTGTTTGAAAAAACTACTGGTTTTGAAGCAGATTTAACTTTCCTTCCCTGTCTAGGGGAAGATTTCCCCCTTCTAGTTCGGGAAACTGCATGATGCAATGCCT
>JAAUYD010017459.1_pt1 | contig 17002 bp, 13 predicted proteins | sample 7278101 | NCBI WGS metagenome assembly JAAUYD01 (sample SAMN14350128, study PRJNA611818) | marine sediment metagenome | isolation source: surface marine sediment (0.6m) | place: French Polynesia: Moorea | collected 2018-08 | reverse complement strand
AGCGCCCGACGAGCATTGAGGCTCTCCATGACCGGCACACTTAAGGTTTCTACCCCGATCGACCCGTACGGCGCGGCCTCTAACGTGTCCGCACTGATTGGCGTAGTTTTTAGAGACTAACTGAAGAATCGACATGAAAGATTTAAGCATCTATCGCAACATCGGCATCTTCGCGCACGTTGACGCCGGCAAGACGACGACGACGGAGCGCATTCTTAAGCTCACCGGCAAGATCCACCGCACGGGCGAAGTCCACGATGGCGAAGCCACGACAGACTTTATGGAGCAGGAACAGGAGCGTGGCATCACGATCCAGTCTGCCGCCACCAGTTGCGAGTGGGACAATCACCGGCTGAACATCATCGATACCCCGGGACACGTTGACTTCACGATCGAGGTCTACCGCTCCCTGAAGGTACTCGACGGTGGCGTTGGCGTTTTCTGCGGTTCTGGTGGCGTCGAGCCGCAGTCTGAAACGAACTGGCGTTACGCGAATGACTCGGAAGTTTCGCGCATCATCTTCGTCAACAAGCTCGATCGCCTCGGTGCGGACTTCTACCGCGTCGTCGGTCAGATCGAGGATATCCTCGCGGCGAACCCGCTCGTCATGGTGCTGCCCATCGGCGTCGAGGACGACTTCAAGGGCGTCGTGGACCTCCTGACGATGAAGGCCTGGATCTGGGACGACTCCGGCCAGCCCGAAAACTACGAGATCGTCGATATCCCGGCAGACCTGCAGGCAAAAGCCGAGGAATACCGTGAGAAGCTGGTCGAAGCTGCCGTTGAGCAGGACGACGACCTGCTCGAGGCTTACCTCGAGGGCAACGAGCCATCGATCGAGGATCTGAAGCGCTGCATCCGCAAGGGCACGATCAACCTGTCGTTCTTCCCGACCTACTGTGGCTCGGCGTTCAAGAACAAGGGCATCCAGCTCGTACTGAATGCGGTCGTCGACTACCTGCCGAACCCGACCGAGGTTGATCCGCAGCCTGAGGTCGATCTTGAAGGCAACGAGACGGGTAACGTTGCAAAAGTCGACGCGAGTGCCCCGCTACGCGCCCTGGCGTTCAAGATCATGGACGACCGCTACGGCGCCCTGACGTTCACGCGCATCTACTCGGGCACGCTTAAGAAAGGCGACAACGTCCTGAACACGTTCACGGGCAAGAACGAGCGTATCGGCCGTATCGTCGAGATGCATGCCGACTCACGCGAGGAGCTCGATTCTGCGCAGGCGGGCGACATCGTCGCGCTGCTCGGCATGAAGAACACGCAGACGGGCCACACGCTCGCCGACCCGAACAACCCGGCCACGCTCGAGCCGATGGTCTTCCCGGATCCGGTGATCTCGGTCGCCATTGCGCCTAAGGACAAGGCCGGCATGGAGAAAATGGGCGTTGCGCTGTCCAAGATGGTCGCCGAAGATCCGTCCTTCCAGGTCGCGACGGACGAAGAATCCGGCGAGACGCTGATTAAGGGCATGGGTGAGCTTCACCTGGACATCAAGGTCGACATCCTTAAGCGTACGCACGGCGTCGAGGTCGAGATGGGCAAACCGCAGGTGGCCTACCGCGAGACGATTACTCAGATGGTCGAAGACTCGTACACGCACAAGAAGCAGTCGGGCGGTTCCGGCCAGTTCGGTAAGATCGACTACACGATCGAACCGGGCGAGACCAACTCCGGTTACGAGTTCGAGTCGAAAGTCACCGGCGGTAACGTTCCCCGTGAGTACTGGGGTGCTATCGAAAAGGCGTTCGCCGGTTGCATGGACGAAGGCACGCTCGCCGGCTACCCGCTGCTCGACGTCAAGTTCACGCTGATGGACGGTGCATTTCACGCGGTCGACTCATCGGCGCTGGCCTTCGAGATTGCGACGCGCGGCGCTTACCGTCAGTCGATTCCGAAAGCAGGCGTTCAGCTGCTCGAGCCGATCATGAAGGTCGACGTGTTCACGCCGGAAGACAACGTCGGTGACGTTATCGGCGACCTGAACCGCCGTCGCGGCATGATCAAGTCCCAGGATGCCGGCCCTACCGGCGTCCGTGTGAAAGCTGACGCACCGCTGGCCGAGATGTTCGGCTACATCGGGCACCTGCGTACGCTGACGTCGGGTCGTGGCCAGTTCTCCATGGAGTTCTCGCACTACTCGCCCTGCCCGCAGAACGTGGCAGACGAAGTCATCAAAGAAACGCAGGAACGCAAAGCTGCCAAGTAAGCGGTACGCGACACTGACAAGAGACGGGCCTTCGGGCCCGTTTTTTTTGCCCGAATCCCAGCGCGGGACGCTTGTCGCGAAAGGTAGTCGTGCATCGTCTGTCGCGAGACAGCGCGGAACCTAGGCGCGAGGTCAGGGAATTCCGGTTGCCACGGGATTGCCACATCAGGGCCAGCAGCTTGCCACGCAGCACAAGGATGCTACATGCTCCTGACCCAAAGCGGAGAACGACATGAACTGGGACCTGCTCGATTTCCTCGTGTTCGGGGCAATGATCGCCGCGCTGCTTATCATTGTCCTGATTGCGCGCCGTACTTCCCGTGACCGAAGCTATCGTTTCGCGATGGCCATCGCCGCCGTCGGAGGTTTCCTCGTCGCCTGGGTCAATGGCGCCGTTGGCATCATCGGCAACGAGGAAAACGATGCCAACCTGTTGTTTTTCGGCGTTCTGGCCGTCGCGGGTATCGGGGCGCTGCTCGCCCGGTTTCGGGCCGCCGGCATGGCGATGGCCCTGTCCGCCACGGCGGCGGCGCAGGTCGCGGTCGCGATCGTCGCGATCGCGCTGGGTCTGGGTGAGTCCAGCCCGGTATGGCCCCAGGGACTGCTGCTGATGACCGCCGTGTTTACCGGGCTCTGGCTATTCTCTGCCTGGCTGTTCAGCAAAGCTGCGAAGCGGGAACGCCGATTGTTCCGCGAATAGTCTCCGCACTTCCTAAGCGATTCGCGGTCTACGGCTGTTTCTCAATGCATCCGTCGAGAACGCAATCACAGCCGCCCAGATAAACAGGAAGCAAACCAGGTGTGGCAACGACAGCGATTCACCGTGCAGATAGCCGATCAGGAACTGCAGGCTGGGCGCCAGGAATTGCATGAAGCCAACGGTCGCCATTCGTAGCCGGCGCGCAGCAATGGCAAAGCAAAGTAACGGGACAACGGTGATCGGGCCGGCCATGATGAGCAGGAGCTGCATGTCCAGCGTCGCCACGGGGAATACAGCCTCGCCCTGCACGGACATGTAGACGAGCCAGGCGATCGCGAATGGCAACAGGATCAGAGTCTCGACAAACAAGCCCGGCATGGCGCCGACGAGGGCTTTCTTGCGAATGATGCTGTAGATCGTGAAGGAAATCGCCAGCACCATCGCGATCGTCGGAAACTGACCGCCACTGACGGTCAGAATCATGACGCCGGCCGCTGCCAGCAGCACGGCCAGTTTCTGCAGTGCTCGCAAGTGTTCGCCGAAAAACAGCATGCCGACCGCAACGAAAATCAGCGGATTGATGTAGTAGCCCAGGCTCGCCTGGAAAACCTGCGCACTTTGTACGGCGTAGATATAGACCAGCCAGTTGATCGAGATCATGCCGGCGGCCGCAACCAGGACCATGAACACGAGTCGGTGTGTCAATGCGACCCTGACCTCGCCCCACTGCTTTCGTGCCGTGATGATCAACGCGCCGAAAGGGACCGCCCACAAGACACGGTGCGCCAACACCTCGAGCGCCGGCACGTCGCTGATCGCGATCAGGTACAACGGCAGGACGCCCCACAGGAAGTACGCCGTGAGGCCTATCGCGATGCCGCTGCGGTCAATGCTGTCAGGCTGGTTCAGAAGCGCTCCGTTGATCGGTACGGCCCGGGAGAAAGTCCCACTGCAGGCGCATCGTGCGGAGGGAAGCCGACCTGCAGCACGTACAGGCAGGGAACCAGAAACAAGGTGATGACCGTTGCGCAGAGGATGCCTGAGCTGGCGGAGATCGCTATCGGGATCGGAAGCGGTGCTTGCGTACTGGTCTCAACGAGTACTGGACTAAGACCAACGGCGGTCGCCACCGACGTCAGGATGATCGCACGTAAGTGTTGTATCCCCGACTGTTTGACCGCCTCGTGTCGTATTTTCCTGATCATCCGTAAGCCCTGGCCCGAGTCGGCGTATTGTCGGCTATCTGGCCCTGAAAGCCAGAAAATAATTCGGATTCAGCCCATGCGCCGGCAGCGCTTAACTCTCTGTTTTGTGACATAAACCCGCGAAAATCCCGCCGTGAATGCCCAAACTGCTGGCCTGAGCGATTTACGAATCCGAATCACGCCCGTTTCGAGAGCTTATGACAAACTATTTGCAGCACTTCGGCCTCACCCAGCCCGTCTTCAAGCGTGATACGCAACCGTACCTGTTCGTCACCGATCAGCTGCGACAGGCGGAGCGGGAATTCGGCAGTGCATTCGATGACAACTACAGCGTCCTGACCGTCAGCGGACCGATAGGCTCCGGCAAGACAACGGCGGTCACGCATGCTTTGTCGACGCTCTCAGTAGGCACCCACGTTATACGGCTGGGCCGCGTTCGACTCGAGCCGGACGAGGTACTCGAGCTGCTACTGGCGGAACTCGGCGTATCAGAGCCGCCTAAAGGCACAATCAGAAAGCTGGGCGCCCTCGGACAGAAGGTCCGCGAACTAAAGGAAGCGGGAAACCGCCTCGTCGTGGTCGTCGAGGACGCAGCCCGTACCGGTGCAGACACTTTATCTGAGCTGGAGGTCATCTGTAGCAACGACGGCGGCTTCGATATCGGCCTGATTCTCTGCGGCGACGAATCCCTGCCGAGGCTCGTGTCAGACGACCGCCTGAAGCGGCTGGCACAGCGGGTTTCGGCCAACCTGCTCATTTCCCGGCTCGCCGTGGATGAAATGGAGCAATACCTGCTGACCGCCGTCAAGGAGGCGGGTGGCGACCCCGGCCGTATCCTCGGCAACGACGTTCCGGCCCTGCTGCACATCCTGAGCTGTGGCATTCCGCGGTTGGCGAACAAGTTGATGGAGGCCTCGCTGAAGAAGGCCGCGGTCGATTCCGAAACCCGTGTTACCTGTGCCCTGCTGGCCGACGTCGCAGAGGCAACGTTCGGTATCACGACCGAGATTCCAATCAAGCGCCGGTCGAAGGAAGCGCTGCCGAGGCAGGCGGTCAAGGATCCAACAGCGGATGAACTGACGGTTGCAGAAGCCTCTGAGCCACAGCAGCATGAAGCGACAGCACTCGATGAGACGTCGCCTGAGGTTGGGAACGACAAGGATTCTCAGGGTGCTCTGACATCCGACGAGTCAGCTGAGACGCGTAGCGCCACGGAAGCGACAAACGAAGAAGTCGATCACGACACTGAGAAAGCGTCAGTTGATGACGCGGCAATCGAGGCCGAGCCGACGCCTGTTGTCGAGCCGTCGGTTCCCGAAGCCGAGCCTGTTGAGGCTACTGCGCCGCCGGTCCCTGAACCCGAGCGAGCGACCGAAGACTTTGCACCGCCGGTCCTCGAGCCCATGGCCGAGAGCGCTGATGAGATGCCCCTGACAATCGAGACTCCGTCGGAGACTGCCGCCAACGACAAGGCCTTAACCGATGTTGTACCGACTCTGGCCGAATCAACAGCTGGCGAAGTGGTCTCAGCCAGCCACGAGCGCACAGACGAAGCGGCGGAAAGCGCTCCGGAAGTGGACGTGCCTGTACTTGAATCTACCTCCGGTCACGACCTGGAAGACGTCGCAGACGACATGCCGTCGCCGAGTCAGGTCGTTACGAAGGATGCGTCGCCGGACGGCCTGGGCAGCGACGACAATGGCGCCGAACTTCCGTACCTGATCCAGGACACACAGCCCAGCCTCGCTGCGCTGACGCCCAGGACGATACCAGAGGAAGCCGCGTCCGCCGGCCAACCGGAACACGAAATGCTGCCGGACCTGGACGAGCTGGCCGCAGAACTCGCTGCATCGAATCCGGTTGAGAGACCTGAGGTTTCGATCCCTGAGCTGCCAGTTGAGCCGGCCGTTGAAGAGCCGGATACGGCAATTCCGGAGCTGCCTGTCGAAACGGTAGCAGCTGAGCCGGAGGCCGCACTACCGGAGCTTCCTGTCGAAACGATAGCGACTGAGCCGGATGCCGCACTACCGGAGCTGCCTGTCGAAACGGCGGCTGCTGAGCCGGATCCCGCACTACCGGAGCAGCCTGTCGAAACGGCGGCTGCTGAACCGGATCCCGCACTACCGGAGCTACCCGTCGAGAAGGCCGTGGATGAGTCGGCACCGGCGATGCCGGAGCTGCCAGTCGAAACAGCCGCTGACAATCCGGTAGCCGCGACGCCGGAGCCCGTCGAGCCCGAATTGCCAGACACGGACACAAGCGCGCCAGCCATCGATGAGACCTCCATAGAGCTGCCGAAGCTCAACTTGAACGCGTTCCCGCCGACAGACGAGGCCTCCCGGGGGCCCGTGGAGACAACGCCCGACGAGGCTGAGCTCATCTCCGCGATGGCGGAAGAACACGCCGCGACCGAGGCCGGCTCTGAACGAGACATCGGATTTGAAGAGACGACCGTCAAGGTCGCCGATACATCGACATCAACACTGGATGCACAGGCTGCGGACGCGACAGGCACCGTAACGGACGATCAGCAGGAAACATCTGTCGCCGCGTTCGAGGTCACTTCGTCGCTGGACGAGTCCGTCACAGACGAAGGGAGTATTGCGACGACAGAACCCGAAGCTGCTGTCGTCGAGGAATCTGTACCCGAGGCCAGCGTCGACGCAATCGCAAGCGAAGCTCCACAGGATCCATCGCTGAAACTCGAGGTGCTGGAGGACGACACTGAGGTGTCCATCAAGGACACGCCGGACGATGCCGTCGTCGTTCACGACGCCGATCGCGATCCGACACTCGCGCAGCTGAAACCGGATCTCGATGCACTCGAGCTCGCACTGGCGGAGAATTTCGTCCCCAACGGTGAAGAAGCGGCCGGAGACGAGAACGAAGACGACCAGCCAGTACCCCAGATTACGCTCGATGACTCCATAGAAGAGAAGGTTGCGGCGGAATGTGAGGAACTGGCGAAGCGTGACGCAGAGATTGCGGCGCGCAAGAAAGCTGAGGAACAAGAGCACTCACCGAAGCCAAAGTCGGGGCCTTCGGAAACGGACGTTCACAGAATGGCCGCCGACCTGCAGCGCGCAAACACTCTGGAAGACATGGATGACAAGCTGGCCGAAACGCTGTTCGGCGATGAGATTAACCAGGTTGCCAGCCAGGTTTTGAAGGCCGCAAGGGAACAGGCGGAGAACTCAACCGAAGCTAGCGTCCAGGCGGCTGACGCCGCACCTGCAGCTGCCAATGGCGATGACCCGGATATCAAGAAGCAATTCGAAGAGGTCTGGGGGCAGGTGCCTGACCAAACGGAAGCGATCGATCTAAAGAGCGCAAAACCCAACAGCGGCCTCGATATGTCAGCGTCTCAGCGACTGGCGACGGTTCGCGCCCTGAACGCCGGCATGGGTACGCCCCCGCCGCCCGCGCCGACCCAGAAGAAGCCCGTCGAGCCAAAAGAAAAACCGGTACCCATCGAGGACCAGATCGACATTTCAATGACCAACACGATGAAGGCGTTGAATATCGATCCCGAGATGCTGGAACCGCCAAAGGATGAAGAAGACGCGCCGAAGGGAGGCTTCTTCAGCCGCTTCCGCAAGAAAGGCTAGCCCGAATATTTCACTGATCGCGCGGCTCTCGCTAACCCATCGTCTGATCGATCTTGCCCATAAATCGGTAAGACATCAGGGCTGACCAGCCGTTTCGGCCGGCGGCAGCCGCTCGAGAATGAATCGCTCGATCTGACGTTCCAGCATCGCTAGCGGGACAGCGCCATTTTCCAGAATAGCGTCGTGGAACTCCCTGAGATCAAATTCTGACCCCAGCTCGCGCTCGGCCCGGTCCCGCAGTTGCCGTATCTTGATCTCCCCAATCTTGTAAGCGAGTGCCTGTCCCGGCCAGGAGATATAGCGGTCGATCTCGGCACGGATGTTGGCTGGTGACAGTGACGTATTGCCGGCCAGGTAGTCAATTGACTGCTGGCGCGTCCAGCCCATGGCATGGATGCCGGTATCGATCACCAGTCGGCACGCTCGCCACATCTCGTAACTCAGCCTGCCAAAATGCTCGTACGGCGTCTGGTAAATGCCCATCTCTATGCCGAGCCACTCAGCGTACAGGGCCCAGCCCTCACCGAACGCACTGAAGTACAAGTCTTTGCGAAAGTCAGGGGCGTCAGGCATCTCGAGAGACAGCGCGCTCTGATGATGGTGGCCGGGCGCCGCCTCATGCAGCGTCAACGCAGGGATTTCGTAGAGCGGTCTCTGGTCCAGTGCAAAGGTGTTCACCCAGAATTCGCCCCCGTGACTGCCACCAAGCGGCGCGCCGTTGTACGAACCGGTCGTGTAGTTGGGCGCTATCTCATCGGGCACCGCGACGACGCCGTAGCTCTGGCGCGGCAGAGTGCCGAAGAAACCGGGCATCTTGTGATCGATGCGCTTCGCGACGTAGGCCACCTCCCTCAACAGCTGGCCCGGTGTGCTCGCGTAGAACTGCGGGTCGGTGCGCAAAAACTCGGCAAAGTCCTGCAGGTCGCCATCGAACTCCAGTTCGTCGACAAGCGCCTGCATCTCCTCGCGTATCCTCGCGACCTCATTCAGCCCGACCGCGTGAATCTCGGCGGGCGTCATATCCAGCGTCGTCGTGTAACGTCTAATCTGGAACGCATAGAACGCCTTGCCGTTCGGCAACGCCCCGGCACCAATGGATTCGCTCGCACGGTATTCGTCGCGCAGGAATGCCGCGAGACCCTCATAAGCAGGAATCACCCGGTTCTCGATGACGTCACGAGCACGATCCCGCAGCATCGATTGCTGTTGATCGGACACGCGCGGGCTCATCGACTCAAAGAGCTCATAGAAACTGCTCTCCTCCGGGTCTCCCTTGACCTGCGCCTGTACGGTCGGCAGCACCCCGGCAATGACGATGCGCGGCAACACGAATCCGTCCTCCATGCCTCTCCGCATGTTGCCGATGTTCTCTTCAAAGTACCGCGGAATATCCTCGAGACGCTCGACGTAGTCTTCGTAATCAGACAGCTCCCGCATCTGGATGCCGTTGCTGGCCGTCAGGGCGTTCATGAAGAAACCCCAGAACGTATTGAACGGGATACGCGACAATTCCAGCTCGTACGCACCGATCGAATCTTCCAGGACCCAGATCAGCAGTTCGGCATCAATGGCCCGCTCCGATGGCAGCGTCGACGTATCGAGGTCCCGTAATCGGGCCAGCAGGCGCCGCTCTGTCTGAAGGCGTCTCTCCAGGCTCTCCGGCGTCACGCTCTCGAGGCGGTCATTGCCTGTCTTCAGCCCGGCGTTTTTCGCGGCAACCGGGAATTCGTCCAGGTAATAACTCCAGTAGTCGTCGATGATCTGCTTCAGCTGGTCATCCACGCTGGCACCTGCCACGGCGGACATGGATAGAAGAACCAGGATCGTGCATAAACGCTTGAACATGCTGCGGCTCGGTACACCGGGGAGCAAGGATTATAGCGACTTCTTCAGCCTGCGAGATCAGGTTCCTACGTAGTTTCCGAAGTCCCTAGATGCCGGTACGGATGGCGCCTTTCAGACACTCGCCCTAAGCTGAGTGTGGAGATACGGCTGCGCCCTGTTGCAGGGGGCCAAGCCGCGTAACCAGCTCTACTGGAGGTGCGCAAATGACCAATTCAATACTCGCCGTTATTGAGCTCGACAATTATCCTGAGATCGTCACTCAGCGCGCGGCATGGCTGGCGCGGCTTTGTGATGCAGAACTGACGCTGATGCTCTGTGAACCGAAAGCCGGACTGCTACACGACAGCATCTTCATGGCCGCTGAGGTTCAGCAGATCGCGGATGAGATGCAGGAACTTGAGCTGAAGACGCTCGAACAGCTCAAAGCCGGCGTCGCCGTGGACGGACTCGTCGTACACACGGAGCACAACTACAAGTTCCCGGTCGTCGACAGGGTGCTCGACATATCAGAACAGCTCAACCCGATCTACGTTGTCAAGGGAATGCACTACCACCGTCCGTCCGAGAGAGCCAGCATGACGGACATCGACTGGCAACTGATCAGGAAGCTGGAGTATCCACTGTGGTTCGCCAAACCGAAGACCTACAAAGACACGGCGAAGATCATCGCTGCCGTCGACCCGACGCATGGGCATGACAAGCCTGCGGCGCTCGATGAGAAGATCATCATGCACGCGAAACGGGTCAGCAATTTCACCGGAGGCAAACTGGAGCTGATTCACACCTACGAACGAATGGAAGAAATCGGCTCGCTCGCCATGCGTTCCTTCAAACCGGAGAAACTGCCTATCGACGAACTCGATGAGAGAATCAAACGCGAGCACTCCGAGAGGCTATTGGCCTTTGCAGAGAAACACGGCATTGACGCCGACGCCGTTCACCAGCTGCCAGGACGGCCGCACGAGATTCTCCCGGTATTCTCCAGGACGCATGGAGCGGGACTGTTGATCATGGGTGCGCTGGCACGGTCATCCCTGAAACAGCGCTTCGTTGGAAACACGGCACAGCGGACGCTGGATCATGTCGATTGTGACGTCCTCGTGGTTCACCCGAACCACGCTGCGCAAGCGCAGGAGGAGGCAGCCTAGCCAGCGGTCAGAGACTCGATCGCCCTGACTGAGCCTGGCGGGCTCGCGTTCACCAGGCTCACCGTCGATGCGTTGCCCTGACGCAATAGACTATCCGTGTCCAGTGGAACTTGCGTGGGCCGTGATCAGCCGAACAGCTCATCGAGAAAGCTCGTCATCGCCGCTATCGACCGCTTCTCCGCCTTTGCGCTATACACGGTGCCCATTTCAGGGTCGCTGGCCGACGGATTCGTGAATGCGTGCACGGTAGCGCCGTAGGCATGCAGTTGCCAATCGGCACCCGCCTCGCTGAGCTCTTTCGTCAATTCGAGGACGGCGTCCGGCGTGGCCATCGGGTCGTCCCACCCATGCAGTACCATGACCTTCGCTTTGACCGGCCGGGTCTCGATATTGTCCGGGCGGCCCAGTAGTCCGTGGAAGCTGACCACGCCGGCGATGTCGTTTCCGGCCCTTGCGACATCGAGTACGCAGAGCCCACCGAAACAGAAACCAATAGCCGCAATCCTGGTCTCGTCCACCCGATCGTCTCCTTGTAATGCGGCCAGCGATCCCTGGAGCCTTCTTTGCAGCTCGGCGCGATCATCCATCAGCGGCTGCATCAGCTTCGCGTTCTCTTCCGTCGACGCGCCACGAACACCCTCTCCGTAGACGTCGACCGCCATGCCGACGTAGCCGAGCCCGGCGAGCGTCCGACATTTATCGGCCTCGAAGTCGCCCTGGCCGGCCCAGGCATGACAAACCATGATGCCGGGGCGAGGACCGGTTGCTGCATCATCCCACGACAAGACGCCTTCATAAGTCTTGCCCTGCACCTCGTAGATCATGGTTTCAGTCTGAATGGTCATACAGTGCTACCTCCGACGTACGACGTAAATCTCGACGCGCCCATCGGGCCCGATGTACCAGGACGCGACGGTGCTGGTGATACTGACAATCAACGCGCCAAACAGGGCGGACCAAAATCCGGCCACGGCAAATCCATCAAGAAACGCCGCCGCAAGCCCGAACATGGCGGCGTTCAGCACCAGCAGGAACAGCCCGAGCGTCACTACGGTCAGAGGCAGCGTCAAAACGAAAGCTATTGGGCGGACGAAGCCGTTAACGAGACCGAGGACGATTGCAGCAAGTATGAAAGTGCCGGTGCCTTCGATGGTCACGCCGGGTAACAGCGCAGACGCCAGGACAAGGCCCAGCATGATAATCAGCAGTCTTAGAACAATTCCCGGCATCGTGTCCGCCCGCGACAAGCAGATCCACAATTATCGCCGAATTCGGAACTTACCGCCAACCGGCTGGGGTATCGTCAGGTCAGCGCCTGCGGCCGAGCGTGCGGGCGGATAACGTGCATTTGCACCACACCGGTAGCCCGCTCGATGAACGCACCTTCGCAATAGCACAGGTAGTAGTGCCACATGCGAATGAACTCGTCGGAGAAGCCCATGCTGCGGACCTGCTCGATCTTCGCAAAGAAGCGTTCACGCCAGTGTCGGAGGGTCTCGGCGTAGTGCGGCCCGATGTCCTCCAGGTTGACGACTCGCATGTCCGTGACACGCGTCAGCGTGTCCGACATCGCGGTGACGGACGTCAGGCAGCCGCCCGGGAATATGTATCGCTTGATGAAGTCGACGCCCCGCGTGTACGCAGAGTAGTTCTGGTCGGCGATATTGATGGCCTGCAACAGCATCTGGCCGTCCGGCTTCAGGAGGTCGCCGCACTTTTTGAAGAACGTGTCGTGGAACTCATGACCCACCGCCTCGATCATCTCGATCGATACCAGCTTGTCGTAGGTTCCTTCGAGATTTCTGTAGTCCTCGAGCAATAACGTCACCCGGTCGGCGACGCCTGCCTCATCGACTGCGCGTGCTGCGAACTCGTACTGGCGCTTCGAGATCGTTGTCGTAGTAACCTTGCAACCGTAGTTCTTCGCCGCGTGTATCGCGAATCCGCCCCATCCCGTGCCGATCTCGACAAGGTGATCGGAGGGCTTCAGGTCCAGCTTGCGGCAGATCATATCCAGCTTCTCGACCGCCGCGTCCTCCAGGGTAGATTCCGGTGTCGGGAAGTAAGCACTCGAATACATCATGCGCTCGTCAAGCCACAGACGGTAAAAGTCGTTTCCCAAGTCGTAGTGCGCTGCGATGTTACGACGGCTTCCCTCTCTCGTATTCTTATTCATCCAGTGGAAGAGTTTCTGGAAGGGTCGCGTTACCAGGGCGGCACCTCCGTCCATCCCCTTCAGCACGTCCCGGTTCTTCAGCAGGATCCGAACCAGTGAAGTCAGGTCGCTGCAAGACCAGTAACCGTGGATGAACGCCTCGCCGGCACCGATCGTCCCACCGAACGCAACCTCACTGTAGAAGCGTGGGTCCCTGATTTCGATGTGTGCGGAAACAGGAAACTCGTCCGTCTTCTCGCCGTAGTTATCCTTCTGGCCGTTCTCAGTGACGATGACCTGTCCAAACCTGAACTCGCTGAGGCGCGCACGAATGACGCGACGGGCGAGGTTGTCCAGTCCGGTCGGCTTTCGCGAAGCCTCGAGGAATTCCTGTGATCCTATTGAGTCTGTTCTCATCGCTATTGCACCACTATGTTTTTAGGCTTTTTGGGATGCGGATAGAAAGGCACTTTCTTCAACCACAGTTTCAGTGCTTCCCAGTAGATCGCTGCGACGACTTTTGTCGTCATCAGTGGAAAGCTTACCAGAACGCGGGCAAGCGCCGGTCCGCTAATCTCGGTCTTGTCCATCGCGATAGACGCGTCGAAGATACGCTTGCCCTCGCGACTGTTCGCCATGAAAACAGAGAGCCTCTCTTCCGGATCGGAGAAGCACCAGTCGTAATCGACGTCCATCGGGATGAAGGGTGAGACATGCATCTTCTTTTTCGGCTGGAAACGCTGGACTGCTCCGGAACCGATATTCAGGCTGCGAGGCAGGACGTAGATATCCTGTTCGCCCCACGGTGTGTTGTTGACTTCGGCCACGATTGTCTCGACGGCCTTGCCGTCTTTCGAGAAGCAGTAGTAAAAGCTGACCGGGTTGAAGCAGTAACCGAAGTAGCTCAGGTGTGTTAGCAGCCTGATTGGGCCATCAGGCCTGACGCCGGTGTCTCTCTCGACCCTGTCCCGTACCGCCGTGTCCAGGCTGATCGAGGGATCGCCAAGGTGATCTTTGCGTCGGAAACGAGCCAGCGTTGGCCGCCTGGTCGACCAGAACCAGCGGCCACGAAACACGACGTCCAGCTCGGCAAGGTCCAGATACAGGAAGAACAAACGGTACCGAAATTTGTGCGGCACCGGTTCCCTGCGACTGTGTTTAACCTGTCCTTCGTAGATGCAGCTGTGCATGTTCTTCTTCAAAGTGCTCGACAGCATTCAGCGCACTGACCACGCCGTCCTCGTGGAATCCGTTTCGCCAGTAGGCCCCGCAGAAATACGTACGGCCCGCGTTGATTTCTGACTGCCTTGCCTGGGCAGCCAGCGTTCCGCTGGAGAAAACCGGGTGCTGATACTGTACACGACGAATGATAGTGTTCGAGTCAATTCCGGCATCGTTATTTAGCGTGACGCAGTAGTCCAGCCTCGTGTCGAGGCTTTGCAGGATGTTCATGTTGTAGGTGACGGCCACCCGGTCCGCCGTTGATGCCGGCAGATGATAGTTCCACGCCGCCCATGCCTTGCGGCGGCGCGGCATTACGGAAGCGTCAGTGTGCAGCACCGCCTCGTTGTCCTGGTATTCGATGGCGCCGAGCACGTCGCGCTCCTGAGCTGTCGGCTCAGCGAGTAGCTTCAGTGCCTGGTCGCTGTGGCAGGCAAAGAAGACGGCATCGAAATGCTCCGGTTCCGACTCTCGCGTGTGGATCGTCACGACTGACGGGTTACGCGTGACCTTCGTGACAGGGTTAGAGAGCCTTATCCGGGAGCGGTGGCCCGCTACGAGCTTCTCGACATAGGACCGGGAACCGCCCTCGATGACCCGCCATGTCGGCCGGTCCTTAAGCTGAACCAGGCCGTGGTTGTCGAAGAACCTGACCAGGAAGCGCATCGGCATCTCGCGAACCATAACCGGCTCTGCCGACCAGATAGCTGCTGCCATCGGCACGAGATAGTTGTCCAGAAACTCATTGCTATATGCCTTGTCGTCGAGGTACTCGCCAACCGTGTAGGTATCCGAGACCGCTGCCTCGTCGACTACCGCTTCCTTGTTGAAGCGAAGAATGTCGCGGATCATCCTGTGGAATGACGGGCGAAAGGCGTTGGTCCGCTGCGCAAACAGCGTATCGATACTGGCGCCATTGTATTCAAAATCTCGTGCCTCCGAACGTACGCTGAAACTCATGACGCTGGGCTGCGATGCCTGACCAAGCTCATCGAGCAACTGGATGAAATTTGGGTAGGTCCTATCGTTAAAGACAATGAAGCCGGTATCGACCGGTATGGTCCTGCCATCTTCCTCGACATCAATCGTGTTGGTATGGCCGCCAATGTAGTGAGACGACTCGAAGACCGTTATGTCGTGGCGTTCACGCAGCTTGTAGGCGGCTACGTTTCCGGCGATACCTGTCCCGATGATCGCAACCTTCATGAGCGGCCCACCTGTTCAATACTCACCATTGTTGCGGCACCTTTTCCAACTTGCTCGAGTCGTAGCCTATCGATTCAATTTTGGCGACGAGCCGATCATAGTCAGCGTCGTCAATTTTGGGTGTCCGTGCCATTACCCACACGTAGTCTCGTTGCTTCCTCGCGATGATCGTCTGCTGGTACTCCTCGTCGAGGTAGACGATGCGGTAGTCCGCCTTTATCGGCCAGACGAATCGCATACCCCAGATGGCATTCGAATCAGTGTCCGTTATGAAACCCTTTGGCGTGTATTCCTTCTCATCGCCGTCGAAGCTTCCGTCCCGGAACGTAAACGTCGTCGCAATCGTTCCATCCCCGTTCAACGCGTAATTCTCGACAGCGTTGTGCGCCCCTTTCTCGAGAAACGTCGGTATATTGGCGATGACATACCAGTCGCCCATAAACCGTTCGAGGTCAACGTAATCTACAGTGTCCATATCCGGGTCCGGGTCTCCACAGCCGGCGAGAACGGTCAGCATGACGCAGCCGGTGATGACTTTCAGGCTCCGATTTACGCCGAGTGATCTCACAACACATTATTCCAATCTGACGCGTGCACGGCCGCTACGCCGTTGACCGTTGCTTCATCAAGCTACTCGAGTCGTAGCCATCCAGATGGCCAGCGAGCTTCATCAATGCCGGCATCATCACGGCCCAGCCGAGTCCAAGTGCGATCAGCGCGGCAGTCTGGTTCGCGAACTCGATGCCTCCAAGCTTGTGGCCCGCGATGTAGGTCAACGGACCCGCCACGAGCCCCATAGCAGCGGCAAGCCATGGACGACCTTTCATCCAGCCCATCGACACGTTGAGCGTCGTTGCAAACAGCATCCACATGGCGATGATCCAGTACGGCGCCATGAATGCACTGAACATGCCAGACGGGTAGCCGACCCAGTTTGCCGCAACCAGCAGACTGTCGAAGACCGTTCCAATCAGGCCACACGCCAGGATGAGCTTGAGCTCCGCCTGGGGTTTATCAGACCGATAGAGATGTAGAGCAACAATTGCCAGTACGGCCAGCGGTCCAGCCCAAGGCAACTGCTTGGCGCCTCCAAGCACCGATGAAAACCAGCCGACCTGGAAGGCGGCGAAATTGATTAATACGTTCACGAGTTTAGTCCTGCGTCCTGCTGAACAAGTAGTGGCCGACGAACCACTCTTCGCCGTGGTTATAGGCAAAGAGTTCTTCGACAGCCATGTAAAACATTCGCCAGCGCATCCACCAGCGATCGGCATCCTTTTCTCCGTAGGTCTCACGGAGCACAGGCATGATGTGGTTACGATGGGCATCCATCTTCTCCAGCCAGGCGCGGCTGGTCCTGGCGTAATGGTTGCCATTCCAGACCCACCGCTTTTCAACCTTCAGGTCGTCACTGAAACGCAGTGGCAGATCCAGGCTGGGCATAATGCCGCCAGAGAAGAAGTGGCGACTCATCCAGTCGCTCGGGCCCTTGTCGATGAATTCATAGGGTGTCGTGCGGTGACAGAAAATGTGCATGAAGAACTTCCCGCCCGGATTCATCCAACGGTTGATGCGTCCAAACAGTTCAGAGTAGTTACGCATGAGTTCGAACAGCTCCACAGAGACGAACCGCGCGAAAGAGCCGTGCGCTGCGAGATCAGTCATATCCTGCACGATGACATCGAAGTACTTGCGT
>JAAUYD010030461.1_pt1 | contig 17007 bp, 17 predicted proteins | sample 7278101 | NCBI WGS metagenome assembly JAAUYD01 (sample SAMN14350128, study PRJNA611818) | marine sediment metagenome | isolation source: surface marine sediment (0.6m) | place: French Polynesia: Moorea | collected 2018-08 | reverse complement strand
GATGGCGGTTACTACCCGCTGGGTGGGGCATTTGCCATCCCTCGGGCCTATGCCCGCGCCCTTAAACGTGCCGGGGGTGAACTGCGTCTCCAAACCCGAGTCGAGCGCATCCTGCTCGATGGCAAGCGAGTCCGCGGCGTTCGCTTGACCGACGGCACGGAAATTGCCGCCACGCACGTGGTCAGCAACGCAGATCCTGAGGTGACCTTTGGTCAATTTATTGGCCGGGAGGTTCTCAGCAGCCGGCTGCGGCGCAAATTGGATAAGGTGAGCTATTCCACCTCAGCCCTGAGCCTGTTTATGGCCGTCGATATGGATTTACGCGCCGCCGGGTTAGACTCTGGCAATTACTGGATTTACAATCACAGCGATGTGGATCGCATCTACAAAGATGGCCTAACGGATAAAATCACCCAGGATTTTAAACCGGAAGGCATGTTCCTGACGGTGACGACGCTCAAAGACCCTTCAAAGATGCACAGTGGCCACCACACACTCGAGGCTTTTGTCTTCGTGAGCTATGAACCGTTTGCCAGGTGGGCCGATCAACCTGCCGGGGACCGAGAGTGGGAATACCAGCAGCTTAAAGAGAAGCTGACAGCCGGGATGCTGGCCGCCATCGACGCTCGAATTCCAGGGTTTAGCAAGCATGTGGTATTTAAAGAATTGGGGACGCCGCTTAGCAACGAACATTATCTTAACGCCACAAGGGGCAATCTGTACGGGATCGACAAGAGACGTTTCCAGGTGGGGCCGTGGGCGTTCAAAAACAAAACAGAGATTGAGGGGTTGTGGCTAAGCGGAGCCAGCACCACGGCCGGGCATGGGGTGGCTGGGGCGACCAATTCTGGCCTGATGACGGCCCGGCAAATCTTGGGATGTCGATTCAAAGATTTGCTGCAGCAGAATGGGCCACCGCTGGAGATTTACCCTTCTGAAGAGCCCGACAAGTGGCCCGCCAAACTTCGCAGCCGCATGGAGAGAAACCCGCAATTTCGTGGTGAGTAGGTCTCACCTCACCCTCGGATCATAGTCAAATTGTGATCCGAGGGCGCTTTAACCAATCCACATATGTAGGGGCTTGGCTAGCCAAGCCCTTACACTTCGGTTTCATCCTGGCCACCTGTCCACAGCTTGAACGCACCCCTTAACCCCCTCCCGATTCGGAAGAGGAGGGATTTGTCGAGCTGAGCATTCTTCTTCTTGATTAGGCGACTTTGCCTTCACTCCATAAATAGGGAACACCTCTTTCCAAAATAGGGAGCCGCTCCCGATGCGGTCTTATTAAAACTCCATTAACCTGATCTTCATACCGAATCAAAATCAGCTGAACTTGGCTTGGATCAGCCAACCAAAGGTCGCAGCCTAGAATATACCTGAGAGGTGTGATGATGCCCCGCTACCTGATCGAACGGACTTTTTTTCCGGAAACGGCCGGCCAAACCGATCCAGGATTGAAGCCGCAGATATGGCCGGTGGGTAACGACTTTGATGGGGTGATTTGGGTGACCTCTTATGTGACGCCCGATCATCGCCGGTCGTTTTGCATTTATGATGCCCCCTCACCCTCACTGCTCAGGCTGGCGGCCCAGCGCAGCGGATTGCCGATTGATCGAATCACCGAAATTGTCGTGCTAGACCCCCGTGACGATTAATCATTGGAGATGGAGAAATGATGCCCTTGCTTGAGATATTGATTGGATTGGGTTTTCTGATTATCTTTTACTGTTTTTGGGCGTATTGTGGAAGGCACAGCAAACCCGATGAGGTAAAACGGCTGCTGGGAGATGTTTATTCTCTAAGAAACAGCCAAAATCGAAAAAAACAGCGCTAGTTCGAAGAATTAGAATTTTTTTGAATCAATGAACTTAGTGGTTTATTTCTCAAGTTCTTAAACAAATTTAGCTACAGATTAACATGGATTTTTACAGAACCCAGAAGGAGCAAGAGACAAATCGGTGTTAATCTGTGAAAATCCGTGGCTATTTAGTTATTTGGGAAATAGACTACTTAGAACGATCTTAATGAAGACTTTTAAGCCAAAACAAAAGCCGGGTCAAACCGGTTATTCGGGCAATTCGAAGTTACCTCCATTTAGGCGCGGCACGGTCAACCTTCGGGCGTCAAAATTAAAGGTAAATACCCCTAACGATAAATATGAGAAGGAAGCGAATCGTGCGGCAGAAAAGGTCGTTCACATGTCCGACCGCGAGGTTCCCAATCCACACGTTTCAGGCAAATTGAGGCAGTCAGCCGATCGTTCGGCAGCCTCATTATCATCCACCGGCAAGCCGCTTGACGAGGAAACGCGGGCATTTTTTGAACCACGATTTGGGTTTGACTTCAGTCAAATCCGGATTCACGCTGATTCACGGGCCGGTCAGCTGGCCAAAAATTTTCAGGCTCGGGCGTTTACGCTTGGGTCAGACGTGTTTTTCGGGCCTGGAGAGTATGCCCCGGCCACTTCTAGTGGCAAACAGCTTCTAGCCCATGAGCTAACTCATGTCACGCAGCCTGGCGGAGTCATTCGTCGACAGGAGATTCCTCCCTACTACAGGCCAGAGACTTTTACAACGGTTACCACAACGCGTTTAAATGCCGATGGAGTATTTACATCGCAGGTGCTTTACCAGATTTCAACCGCATGGACCGAAAAAGCATTTGCGAGGGAGGCCGCAACAGCGCAGAAAATTGTTGATGCTTTGGAGGCATCAGACTCGTTTATCAAAACGGCCGCCGCTTTGGATGATTATTACGCCAGAGAGGATACCCCTGGCATTTGGGTAGGACCTGGCCATGCAGGGACGCAGTATGTACCCGCAGGGACCGCCTATCGGTATCAGGAGGGAGGCTCTTTAAACAAAGAAGAGGATAAAGACAATATCTTTATTGATTTTTTGGCTCCTTTTTTTGGGTTTACCAATGAGCAGCAGATTACTACCTTTGCGGCCAACATCATTCACGAAGCCTCCCATGCTTATAACATGCGCATCGCCAAGGTAACCGGAAGCGGTTTGCAAGGGCTACTGAAGGAGGAAAGCCGCACGCGGGAGGCGGAAATCAAGGCGCTTGAGGAAATCAAAGCCAACACGACAGATCCGGCTCTCATCGCCGAGTTAGACAATCAGCTGAATGAAATCCGCACGGGCGGGTTGACGGAGCGCAAAGTAGCTGAAAGCGTCAAGTCGGGTGGCGATTTAACCTACCTGGAAAGTTACTATGTGATGCAGGCAATTAACCGCTTTACAGACCGACGTGAAGAAGCCCGTGAAGCGGTTAAGAAGAGTGGGCACGACGGGTTTCAGGGATTGGCAAACCTGAAGGAATTTGACGAATTTAACGTCCAGGTTTACCGATACAATGTGGTTTTTATGATTTTAAACAACAAACCGCCGATTCGCGACTCAAAGGTGGCCAAGATTGAAGAATTTTTAGGGAGTAAGCCAACCCTCAAGCAGCTGACAGACGCCAACAGCAGCGGGCTGAATGAGGGAGAGAAGCTGATGTTTAACCACGTGCTGCTGCTAGAGGCGTCCGTTATCGAAAAGGCGATTCAACAGGATTGGGAAGGGTTTGATCCCGATTCGGGGAATGCGGCCGATATGAGAGCCCATATCGCGGCCAAATATCTTGGCCGGCCGGATGTTTATGAATCGCTGCCGGATGAATCGCCCGAATAGAGTTTTTCAAAGACGGCTGGCTTTGGCCAGTTTTTCCTCAAAGCGGCCCTCAAGCGGCCGCATATCCTGATCGATATTTGAAAAAATCAGCCAGCCAAAAAACAGGCCGAACCAGCCCCCGGTCAAAACCCGCAGCAGGGGAGTGCTTTCGCGCAAGGGAAATGTGGCGGCCAGAGATGTCTGCAAACTTCCGGGTTCTACACCCGGCAAGGGGGTTCCCAGATAGCCGAACATCTGACTAAATCCATCCCAGGCAATCGGGAAAACGCCCACGACAACAAAGACGATGATGGGCAGCGGCCGGATGGTCACGCGACGGCGCAGCAGGGCAAACAGCAGCCCGGCGATCAAGACGCCCGTGTACATTGCCAAATCGCGCTCGCACAGGGGGATTTTATAGCCTAGCAGCTCGTTGCCGATAAAGTCGCTCATGGCGTTTTGATATTGAAACCAGTTGGCCGGGTTCTGGTTAGCCAATGAGTGGATGGTGGCCGTATAGCTTTCAATCGGCCGCAGCGTTGTACCGGCCAGGGTCGTCGGATAGGCGATTTGTTCTCCAAACAGGAAAAATGAGCGGGTGGCCATACCGTGACAGAAAAAGCTGTAGACGTAGTAGAGGGCGCTGGCGGGACCGGTCAGACCAACTTTCATAAGGACCGGGGTCAGGACGGCCAGCCCGGCGTAAAGCCCAAAAAATGAGTTAAAAACAGCCAGCCAGTGGCGGTTAAACCAGTAAGCTCCTTTATTGAGCCGAATGGCCATCTCGCGAGAGCGGCCGCTGGATTTAGAGGATGATTTCATAAAAAATTCCTGTTGTTTATGGATAAATAATAGCCGCGGATGACGTGGATTAGCCCAGATTTTTTCTGCAATCTTTCGACTACGTTTAGGACTGCACTTCTGTTGCGGCGTCTTTCCCGCGAAAGCGGGAATCCATATTTTCTACCTCTTTAAAAATCAGGCCTCTAGAACAATATTGGCCTGTAAATATCGTTTTATCTTAATGGCAAATTTACCGTTAAACCCCGTGCGCACCCAGTGAAAATAATCACGTTCTGCGAGTGCCAATGGTCACATATTTTCGGCCGCAGTCAGCGCGTCAACCTGCACGGAGCCAAGAATCTCATCCGGCTGTCTAAGAAAGCTGCCGCGTGAGTTAAGTGATCAGCAAAGAGTTTTTGTAATTTGCCTAACTAATGTCATATAAGCAAGATTAGACTTGACGGTCTAGACCTAGTGGTCTATAATGAGAACCATGAGCTTTGCCAAGCCATTTGAACATCAGGATGCCCTGTTTCAGGCAGCCGTTGAAGAATTCTCCACGGCCGGTTACGAGCAGGCCTCCATCAATACCATCCTAAAAAAAGCCGGGATGAGCAAGGGGCAGTTTTACTATCACTTTCAAAACAAGCAGGGTCTTTACTTTGCCCTGATAGAGATTTTTATCGCCTCCAAACAGGCTTATTTGGCTGAGGTGATGCGGCCGGACGATTTTGCCACGGATATCTTCACCATTTTAAAAACCCAAGTTCACCATGGTTTTGCTTTTGCTCAAGCCCAGCCGAATATTTACGCTTTCTCCCAAAGCTTTTTAAAAGAAAAGGGAAACCCGATTTACGAGGCCGCCTTGGCCCGCTTTAATTTTGACAATGACGCCGGGCTTGGTCGATTGATTGAGGAAGCGCATCGGCGTGGCGAATTTCATGAGGATTTGCCGCTTGAGTTTGTGCGGAGAACGATCACTTATTTATTTAATCACGTCACCGATTTAACCGATCTAGGTGACGAGAAAGCGGCCGAAGAAAATTTAAATCGGTTGATTAAATTTATGAAAAATGGCCTCGCTCGACGTGAAAGTGGATTGACTGATTAAACCAATTTCACCGCAAAGAACCAGATAACGCAGAGGGACCCTTGATTGAAGAATTTCTCCGCGTCCTTCGCGATCTTTGCGGTGATCGCCATTATTTGCCTGTCAAACAGGCTTATGAATTAGAAGAATCAATATCATGGACCTCCCCATCGGATACCACAAGTTCCACAAGGAAAAATTTTTTAACTATCAGCTAAATCGGCTGCATGCGCTTGGTTTTGCCCGCAGAGCCGATATTGAACGTGCGGCCAAGCAGATTAAAACGCGTGAAGATTATGTGCGGGTATTTAAGGGCTTGGCGGGTGAAGCAAAGGTGGACGGCCGGCTAAAAAATGCCGCCTTCTATTTGCGTGCCGCTGAGTTTTTCTGCGATCATCACTCCCCGGAAAGAAACAGCATCTATCGCGAATTTTCCGATACTTTTTACGAGGCTTTTGAAAATGAAAATATAGGCCGTCATCAAATCCCGTACAGCGGCAGCTATCTACCGGCGATGGAGCTGCAGCCGGCCGGTGGATCAGACGAATCAAAGGGTACTGTTCTCCTTTTTGGGGGATTTGATTCCCTTATCGAAGAATTTTTTGTCATCTGGAAGTTTTTTGCCGCGGCCGGCTATCGTGTCATCACCTTTGAGGGTCCGGGGCAGGGTGGGGCGCGGCAGCTGTACGGCCATCCGTTTGATCACGATTGGGAAAAACCCGCAGCGGCGGTGCTCGACTACTTTGAGATTTCTCAGGCCGCAATGATTGGCATTTCGATGGGTGGCTACTGGGCGATTCGCGCGGCCGCCTTTGAACCGCGCATCAAACAGGTGGTCTCCTGGTCTCCGGTTTATGACTGGATGGAGCAAATTCCCGGCTTTGCCCAGGCACTTGTGCGCCAAATGGTTAAATGGAAAGGTATGATGAACAGCACCATACGGCTGCGCATGCGCCTCTTTCCTATCCTCGATCATGCGGTGCGGCAGGCGATGTACATGGCGCAGAAGGATCAGCCTATTGACGTGGTGCACTGGCTTCTAGGGATGAACAAACATCACCTCCACAGCGAGCGCGTAACGCAGGATGTTTTCCTGGTGGGTGGCCAAAACGACGCCTTTCAGCCGGTTAAACTGCTTCACAAACAGCGAGATGCCCTGGTCAACGCCCGTTCTGTCACCACTCGGATATTTACCGAGAGAGAAAAAGCGGATATGCACTGCCAGATGGGAAACTTAAATCTGGCTATGGGCGAGATTGCCGCCTGGCTCCAGGCGACTGTCCCGTCAAAGATGCCTCCCTAGGAGGAATTTAGCATTACTTCCTTTAGACCGATCGTGGCTTCGACAGGCTCAGTCACCGCAAATTTCTGGAGCCGGAGCCTGCCGAAGGCGTGCTTCAATGATTACGCTAACAGCGTCTTACCGATGGCCAGTCCAGCCGGAAACAGCTCCTCAATTTTGGCCAGGTGAGCGGCGCTCAATGCCACCTCGGCCGCAGCCAGGTTCTCTTCGATGCGATGTGGCTTGCGCGTGCCGGGAATGGGCACGATGGTGTCATCCTGGTGCAGCAGCCAGGCCAGGGCCAGCTGGGCTGGGGAAATATTTAACTCCGCGGCCATCTCCTGCAGTGGAGCGAAACGATCGACATTTTTCTTGAGATTTTCCCCCTGAAAGCGCGGGTTGCTGTTGCGAAAATCATTGGCGTCGAGCGTTTGCTGACTGTCTCCAGCAAAGCTGCTTAAGAAGCCGGCTCCCAGCGGTGACCAGGGGACAAATCCGACACCCAGCTCTCGGGCAACCGGCAAAATATCTTCTTCGGCATTGCGCTGAAAGAGGCTGTATTCATACTGGATGGCAGCGATGGGATGGACGGCGTGAGCGCGTCGCAGCTGGTCGCCGGTAACGTTGCTCAATCCAAGAAAGCGCGCCTTTCCTGCCTGGACCGCCTCGGCCATCGCACCTACAGTCTCTTCTATTGGCACGGCCGGGTCCGGGTAGTGAGCGTACCAGAGGTCCACGTAGTCTGTATTGAGCCGCTTCAAGCTCCCGTCCAGAGCCTGCAGGGCGTAATTTTTGGTTCCGTTGATCGACAGGCTGAATCCCCAGTTAGTTGGAACCTCTGAACCGCTTTGCCCTTCCTCAAAAACAATGCCAAATTTGGTGGCTACGATGGCCTCCTGTCGGCGGTCGCGGATTGCCCGGCCGACCAGCTGCTCGTTTTGCCCGTTGCTGTAAGCATCGGCCGTGTCGATAAAATTGACGCCGATATCCAGAGCGTGCTGAATCGTTTTGACCGCATTGTCTTCTTCTATTCCGCCATAGTAACCGGCCAGGGCCATCGCGCCGTAGCCGAGGGGAGACACCGTTAGCTCCCGCCCGAGTTTTCTGCTTGCTGCCATCATTTCCTCTCTTGATAAGTGTTTAAGTGGGTTACAAAAAGAATGGTTAGCCGCGGATTAAAACAGATTTTCACAGATTTCTCTCTGTAATCTGCGAAAAACTGCTTGATCCTTAGGCTGCGCTCAGGACAGGTTCTGCAGATTTTTCCAAGTCCGCTGAGCAAAGGCATGATGCCATAAAGACGAGGCTGTTTACGCCCCATTCTTATATTTTATTAGCAATTTTGTTAGGTAAGTTACAAAAAGTTTTCTGAAGAAGGTGTCCGCAGATTACGCAGATTTTTCTCTGTAATCTGCGAAAATCTGCGTAATCTGCGGACAATTTTTCTCATAACATTTTTTGTAAACCACTTAGTACAGGCCAGGAAGAAGATTGGTTTATAATTATAATATGGAAGAAAGGGAGGTGTCTCGTGAATACTCAGTTGAAAGGGGATCCACTTTCCTGGCTCCTCGAACCGGATCAGGAAAACCCGGGTGTGCGCTACTTCGCCCTGCGCGATTTGCTCCACGGGCCGGAAGATGATCTTGGCCGGTCCAGAGCGGAGGTGATGCGTACCGGACCGGTTCCGGCGATATTGGAAGCCCAGCACCCTGAGGGATATTGGGCACGGCCGGGAGGTGGCCATTCGCCGAGCTATCAAGTAACCGTCTGGCAAATTATTTTCCTGGCGGAGCTGGGGGCGGATCCGGATGATGAGCGAGTTCAGCGTGGCTGTAACTACCTGTTAAATCACTCGACCGCGGCCAACGGGGGGTTGGCCATGAGTCAGAAACCGGTCCCCAGCAGCGTGGTTCACTGTATGAATGGCGATCCTCTGGCGGCATTACTGCACCTGAAAATGGGTGACGATCCACGCGTTCAGGCGGCCCTGACGTGGCAGGTACAGGCGATTTTGGGTGAAGAGCCGATCAAATTTTACAAATCAGGCACGTCCGGCCCAAACTTTGCCTGTGGCTACAACGGGAAGCAGCCGTGCGCCTGGGGGGCCACCAAGGCATTGAAGGCGTTAAGCGCCGTCCCGGCCGATCAGCGAACACCCATGATAGCCGAGGCCATTGAGATCGGGGTTGAATTTCTGCTTGGTCACGATCTAGCCACGGCCGATTATCCTTACACGGATCGCGTCAGTTCAGGCTGGTTCAAATTTGGCTTCCCTCTAAGCTATCGCTCCGACGTGTTAGAAACAGCGTTTATATTATCTGGCTTGGGCTATCGGGATGATCCTCGTTTGAAAAACGCCCTGAGGCTTATTTTATCCAAACAGGACGATCGGGGACGCTGGATCATGGAAAGAAGCCTAAACGGCAAGATGTGGGCTGATATTGAGAAGAAGGGAAAACCCAGCAAATGGGTGACGCTGCGGGCGGTGCAAATTTTCTCTGACAAGGCGATCTCTTCAAACACAGCACCCGCTTAACCTGGGGTTGAAGGAGGACATTGGCGATGTTTAAATCCAGAGCTCGACCGGTTAACGTTCCCCAATACGAGCACGGCCGGCTGGCCGGAATTTTTGCCTCGTTCTGGGGCAACGGCCAGTTTGATAAACCGGATCTTGACGAGATCGGTTTTATCAACGGGGTCGTTCTGCACGACTGGCATTATGGCCCGATCGACAACCTACCAATCGCCGAAGGAAACGAGACCGAGTGGTTAAAAATGGTGCGCCGTGGGGTTGACCTGTGGTTTGATGATCCCATCGTTGATATCGTGGCCAAGCTACATCTCAGACGCTTGCTGAGCGGCCGGAAGCGGTCAATGATTGAAACATTGATTGGGGAGATTGATGCAAGGATCGCCGAGCGGCTGCCTCAAACCGGCTTCACGCGGGAACAGTTTGAGTGGGCGGACAAGATCACCCGGTTTTGTGACAATGTCGCCTTTGATTTTTCGTTTGAAAGAGAAGTCGAAAGGAGTTATGCCCTTTATGCTCAAATCGATTCCAGGGAAGAAACAGCCGTGACCTATACCATTGGGCCGGAGGGGGCGATCGGGGTTGATCCCTGGCCATTTGGCGTATCGTCTTTTTCAGGGGTCATCATCGGGTATGAGCGGCCGGGCTACCCCGATCAGCTGCGGCCCGTTGTCATCCCATACCACTGTCGTCCAGCAAGCTGAGGAAGTTAAGTGCCCTGCGATAAAAGCAAGGCGCTTATCCGGAAGAAAATGCTGTCAAAATACGTTCACACGTGGAAAACTGGTGACCAAATCATTACCTTTTCCTGGTTGGGCAATGTAGATATCGCTGTGGGCCGGGTTTACGCTCTTGCATTTAACCAGGAGGGCGAAATCCTGCTGGTGACTGATGGTCAATCCCAGCCCAAGTGGTGGCTGCCAGGGGGCGGTATAGAGGTCGGGGAAACCCCGGAGCAGGCATTGGCCCGTGAACTCCTTGAAGAGGCCAACGCCACCCTTCACCAAGCCATCAAAATTGGTGTCCAGCGCGCTGATGACTTAGCCGGCAATCAGGATCATCACGCCTTTTTCTGGTGCCGCGTTACCCTCGGCCGGAACTTTGTTCCCAACCACGAGGTGATCGCCCGCTGTCTCGTCAAGCCAGAGAAGTTTCTCGACGCGCTTTTCTGGGGGCGAAAAGATCCCAAAGCTGGTCTGCTGCTAAAAACCGCTCTGGAAATTGATCGAGAACAGATTATTCGATAGAAAGTTTAAAGAGGAAAGCACATTGCTTCCAAGAAAGCTGAACTTTGATTTTATGGTAGATATCAAGCGCCCGGTGGCCGATGTGTTCGCTTTTTTTCGCGATATCGAACGGCACGCCGGTCAGCCGGGAACGGTCGTGCCGGTGTACGACAAAATTACCCCTGGACCGGCCGGCATAGGTACCCGCTACCGCGAGGTGGTGCAAATCGCACCGTTGATTCGAGGGGAAATCATCACCGTAGTGACCGGGTATGAGGAGAATCGAAGGCTGGTTTACTTATTTTCCGGTATGGGGATGGATGGCGAATTAACTTATTCTTTTGAATCAACGAGATTGGGAACGCGCGTCACGCAAAAACAGGTGCTGCGGCCGGGTGGCTTCCTGCGGCTTTTGGCACCGCTGATTCAGATCACATTTTACAGAATGGCCGGCCGTCGACTGAACGAGATCAGGGATCTGCTTGAACGGGAGTAGGTAAATTTAGCGGTCTTGGCTCTCCTGATAAATAAAAAAAGCGGATGGTGGCCCACCCGCTTTAAAAAAGAAAAGGTTCTATGCACATTGGAGAGGAAGAGGGCACAGAACCTGCAAAACAACGTGTTTTTAGGTTAACGGAAATCGTTTCCAAAGGCAATAGAGAAGTTCACGAAAATTACGTTAAAAAGATAACAGCTCCCTTACCAATCTTTCACGTTCTGAGTGTATTTAATTAATTGTTGAAGACGATGCCTGAGCCTGTCGAAGGCTGAGGCGGCTAACCAGCCTACAAAAGTCTGCCAGACTTTTGTAGGCTAGGTCACTCAGGATGCTTCTTCCGGCCGGTAGACAAATTCACCCACAATGGGGCCGACAAATTCGCTCAAATTTTGGTGCCCGAGCATTTGCCTTACCACCTGGGATTCTCCTAAATGATACCAGTAGTGATAGATGTTATTGAGCAGCATTGTTCCGATATCATCTCGTTCGGGAACTCCCTCCCACTGCAGACGTCGCTGCATGTCGGCCTGGGTTAAGAGATCGAGAAAGAGATCGCTTTCAGCGGTAACTCGCTCCCAAATCGCCCAGGCCTCATTCAGGGGCGGGGCGCTGGCCGGTTTGCCTCCCTGAAAGCGGCTGACATCTTTGGCGATTGGCAAGCCGCGTCCCATCACCCCCCACACGATATGCTCGTTAAAGGCCAGATGGCCAATCATCCAACTGAGCGAATTGGTTGTGTTTAGCCGCTTAACCGCGTCGGCAGAAGAGACGTTTTCAAAGGCCCGCTGCCATTGGGCACGGGTGAAGCGAAGCTGATTGACGAGAGGATGGACCATTATTACTCCTATGCCTAAAAAAATTATCGCCACTCGGCCGCGTTATCAGCCGCATATTGCTCGAAGGTAATGGGTTCACGACCGGTGGCCTCTTTTACCCCGCCGACCACCGGGGCGGCTCCTCCCTGACGCATCCCCTGAAACAGCCCGACCAGCATGTCGGCCATTTCGGCCGGGGCGCCTGACTGGGTCATGCCATCTTTAAACGCCTGATCGGAAATGGCGTTGTACTCAATCTGTCGACCGGCCGCCTTAGAGATCATTTCGACCACTTCGCCATGGGTCAAAGCCTGACCGCCGGTCAGATCATACTCCTTGTGGTGATGCTGTTTATCGGTCAGGGCGGCCACGGCCGATGAGGCGATGTCGCGCACGTCGATAAAGGAGACTTTGGCGTCGGCGGCCGGTAAGCTGAGGCTCCCGGTTTGCTTGAGCTCTTCGGCAAAGCTGCCCTCGGTGAAATTTTGCATAAACCAGTTCGGCCGCAGGATTGTATAGGGGATACCCGACTCTTTAACCGCCTGTTCCGCCTGCCCCAGCGGGGACTCCGGCGCATACTGCACCCCAAAGGCGGTCATCAAAACCACGTGTTGCAGATGGCCTGCCTTCTTGAGCAATGCCTGGAAATCTGACGGGTTGATTTCCGGGGCGATCACAAACGCCCGTGTGGCACCGGCTACCGCCTCATCAAAGGTGCTGTGATCGGCATAATCAAACAGAATGGCCTGGGTGTTTGCCGTTGATGGATAGCTTTCCGGATGGCGCGTTGCCGCCCGCACCGGTTGACCCTGTTCTTCCAGCAGCGAAACGACCCGCCGGCCGACTTTCCCTGTAGCGCCAATAACTAAAGTTGTCATGATCTGAACTCCTATATGTATCTGTTGTGGTTACACATTTTGATAAAAAAATGGGTTTATTCTTCTATGTGCGCAAATACTTTGTCTACCATATTCTGGATGGTGGTCGCCGCCAATTCCTTTTCCATCGCCGCTTCAGCCCGATCAAAGACCGCCTGTAGGGGATCTTGAATGTGGCTACCGCACGGACAAAGGGCGCTTGGGGGGGAGGCGTGCAGCGGAAAGATCTTTCCGCTTTGGGTAGCCCGGTATGCCTGCAGCAGTGTAATTCGTTCTGGATGACCCCTCAGGCAGGCGCCGCCTTCCGCACCCATACGCGTTTCTACCAGGCCGGCCTCGGTTAGCTGGCCGATCACGCGACGAATAACCACCGGGTTGGTGTTGACGCTGGCCGCAATCTGTTTTGAAGATTGGGGTTTGTCCTCGATGGCCAGAAGGGTGAGCACGTGGATGGCGACGGTGAATTGGCTATTTACGCTCATTTGTATCAATGGTAGTTACACATAGCATTTTTGTCAAGGCCAAAAGGAGTTTAATTTTTTTTCCGGGATAAAACGCTGCTTCACGGTAAAAATTCATTGACGGTCGCGGCAAAACGCCTCGGATCTTCTAGATCGGGCAAGTGACCACACCCTTCAAAACAAACCACGTTGGCCTGCGGCGCTAGCCCCTGAATCGAGTGAAAATTGGTGTGACGGTGGGTCCGATCGCGATTGCCGTAGATGACCAGGGTGGGGTGGGATACGCCAAACACATCTTCTTGTTGGGTCCGGCTCAGACCCTGAACCAGGCTGGCCAGGCAAAAACAGCCGCCTTCCCGTACCGCCCGATGGGCGTGTTCGACAAAAAATGCGCGGCTGCCGCTTTTTCTGGGCAGGGCAGCATCAAACCACGTCCTGGCGAATTTCCGCTTGGTACTGCTCATAATCAGCTGGCCCACAACCGGTAATTTTAGCGGCCGGGGAATCACCCGTTCGGTCCACGTTCGCATCGCTTCCAGGTCGGGTGTCTGGCTGAGAATGAGGCGGTCGACCCGTGTAGGATACCGTTTGGCAAAGGCCAGAGCAAAGAAGCCGTTGCCGCAGCTAAAGGCCAGCGAAGTTCGATTGATTTGGAGGGCGTCGAGGAGTTGGCCAATTACTTCGGCTGTTTCTCCGACCCCATAGCGATGCCCTACGGCCGGAAATGAGAAACCAAAACCCGGTGCGTCGAAAATAACCACTCGATAATTTGGGCTGAGCTCGTTTATTAAAGCGGCATAATGTTCGATTACGCACGGGCCATCCGGCGTTATGAGCACGGCCGGTTTGCTGCCGCCGGAGTCAAAAACACGCAGCCGGCCGCCGGCCGTCGGGACGAGTTTCATGTTTGAGCCCAAAGCGCGCTGGGCCAATTTGCCGCGCCCCAATCCCTGCAGGGCGCTGTCTAGTGCGTAACCAATCATGAGTTGATAATCTCCTTAATGGCAGCGGCATACGAGTCCGATGCCTGGTAAAGTGGATGAGCCCGCAGCAGCGCGGCCGTGCGGCGATGTTTGGCCAGAGTGGCCTGTTCCGCCAGAAGTGCTTGCCGCTCGCTGGCTGCATCGGTCTGGTTGGCGTAATGAAGGTGATCGGGATCGATCAGTTTGGCACGGATTTTGTTTTGAACGTGTTTATGACAGCGGCAGGGATTTTTTTTGTCGACGATGCCGCAGTGGCCGGTGACAAAATCCACCATCCTGGAGCGGGCTCTCGAAAGTCGTTTGCGAAAAGCAGCCGGTGAAATCTCCAAAATTGCGCCGCCTTCTTTGCTTGTCACCCCATAAAGCTCCCCGAGAATCAGGGCCATACGGTGGGGCTTGTCAAGGCACTGCAGCATGCCCAAGGTGCAGTGCCGCTTGACTTCTTCGATCAGGGACCGGTCTTCAACTTCTTCATCGGGTGTCCTTTCATAAAGGTGTAGACTGAACTGCAGTGCTTCTCCTAGCCTTTCAAAGCTGAGCGGCTGCCGCCGATTTTTTCGCTGCTCGTTGAGCAAATGATTGGTCGCCAGGCGATAAACCCAGGTCGTGAAGGCACTTTCCCCGCGAAAGCTGCTGAGGTGAGTGACAATTTTGATTAATATTTCCTGGGCCATATCCTCCGCATCCTGGGGATGCTGTAGCATACGCAGGGCCAGATTGTAAACGGGCATCTTGATCTGTTCAATCAATTTTTCCAGCGCATCTTGATGACCGGCCACGGCCTCCCGGACCAGCCTGTCTGTATCTTTATGATGGTTCATCCAGAACCTCCCGCCATTTTTGAATGGAGCTTAACACCTTTTTAAAGTCATCAAACGATCTCCATCATCGGTTTCTTTTTAATTAGACACATCTGAGGATCGTTTGTGACGATTTTACGAAGATGAGCGACTGCGCTGCAGCTGAAAGTTGCCGTCATTCCTCGCCGCTCTACTATAGATATCTATGACTTGACCAGACTCTTCAATCGTGACCGTAGACCAATTATTGGCAACATGTTGGCCGTTCAAAAATATTCCGCCGCCTGACGCTCCTTCTGCAAGTGTACTCTCCAGCACTATTGTTGGCACGCCGTCTAAAAGAAGAACCTCCCGAACCTTAACCCAGATGATATAGGCCTGCTGCCCATTCCAGTTGAGCTGGGCAACTTCAAAACCAGCCGTGATTTTCTTGTCATGGGCGAATTGGGCCGATGGTACACCTAAAAAATCAAAAAAACCTTGATCGCCAAATTTTCCAAAATCTAGGACCAGCGTCTCCGCTTTTTCCGAGATAACGACAATATTTGTAAGGGGTGAGTGATCGATGAGCGGCCGGCCGTCCGCCCGATACAGCGAAAATGATTTGAATTGCTCCGTCGGGTTGGTGGTTATCTGTGATAGATCAAACGGAAAGTGATTGTGGGTGACCAGGTAACGACCGGCCATCACCGTCCCGTGACTGACCCCCGCACCGTGAATGTGCAGGCGGACAGCGGTGGCCAATAAAGCGTCTTCTTCCGCCGAGCGATCTTCTGGCACTGCTTGTACCGATAACGCTGATTCATTTGAGTTTATTTGAATCACTTCCTGTCTTGATCGAGTCATCGCTTCCCGACTGTTTTTTTGTGAACCACATCCAACGGTAATCATCAGTAAAGCGATGGTGACGAACCAGAACGACAATTTTTTTCCAGCGATCATGTTGCCAACTCCTTCTCTGTGGCCGGTCAACCGGCGTGTTGTTGAGTTGGCTTCAGGTTCGCTGGCGGCCGTCAACCGCTTAAATACGAAATGCCTGCAGGTCGTCAGCTGGCGTCATCAAATCGTCAACAGACTGGAATTTCATGCTGATTCTGTTGACGCTTGCTCGACGATGTTGTTATAGTGTTTACATTGGCTTACTGATCCGCGTAAACTTTCCTTGACCAAAAAATGAATAGGGACAGCACTTTCCTCAATGTGGGTTTTGTTGATTGAATCATTCAATCGAACCTGCAAAGCGAGAACCAACATGAATCGCCTTTCACTCAATATCCTTGGACGTTTTTTTGCTAACTTGAATGGGCAGCCCCTACTCAAATTCCGCACCAATCGAGTACAGGCACTCCTGGTTTTTCTGGCCACCGAACAGGCGCTGGGCACGGCCGTCCACCGACGTGAAGGGCTGCTTGATGTGTTCTGGCCCGGCTTACCAGAGAAGTCGGCCTACCAGAACCTTCGTCAGACCATTTATGAATTAAAGAAGATGTTTCCGGGCAAGGTGGATGGAAAGGAGACGCCGTTTCTTCTGGCTGACCGGCAAACGGTGGGTCTCAACCCGGCCTACCCGCTTGATTTTGACGTGGCCCACTTCCAAAAGCTTCTGCGCGGACAGCCCCCGCAGTGGGCCAAGGCTGTTGAGCTGTACCGCGGTGACTTCCTTGCTGATTTTTCCCTGCCGGACGCGGCCACCTTTGAACATTGGGTCCACGCTCGTCGCACCGCTTTCCGCCGGCAGATGCTCGACACCCTCTCCAGCCTGGCTACTCACTACAGCGATCACGGCTTTTTTGAGCAGGCGATCCCCTTTGCCCGCCGCCAGATCGCCCTGGAGTCCCTTCACGAACCGGCCTACCGGCAGCTAATGATCGCCCTGGCCCACAGCGGCCGCACCACCGAAGCGCTGACTCTCTTTGACGACCTGCAAACCCACCTGCACCAGGAGCTGGGGGTCAAGCCCGATGCCACCTCCCGGGCGCTTTTCAAACAAATCGCCCG
>JAAUYD010171203.1_pt1 | contig 17012 bp, 17 predicted proteins | sample 7278101 | NCBI WGS metagenome assembly JAAUYD01 (sample SAMN14350128, study PRJNA611818) | marine sediment metagenome | isolation source: surface marine sediment (0.6m) | place: French Polynesia: Moorea | collected 2018-08 | reverse complement strand
TTTCGCTAATGCTTGCTTTTGCTCGGTATCAGGATATATTCTATAGCGATACCCCTTATACATTATCATTTACTTGAGCGACTGATAACAGTATAGCAGAAGAGAAGAGAAGATGGATACTTCGTGGTTTATTTGCTGGTCAAAATTCCCGTCGAAGACGCGCGAAGCACCCCCACCTAAAATATGGATGTTTCTGATAGTATTTTTAGGTGGGGACTTCTTTTGACATTTTGGTTAATAAATTTAATTATTTTGGACAGAGTTGGTCATCCATAAAAAAAAACTATCAATCATTATGCCCAGAGTCGTTTTAGTTAATCCTCAAATTCCGCCAAACACCGGAAATATCGCCAGAACTTGTGCTGCTACCAATACAGAACTCCATCTGGTAGGTCCATTGGGATTTGAATTAAGCGATCGCTACCTCAAACGAGCTGGACTCGATTATTGGCCCCATGTCAAGCTTCATTATTACGCAGATTTGGATCAATTTGAGACCTTTCAGCAACAACAAACAGGGAGATTACTGGGATTTAGTGTCAGGGGGAAATCCTGTTACGGAGATTATATTTTTCAAGAAAATGACTGGTTAGTGTTTGGCAGCGAAACAGAAGGACTTCCCCCCACATTTAGGAACCAATGTGACCAAATGCTCTACATTCCCATGCCTAACCCCCAAGTCAGAAGCCTAAATCTCTCCGTTAGTGTGGCTATTGGTTTATTTGAAGCCTTAAGACAGTTAGAACAACTCCACTAGCAATTAAGGTACAGTATTGTTCATATTTTTCATAAGAAATTTCTATCATTCGTTCTCTGGAAAAGAGAACGACAAAATAGGGTGGCTAAAACGTAAAAAACCCATGACATCAGTATTTTGAGCCAAAAACCGACACCTAGATGAAACCTTTTGAGGAACCGAATCGTCAACCAACTCGCGTCTTGCAACAATTATTAAAGATAGATGAAGAATGGCTGAGTAGATTACAATCAATTCACGCTTGTTTAAAATGGGCAAAACAAGTTAATTTCTCATAACATATAGACTAGGTATATTGACTTAATTGGCAATCTGAATTAAAACTAACTTTTGATAGGTCTACTCAGTAAAACATCATCCCGAAAGACTCTAGATAGTCCAAATCGCTCGTTCACACAGTAGGAGGTTGTCCTTGAAAGGTAAATTCAACGAACTAACAGCAATGTCTTCGTGTTTGGCAGACTATACCAAACTAGAGGCAATATCTTCTTCAGAAGACTCTCAAAACAAACTAGCCTCAAGTGAAAAAAGCCGTGTTCGTCGCTCAGCGGCCATGATCGGATTAGCCATTTCTATGGGCGCAACCGGAATATTATTGAGCCAAGATAAAGCAGCCATGGCAGCCAATGCTGTAACGGCGAATACAGCTATTCCGAGTCTTCCTAATCTATCTGATCTGCAAACCAGAGATAGCCAACTGGCACCTTTAGCCCTTAAGCACAAGGTAGAAGAGGGAGACACCATCACCCAACTGGCTAACCACTATCAAGTTAAACCAGACGCGATCGCAGCTATCAACAATCTGGCCATTACTGCTAAATTAGAGCCAGGGGAAAGCATAAAAATTCCTTCTGCTAAGGATTCAGTTCAGAAACTTACCCCGAAAAGCTCCCCAGAGACTGGGCCGAAAAATAAAAATGTTGGGGCAAAATCAGTCAATACCTCTCTTGATCACCTCAGAGAAACCCGAAAGCGACTTCAAGACAGCTTAGCCGAACTGAAAACCGAAGACGCTAAAACCACAGTAGACGGAGAAACCATTGCTGATGTGAGTCAACCCCTTAACCAGTCACAAGAACAAGCAAAAGTGGCTCCTGTGGTTAAGGTAGAAAAAGTCGAAGTAGCCCAAGCCATTGAAATTCCTGTATTTACGCCTGAAACCCAAGAGCATAGGGTAGGTGCTGAGGAAGAAAAAGAAGAATTTGCTTCGGTTAAAGGGTCAATCTTAGAGAAAAATGGGCAATCAAATCTTCCTGTGGTTCCCTCTCTACAACCCCAAACCACCGCCAAGATTGAATCGGAGCAACCCATTTCCATCAATGTGACTCCCGCAGAAGAAGAGGAAACGCTCAACACTCCTCAATCCATCGATTTGACAACCCCCGAACAAACCTCTTTCATACAGCCAAGAAAACCGATGGTGCCTCAACCCACCCTTCGAGTCACAGACAAAAGCTATCGGGTTCGTCCAGGGGACACTCTCAACAGTATTGCCCGTCGTCACGGGATTTCCACCCAAGAATTAATTCGTGCTAACGGGATTAGCAACGCCAATTTAATTCGGGTCAATCAAACCTTGATGATTCCTCAAAAAGAGGCGATCGCTCAAGCTCAGCAACCTCAAAGAAGCACCTTACCTTCTGTGTTTGAGCAATTCCGCTCACAAACTCGGTCTCCAAGAAGCTTTGTTTCGAGCCGTGAAACTCAATCAGGGCAAATCCAAATTTCCAGCGCTCAACAATCCCATACCGACAAGTTAAAAGCTGACATCGTTAGTTTACAACGAGATTATGGACAACCAGAGACAGAGATTTCTTTGGATCAACCCCGTCCTTCTAATAAAACCGTAGTCGGAGAAGCATTAAACCCTGAATGGTCAAGCGATCGCCGAGACATTACCTCTCCTCAACAGGCGATCGAAGAACGGTTAAATAACAGAAAGCCTGAATTAATCAGTGTTGCCCCTAGTAATCCTGCTATTTACAACAACGCCTTTGAGATTCCTGTCGGAACCGCTGTCGGTCCGGATCTTCCTGGCATATCCAACCCCGATGATTTTCTTCCCGATGCTCCCATGAAGTTTACCGGCCATATCTGGCCCAGTAAAGGGGTGCTAACCTCTGGGTTTGGTCGTCGTTGGGGCAGAATGCACAAAGGGATTGATATCGCTGCTCCCGTGGGAACTCCGATTATGGCCTCTGCTCCTGGAGAAGTTATCACCGCAGGCTGGAATTCTGGCGGTTACGGTAATTTGGTTAAACTACGTCATCCCGATGGTAGCGTCACCTTATACGCCCACAATAGCCGTATTTTAGTCCGTCGTGGCCAAAAAGTAGAACAAGGCCAACAAATTGCGGAAATGGGTAGCACCGGTTATAGTACCGGTCCCCACCTTCACTATGAAATTCATCCCAAAGGTAGAGGCGCACAAAATCCCATGGCTTTCTTACCTAAAAAGAATCGTTAACTCATTGTCTCGTTTGTGAATTGAAGCGATGGGATTAGATCAGAGAAGTTGTTTCTTCTCTGATTTCTTTTGGGTTAGAGGGTAGACATTTAGTGTTTAGTGTTTTATACTAGAAAAGGTCTAAAAATAACGGCTCGGTAGCTCAGTTGGTTAGAGCAGGGGACTCATAAGCCCAAGGTCGGCAGTTCAAATCTGCCTCGAGCCATATTAGTATATTAGTTAATTATTCTCGGTAATTTCCGTTTCTTGATCAGAGTTTATCCGTTATTCTAGTGTAGTTGGATAAAATTTATCAGAGGGAAAAAACAAAGTAAGTTACTAAAATGCTTGCAGTTAAGAATATTGACTCTATTAAGCAATTTCGCAAAAAATTAGAACCTCATGGCATAAAAATCTGGAATTCCTCAGAGTCATTACCAGAGGAAATTCTACAGCAACTTATTGGCAATGAGGAAGATAGCAAAACCGATAAACCCCGTGCAGAAGAACTTCATCCTAAGCACAAAATAGATGAATTATCAAATCAAAAAACAGTAATCAAAATTGATCACTTTATTGATGTTTCACCGCGAACCATCAATGTAGGTTTTCTTTTAGGAAATAATGGGATATCTTATCCTGTTGCCTTATCTCATGTAGGCGCAGTATCGGTAGCTTTTAACAATGGTAGATGGAGGGAAACAGGAAACGAAAAAAATAAGAAGAGTAAAAAGAATAAAAAAAAATGAAGACTCAATCGCTTTATATGGGTAAATTACGAATTCTGAAACTTTTCAAGCAAATAACTGTATTTGGTGAGATTCCCATATCAGCTAAAAATTTCATTTACCTGACTCCACTTTTTCAGGACTATTAATAGGAATAACCCTTTCTTCACTCAACCAAGCAGCATAAAGTAAACATTGTTTGATGTCTTCAGGTTCAATATAAGGATAGTCTTCTATAATTTCCTCTGTTGTTTTACCGTTAGCGACTAAATTAAGAATTAAAGAAACAGGGATACGCATTCCTCTAATACAAGCTTTCCCTGTCATGATTTTTGGGTTAAAGGTAATTCGATCAAGTTGTTTTAACATGGGTTGAGTCTCCCTCTTCTTCTCTATTTAGTTTAGCGATCGCCCATCAGATAGGATAATCTCTAAGTTAAGTTAATTTGATCTTAACCTCAAACTTAAGTTATCAAAAACAAAAACCAGCGATCGCAGTCGCTGGATACCCTAATAAAAATATTGTTGTTGTTCTTTGAGGAAATCGGGTGGCGCGTTCCCAAATTCGCTAACCAGTCGATTTCTATAACTAAATTGTAACATCAGACACGAATTTTTGTAAACAATATTTAAAATATTTGTCTTAACCTTGATTTTTTAGGTAGCATTGTATCTTATGTGGTTGTCCCCAAAGGACTCGTTCTCGTTTATAGATGACCATGCCAGGTTTGGCTCCTTTGGGTTTATAGACGTATTTAGGTTCTGTGTAAACTACGGGGACTTGCTCACTTTGGCGGGCCCGACTGTAATAAGCGGCCCAATCAGCAGCACAATGTAAATCAGCTTCATTGGGTTTAGACCCTGGTTCAAGCCTCAATAATACATGACTGCCGGCACTTTCTTGGGTATGAAACCATAAATCATAGTCCCCGGCGGTACGAAAGGTGAGGCGATCGTTTTGTCGGTTATTACGACCGATCCACACTTCAAACCCTGATGGAGTTTTATGTTGATAGGGTTGGGACTCATCAGGGATATTCGGGGTTTGTTGGGGAGGAGAGGGTAAATAATTTTGTTGAATTAATTCTTCTTTGATTTCTTCGAGAGTTTGTAGGTCTTCAGGTGAGTGATAATGATCAATTTGTTGTAAGCTGTCTTCTACTTGTTCTAAGTAATTAATTTCTTCTTGAACTTCTTTTAATAAGGGTTCCACTACACCTTTTGCTCGTTTCAATTTTTGATGTTTTTTATAGAAAAGTTGGGCATTTTGGATGCCATTTTTTTCAGGGTTTAAAGGAATTTTTATGGGTTTTTCGGTTTCAAAATCATTCAAAGTCATGGAATTCATACCTGGTTCCCAAAGATAAGAATGGGCCATTAATAAATCCCCTTTTTTACGATATTCATCAGCTTCTGAAGATTGCTGCATTTTTTGTTGAAAATTATTAGCTTTACTATACAGTTTTTTCAAGCAAGATTTTAGTTTTTGTTGAAGTTGGTGTCTTAGTTGTTTGAATTTTTCTTGGTTAATTTCGTTAGTATAATAATTATTGATCAAGGTTTGAATATTAATATTTTTTTCAATAGTTTCCCAACCTAAAACAGTATAACCGTCCTCAGTGTAGCCTGGTTCAAAATTTTTGGTTTGTAAAGTTTCTAACCAAAACTGCCAAAGTTTATATAATTTATCCCAATCTTTTTCTATTAACATTTCTGTAGAAATTTGTGATTGTAAATCAGCTTTTTGAATCATAGAAGAAGCAACAGCAGGACTTAAACCTCGATAACTATTTAATAATTGTTTTTTCAGAGAACCAGGAATTAAACTAACTCTTTCTTGCCATCTTTCTTGTGTTTCTTCTAATTTTGGAAATGTCCCTGTTAAAGCGGGAGGAAGTTCATAGGGTTGTCCTGTTTGTACGGTTCTAATCGTAGATTGATTGGCATTAACTTGATGGGCAACTGTAACAATTTGCTGCTTATTATCCGTTAAAATAACATTACTATATTTACCCATAATTTCGACAAAAAGATGCCAAACGGGTTCATCTCCTGGACGTTTAGCAAATTGTAAATTAACCACCCTTTCCCAAGGTGAAATCATTGTTAAAGCAGTGAGAGCAAATCCATTTAATTGATGACGTAATTGATCGCTAAAGGTAAACGTATCGGGAGTTCTTGGTGGGGGATCTCCCATACATAATCTAGCCGCTTGAGGATGCCACGAAATGGTTAACCAACTACGTTTTTTTAACGTACGTAAAGCAATAGAAATGGTATAGCGATCGCGTTGATAAACTTGTTCAACTTTAGCAGGTATCCAATGGGTTTGTAGATCATGACAAATGGCGGTTAAGGTGGTAACATCAACGGACTGCATAGTAGTTAATTAATAACTCATTATCTTCTATTTTCTCAGATTTTAGCTGAGATGAAAAGAAGTATTATATTTTTTTATTTACGCTGAGTTGGGATTAGAGTTATGGTTATCAATTGTCCTGATTCGTCTATTTCTAAAGAGTTAATAATGTTAATATTTTCGTTAGATAAATCATTAATATTTTCTGTTTCCTCATCTTCTGAAGGTTTAGGAAGAGTTAATAAAGCGGTTTTTGCTCCTTGAAATAAACTTAAGTTAGTCATGGGAATATTCTCAAGAACGGTTATTTTATGTTCTTGATTTTGAGTAAAAATAACTTGATGACATTGGTTATTACTTTGTTGACAAATAACCGTTTCATCAGCAGGAATCAACACTTTATCCTTGAACTCAATAGATTTAATTTCATTTAAAGAAATACCAGTGGTATAACCTTTAAAACTAATGATTAAACTACGATTATTCAAATCGATAAAGTTTCCTGTTGTCCTATTTCCTGATTTCAAAGAAACCACCGCAAAGTCAGGAAAAGCAACTTGAATTTTTTGCGTAACATTCTCTTCTTTATCTTGCTGAGACAGTAGCAAAGAGGGTAAAATTGGAGTGCTTAAAGCCATGTTAGGAACTGTTGCAACTGCACTAATTAATAAAATAGATAGAAAGCGCTTCATGGTAAAAACCTCTCAAGAAAATAACAATAAGACGCTAATACAAATATGATCCTATGACAATCAATTTCGTAGGGTGGGCAAGTCTTTCAGACATTATAATCGCTTTGAAATAAGTTTCTCACTTGCTCACCTTATAGCATTTCTTGGACTCATGAGGTACACTTTACTCCTGCCTCCTGCCTCCTGCCTCAAAAGGGTAACCTATGTACCTCACAAGTATGAGAACTGCTATATTATCTTAAGATGTAATTTATAAATCGTTTCTTAGAGAATTTAGTTATTTTAATTAGTAAAACTTATTATATATAAAATTTAATCTAAGAAATTTATATCAATTGCACTGTTTACATATCGTAATGTGTGAGAATTACTATCAATAAGTAACGAAGTTACGGGCTTGTGGTATGATCATAGAGATTAAAAATCTGTAGCCAGTTTGTCGACTTGAAAAATAAACACCTCAAACCTTTATTTTTCGTTGTCATAACTAAAAATTAGAGCATTATCGCCTCAATTTGACCCATTAATTTGAGCAAATGTACTAATAAATATGAAGTTTTATAACAATAATTTTCAACAACACCCCTAAAGTTAATCCATAATAAAGATAAGTCGTTAATCAATTGAGACGTAAATAACACTATGTCAGACCTTGAATTTCACCGAAGACTGTCAGCGTTAGAACGAAGGGTCAATAAGCTTGAAGACGGTTATAAAGAATTAGATGATGTGGTCGATCCCAAAGGTTGGATCGGAGAAGCTTTTGAGTTGCTTGATAAAGATATTGATGAAGTTAAACAGGAACTTAAAGAAATGAATGGCAAAATTGATATTATTCTTCGACACTTAACAGGAATGGATAAAAGTTAATCAAATATTGAATTTATTAATTGATTAATAATGAAAACGACAGGAGATGATTATAATTTCTTCTGAGAATACCTGATAAACTAAACGATGTTCAGAGTTAATTCTTCTTGACCCATATCCTGATAAATTTGCTTTTAAGGGTTCGGGTTTACCAATACCCTCAAAAGGGTTTCTCAGTGTTTCTTTGATTAATAAGTTGATCCTTTTCAGTAACTTTTTATTGTTTTCCTGAAACCAAAGATAATCTTTCCAAGATGCTTCAGTAAATGTTATTTTCATTCCTCGATTAATTCCTTGACCAAGGTTTTTCCTGACTTAGCTTGTGCAATTGATTCTTTTAAATGTTCAGCATTGCTAGGATTAGATAATAAATAGAAGGTTTCTTGCCAAGCGTTAAACTCATCTAAGGACATTAAAACCGCTTGTTTTCCTTCTTCAGTACAGACAATGGTGGGTTCTCCATCTAGGATAACTCGGTTAATTAATTCATCTAATTGCTGTTTAGCTTGATGACTGGTAATTGCTTCCATTGGTATTGTCTAATTTGTATTGATTCAAAGATTGGATAACCGTTCAACTTTTAGTTTACCAGGCTAACCGATCACAATGCTAGTCGGTTGAGAAAAATTTAGAATTTAGAATTTAGAATTTAGAAAACAATAATCAATTTTTTATTTAGGTGTTTTCATCAATTGCAGATAAATTAAACGTCATGTTATGCTCAATAATAGCAAAGATAGCAATCAGAAATGATATGTTAGAACTGAGAACCCATTAGATTTTAAATTCTACATTCTACATTCTACATCCTTAATTCTTATGATTAAAAATGAGCATTTCTCTTAAGGAAGCGAGAAAAACAAATTATTGGTTAAAAATATTAATTGCTACTGAAAAACATCTAGAACCAAGATTACTCTCTTTACTAAATGAATCTAATGAATTAATTTCTATTATTCATGCAATCATCAAAAACACTAAATCTAAAAACTAATTCTTCATTCTAAATTCTAAATTCTAACGAGGACAATCCGCATACCAATGCCGTAGCTGTCGTAACCGAGATCGCGCCTGCCTCGGTAATTAGAACGGCAACGCCCAGGAGTATGGCACCAAGAACCACCCCGCAGCATCTTTAACTTTACTTGAGAAAAGTTCTCAACCAACCAAGCACTTCCATCACTGGGAGCATTTTTATAATTTTCATGCCAATCATCGGCACACCACTCCCAGACGTTTCCGTGTATATCATAGAGTCCGAAGGGGTTAGGGGGGAGACTACCCACTTCAGTTGTTTCTCTCCGATAAACCCCTTTAGGACTACCATTGTAGCTGTATTCGCCGTCATAGTTGACCACATCTGGGGTAATAATCTCTCCGAAATAAAAGGGAGTGGTGGTTCCTGCACGACAGGCGTATTCCCATTGAGCTTCGGAGGGGAGTTGGTAGGGTTTGCCTGTGGCTTGGGATAGCCGTTGACAGAATTCTACTGCATCGAGCCAACTAATAGATTCTACAGGGCGTTTATCTCCCTTAAATGTAGCACAATTTGACTTTAAATCTCGCTCAATTTTAGATAACTTAACAACTTGTTCCCATTGTGCTTGGGTAATGGGATATTTAGCCATAAAAAAGGGTTTGAGGGTGACAGAATGTTGAGGATATTCGCTGTCATGTCCTTGTCCCTCTGGTGAACCCATTTTAAACGTTCCCCCAGGAATATAAACCATGTCTAGGGTAACACCATTACCTAAATCTTCTGTAAAAAATTGCGCTTCTGCGTCATAATAATTAGTCTCTACTTCTTCTGTTCCTGGTAATTTTTTTAGGGTTGCGTACTGAAAAGGAAAGGTTTTGAGAGAGGGTTGATGATTTGGTTTTGGTGGTGGTGTAATTACTTTTTTCGGAGTTTCAATAGGAGTCATCTTTTTCGGGGTTTCTTTGGGTTGAGGTTGAGAGAGAAAGGGAGCAAAAATTTCTTTTTTAATGGGTTCAACATCTTCATCTCTTAACCCTAAAATATCTTGTTGATATTCTTGTAATCTATTGGTTATATAAGCATCGAGGGGATATTTTTGTTTAACTTCATTTTCTAGAACTTGACGATATTGTTTAAGATTTTCTCTCCGTCTGCGAAACGGTTCGGTTACTTCCTGTTCTATTTTTTTAGCTTGGGTTTCCGTCAGTCCTAACTGTTGCAATTTTGGGGTTAAAATCAATAAATCTATGGTTGTAATTTCTCCTTCTCTGTGATATTTTTCTACTAACTTACGATAGTCTGCTTCTGGGTTTCTCGGCGCACGACTAATAATAATTTCATACCCTTCTTTATCAATTAAAATATCGGGTTTTATGTTCGGCTTAACTTCTTGAACCTTCTTTTTAGCATAATCATGTAATTCCCGAATATAGATAATATTATCATCGTTTTGGGTGGCTGCTCCAGTTTCAATGCCTTCTACTAAATATTGAGTATACAGAGATAAAGTCGCCCCTTCTTGTTCAAAAGAAACTTGTGTCGCACTCGAAGACGTTAACACCGCTAACCCTTCTTTGCCTAAAAATTGTTTTAAATCGATGCTAATATTTTTACTACGCCATTCGTTATTAATCGAACCACTGTAACAAGCATCTAAAATGATTATTTTGCGCTTAACATAATAGTTTTCTGCTTGTTTCTTGAGGAAACTTCCTGCAACAGACATAGCTTCAAAATCTTCTTTGCCTGTTGATTTTGTCGGCAAATATAACTCATAATTATCATCCGTAATACCATGACCCGAAAAATAAAATAAGACTAAATCATCTTTTTTTGCTCGTTTAAAGAGTTTAATAATTTCCAGTTGCATGGTAACTAAATTAGGATTTTTTAATGTTGTTACCTCAAAGTTACCTAAATTGGGATTTTCTAATACCCGTTTCATGGCCGCTACATCGTTTAAAGGGGCCTTTAAATTTTCTATTCCTTCTCCATATTCACTAACCCCTACTAAAAGGGCAATTTTTCGGGACATGAGTTAACAATAGGATTGAAATCTAATTTATGAACACTGTAACACAAGCATCGTGCTTGTTACTTTATATCAGATATTACAGTCTAGAAGACTGTGTTAGTGGTTGTTACATTATACAGGGTATTACTACCTAGACAACTGTGTTACTGATAATTATCAAAAAACTAAAGTGGTGGGTTACGACGGATTTTTTGTTCCTTGTCATCATTTAATATTATAGCCGTCTAACCCACCCTAGGTTTTAAGAGATAATTAATTGTTATTTTGTAACGCTTCAATTAACCGTTTAGTTGTTTCTTCAACTTGTAATAAATCTTCTGTATTTTTGACTTCAATGGTTGTTTCATTGTTTCCAACTTTTACAGAAATTTTAAGCGGTTTTTTATTCATAACTTCAGGTAATTTTTGTAAAAAATTTACAATTTTATCAATTTTCACTTTCGTGGTTAACCAACCAATTAAATTAGCAATTCCTGGTTTACTCCCTAGTTCGGGACTCACATCTTCTGTAAAATCAACTGTTTCCACTTCCTCCCATTGTCGTAATTCTTTTAACAGTTGTGTCGCAATTTTTTGCTTTCTTTCCTCTTCCAGATTAGGATCATTGATCGTGAAAGAAAATTCAACCAGTAAAGAGTCTATCATAGTATTTAATAAGATGAAAATTTGCAGAATGTAGAATGTAGAATGTAGAATGTAGAGTGTTCAGAACCAATAAATTCTAAATTCTAAATTCTAAATTCCCCCAATTCTAAATTATCCTCGCTTTCTTCAGGAATAGATTGTTGAACAATATAAGGTAAACAAGCTCCTTTTAATCCTTTTTTAATTCTCTCTAAAGTATTTTCAAACACCACAAATAAAGGATAAACTTTTTCTCCTCCTTCACTTAACATATGCGCTTGTTTCATCGGCATTAACCATTCATAATCTTTATCTAAATGGATTTGAGTTTGTCGCCAACGAGATAATAAATGGGAAAAATCTTCGTGAGGACGATGAATAAAAATAATAATTTCTGACCCTAACTTAATTTTCCATTCAGGGTCACACATAATAATAGCCAGATCACAAGGTAACTGTATAGCTTCCTGAATATTAGGAGAACTCAAACGATTTTCGCTTAAAGGTTTCGGGTGACGAACCTTAACAAGCGGTAGAGGAATAGTAATCAAACTTTCTTCAGGACGACGTAAACTAGGGATCATTTCCAGATAAGAACGATGCTGTTTTAAAAGAGAAATAGCGGACAAGCGATCGCTATATTGGCATAAAAGTTGTTCGTAATGGGATGGTTTAATCGACATAAGAAAATTAATAATAAAATAACCCCTAAAATTATTATAGAGACGTTAGGGAAAACGCCTCTATAAGTTTGAATCATTGACAGAACTCCTGTGCGATAGCGCCGGAACGGAGTGAGGAACTTCTGACTTCTGACTTCTGTGCGATAGCGCCGGAACGGAGTGAGGAACTTCTGACTTCGTTAAACCAGTTGGTCGAAAATTTTGAACATGGGTAAATACATAGACAAAAGAATTACCCCTACCATACCAGCGATCAAAACCATCATTAAAGGTTCAATGACACTGGTTAACGCTTTCACAGCTTGTTCCACTTCATCCTCATAAAAATCAGCCACTTTCATCATCATGGCATCCAGTTCCCCGGTTTCTTCCCCAATACAAATCATTTGGATAGCTAACTGTGGAAAAACATTGGCATTTTGTAGGGCTAAACTCATCATACCTCCTTGTTGAATTTCCGCTTGGGCCCCAGCTACCGCATTAGAAATGACCTTATTTCCGACGGTGTTACAAACAATTTCTAAAGAACTAAGAATAGGAACACCCGAACGAGTTAATGTCCCAAAAACGCGACAAAAACGTGCCACAGCCGACTTTTCATTTAAGTCACCAAATAGGGGCATTTTCAGGAGAAATTTATCAATTTGTAAGCGACCAACTGGGGTTTTATAATATTGTTTGATGCCAAAAACTAAGCCAAACCCCCCTACAATGGGAATGAGAATTTTCCAGCTTCGCATAATACCACTTAAGTAAAGCATAAATTGCGTTAAAGCGGGTAATTCTGCCCCCAAATCTTCAAAAATTCCTGCAAAAACAGGAATCAAAAAGATAGTCATAGCAAAGAAAACAACCACCGCTAAAATACCCACTGTAACCGGATAAGCCATAGCGGATTTAATTTGGTTTTGTAGTCTTGCCATATCTTCAAGAAGTTTAGCCAAACGGTTTAATACTTCATCGAGTACCCCACCAGTTTCTCCTGCTTCAACCATACTGACATAGAGTTGATCAAAACACTCAGGATGTTTTCCTAAAGCTTCGGATAAACTAATCCCTTGTTGGACTTCTGCGCTAATAGCTAATAAAGCCTTTTTCATTTTAGGATTAGTGGCTTGATCGGATAAAACTCCTAAACAACGAACAATCGCAACCCCCGCATTAATCATTACCGAAAATTGACGAGAAAAGACAGCTTTATCCTTAACGCCGACGTTATTTAAAGCCCCTTCTATCCCTGAAAAATCAAATTGCATTCCCGCTTCTTTAATTTTTCCAATAGCAGGATATTGCTGTCTCAGCATTGCCCGTGCTTGTTCGGGGGAGGTTGCTTCCACTTTTTGCTTAGAAATTTTTCCTTTTAAATCCTTAACTTGAGCAATATAAGTAGGCATTTTCTTTCATACATAATAAACAGTAATGCCCCGTCGTTAACGACGGGGTTTTAACGGCGTACTTTGGCTTTTTTTCCCATAGTTGCACCACCAATTAAACGTTGTAACTCATCGGGTTTAGCACTTTTAGAAACAGCTTCTTCAAAAGCAACTGAACCACTGATCACTAAGTTAGCTAAGGCTTGTTCCATAGTTTGCATTCCCAGTTTCATTCCTGTTTGAATAGAGGAATAAATTTGACCGGCTTTTCCTTCTCGCATTAGGTTAGCGATCGCAGGAGTAACAATCATAATTTCTTGAGCCATCGCCCGACCAAACTCACCAGGTTTAGGGTTCTTTTTCTTCACTAAACATTGACTAAAAACTGCAATCAAAGAGTTAGATAACATCGCCCGAATTTGTGCCTGTTGATTGGCCGGAAATACGTCAACAATACGGTCAATGGTACCGGCTGCTGAATTGGTGTGTAACGTACCAAAAACTAAGTGTCCCGTTTCTGCTGCGGTGATGGCTAAACCAATGGTTTCTAAGTCCCGCATTTCCCCCACCAAAATGATGTCAGGATCTTCCCGTAAAGAGGCTTTTAAAGCATTGGCAAAAGACTTAGTATCTTCCCCTTTTTGTCGTTGATGAAAGAGACTTTTAATATTAGGAAAAACATATTCGATAGGATCTTCAACCGTTAAAATATGTTCCTGTCGAGTCCGATTAATCAAGTCTAAAATCGCTGCTAAGGTAGTCGTTTTTCCTGAACCCGTTTGACCGGTGACTAACACCATACCCCGTGGCCGTTCTGCCATTTCCCGCACAATATTAGGCAGTCCTAACTGTTCAAAATTGGGAATTTTTGAGGATAAAGCCCGTAAACAAGCAGCGTAACACCCCCGTTCTTTATAAACATTGACCCGAAACCGTGCCAACCCTTTCACCCCATAAGAACAGTCTAATTCCCAGTTTTGTTCCAACTCTTTCCGTTGACTATTATTGAGCATACTGAAAATTAATTTTTGACTTTCTTGAGGAGAAAGAGGTTCTTCATCAACGGGGGCTAATTTACCACTAATACGAAAATAAATGGGCGCACCAGCTTGAATGTGCATATCGGAACCCCCCATTTCTACGAGTTGTTCCATCAAATCTTCAATCATTACTCCATCCATTGGATTTTTCCTCCTTAAAATTGAATTAGATTAGTAATTAAGTAAATCTGGGAGTCATACAATAGGGACAGTCCATCCACTCCGGTTCGAGTCCGGCAGAACAGGTTTTACATTCAAGGGAACTCTTGCGCTTGGCTTTTAATTCCGCTTCGAGTCCCGTATCCGTAAACGTCACCCGTTCCACTTCTTCGAGGGTGGTATACCCTTCTTGAACCAGTTGTAAACTGTAGGCCAGAATGGTAATCATCCCTTCTTCGACGGCCGCTTCCTTAATGCGATCGGTGGTTGCGCCTTCGTTAATCAGGCTTTGAACCCGTTCGGTATTCCGCATCACTTCATAAACCCCAACCCGTCCCTTGTAGCCACTACCACCACATTTTTGACAAAGGGTACCCTCTTTTTTCGCTTCGGCAATTTCCTCTGCCGTTAATTTATTTGCCTTATAAATAGTCGTTTCTTCCTCATTGGAAGCGGATAAGCCAAAACGGGCTAATTCTGCTTTGGTGGGATGATAGGGAACCCGACATTCACTGCACACCCGACGCATTAACCGTTGGGCGAGTACCCCTAATAACGCCCCAGAAATCATAAAGGGTTCAATCCCCATTTCATCGAGACGAGCGATCGCTCCAGGTGCATCGTTGGTGTGTAAGGTGGTTAAAACTAAGTGTCCGGTTAAGGCTGCTTCAATAGCGGTTTTAGCCGTTTCTACGTCCCTGGTTTCCCCCACCAGAATTACGTCGGGATCTTGTCGCATGAAAGCCCTTAAAATAGAGGCAAAGTTCATCCCCTTTTCTCGAATGACTTGAACTTGGGTAATACCCGGTAAAGAGTATTCGATGGGATCTTCGGCGGTGCTAATATTCACCCCAGGATTATTTCTTTCGGCTAAGACAGAATACAAACTGGTGGATTTACCCGAACCGGTTGGTCCGGTCACCAGAAACAGCCCAAAAGGACGACTGGCCAAGTCTCGGACAATTTGTAGGGTTTCTTGGTTAGTAATCAGTTTATCTAACCCTAACTGAGTGGCTGAGTTATCTAAGATCCGTAAACAAACTTTTTCACCGTAACGACTGGGTAAGGTATTGACCCGAAAATCCACTTTTCGGCCTTGATAAATGCGTCGAATCTTACCATCTTGAGGAAGACGACGCTCTGCAATATCGAGATCCGCCATAATTTTAAACCGCGCCACCACCGCCGGGGTGACTTTTCGGGGTAGGGGATCAAAGGCTTGTTGCAGTACCCCATCTTTACGGAAACGAATGCCAAGGGTTTCTTCTTGGGGTTCAACATGAATATCGGAAGTGCCTTCCTGAAGAGCTTTGGCGAGGATTTTATTGACTAAATTAATAACCGGTGCTTGATCGGCATCATTGGAGTCTAGAGCATCATGGCTTTCATCACTTTCTTCGGCCATGGTTGCATCGAGGTTGTCCACAATGTCCGTGAGATCGGCCATTTTTTTAAGGGCTTCCTCTTTAGAGATGCGTTCGTTTTCTGCATCAATTTCCCCTTGAAGTTCATGATACTGTTGCAATAGATGGTCATAATCTTCTTGGGTAATGACCATGCGCCGTAAATCTAGGTTTCTCGCCCTCAAGATGCGGTTTAAGTCATCTTGGGCCGCTAGGTTATCCGGGTCAACCATCGCTACCAAGATGGAAGGGGGTTCCCCGTCGTGTCGGGACAACGGTAAAATTTTATGGCGACGACAAATATCAAACGGAATTAAGGAATTGATTAATTCAGCCATCTGGCGATCCGCGATGGGAGACACTTCGGGATCGATGGAGTCGACACCATAGAGGATTTTGAGTTCAAATAAATGGTGTTTTTTATATTGTCTTAATAAATCGGGAGATAAGGGTTCCCCGGTCATCATCTGTAACACTTCTGTTAAGGGACGACCGGTTTTACGGGTTTCCACAAGGGCCTGTTTCATCTGATCGGGGCCCACATACCCCGCTTCGATCAGTTTATTGCCAAAGGGTGAAAAGTAATTACGCAGGGCAACCGCCCGATTGCGTTTGGAAGACGTTAAGTTGGAAGAAGACAAAGAGGACATAAGGCAGTAATCATAGGCTGCTTACCTCTTTATTGTTCCCAAAGCTGCGATCGAAATTACCATCTCTTGATGAAATTTTTGATTAGGTCACTGATCACTATTTATACCAAATCCGGTTCCGGGACCCATCTTATCTTCTAGGAGAGGCAGGAGGCTTCTAGGCAGAAGGCAGAAGGGTTTTCAAGCTTTAAAGCTATCAATTTTAAAAGGGGGT
>JAAUYD010019719.1_pt1 | contig 17014 bp, 10 predicted proteins | sample 7278101 | NCBI WGS metagenome assembly JAAUYD01 (sample SAMN14350128, study PRJNA611818) | marine sediment metagenome | isolation source: surface marine sediment (0.6m) | place: French Polynesia: Moorea | collected 2018-08 | reverse complement strand
TGAAGTGGCCGCCGCCATTGCCGACCGATTGCCCCGCCTCTCCATCGGGATGACGGTGGCGAAGAGCGGCAGCAATCTGGCAACTGTCGGGGATGGCGGCCTTCTCGAGGCTGCCGGTGGTCTGCTGGCCCCCGTGTTCGATGCGGGACGCCTCAAGGCCAAGGTGGCCCAACGGGAAGCGCAGGCCCGCGAATTGCTGGCCATCCTCGAACAAGCCACGCTGGTGGCGGTCCAGGAAGTGGAGGACGCCTGGTCGCGAGAACTCGCCCTGTTTGACGAGCAGCACCTGCTTCAAGACGACATCGCCAATGCACGGGACACCGTCGACAGGGCCACGCTGCGCTATGTCAACGGGCAGGAGTCGTTTCTGGCAGTACTCATCGCCCTGGTTCAACAACAGACGTTGCAGCAGAACGCAATTACCCTGCAACAGGAACTGCTCATCAACCGGAGTCGTCTTCTCAGAGCCCTCGGGGCCAAATGGAACCGTTCGCTATGAAACACCCCAAAAAAAGCTGGTGGGCCGGCCTGCTGATCATCCTGACCGGTGGTGCAATGACGGTTCTGCTGGTTGCCGGCGAGGAGAAAGAACCTCTCATTGACATCCATGCCCCGGTCCAGGGTGTGGAGACCCGTAGCGTACGGTTGACCGACTACCGAGTCCGGATTCCGGCGTGGGGGTTCGTGCAGCCGCGAGAGATCATCGATATCCGCACAGAGATAGCGGGCAAAGTTACCCGCGTGTCGGCCGATCTCTTCGCCGGTGCCAAGGTCAAGCGCGGGACGTTTCTCTTTGCCATCGATGCACGCGACTATCAGAACATACTGGCGGAAGCCATGGCCATCCATGAACAGGCCCGACAGGATCTGGCCATCGAAGCGGGCATGCAGGTCATCGCTCAATCGGAATGGGAATTGCTGCAGCAGTCCAAATGGCTGGGCAGACAAAACAAGCCGCTGGCATTGCGCGAGCCTCAGCTGAAAGCACGCCAGGCTGCCGTGCAGATCGCCGCTGCAAAGCAGGCCTTGGCCGCCCTGGACGTAGAGCGGGCGCGCATCACGGCACCGTGTGATGGCGTAATTCTGATGGAATCCCTCGCCAAAGGACAGGTTCTGGACACCGGTCATACGGCCTTGCGGCTGGCCTGTACGGATCGCTACCAAATAGTGGCCTCCTTCTCCGCCCAATTCCAGCTTGACCCCAAGGTCCGGACTGTCTCCATCGATATCGGGAGCGATCCCCATGCGGGATTCATCCAGTCCGAGTTGCCGCGGATCGACCATGAAACGCGGCAGAAACAGACCCTGGTGGTGTTTGACGGCGATGACATCGTGCTGGACGCCTATGCCTCGCTGACCCTGCCCGGACCGCACTTCAAGCACGTGGCGGTGCTGCCCGACGCCTCCCTGCGTCCCGGAAACAGCGTCTGGGTACTGCGTGACAATGGGACCCTGGAAGTCCGGGCGGTGACAGTCCTCGCCCGGGACCGCATGCACATCGTTATCGGCGACGGCCTGAAGGCGGGCGAGCAGGTCATCCTGTCGCATATCGCCAGTCCTCTGCAGGGCATGCCGCTGCGCCCTGTGGCACCCGCTGCTGCGGACCGGCGAATCCAGGCGAGTTCGGACAGATGACCGCCTTGTTTCGTTCACTGCTGCAACGCAACGTCTTTGCCAACGTGCTCATGGCGGTGTTCTTGCTGGGTGGACTGTTCAGTGCCCTGTCGATCCGGCAGGAGCTGCTGCCCGACCGAAAGGCGCAACACATCGAAGTGTCCGTGGAGCTGCAGGGCGCATCCCCGGACGAGATCGGCACCGCCATCCTGGCAAGGGTCGAAAATGCCGTCCGCGGTGTGGCGGGTGTCAAGCACGTCGATGCCGAAGCTCGCGAAGGAATCGGCGTCATCTCTTTACCGCTGTTGAAGGGTGCGGACCCGCAACAGGTCCTGGCAGACGTCAAGAATGCCGTGGACCGCATCACCACCTTTCCCCACGACGCCGAAAGGCCGGTGGTCACCATCCCCTCCTGGAGCGAAAAAGCGCTCTCGGTTATCGTGTCCGGAGACCAGCCGCTGATCTGGCTGCGCACCACGGCGGATGCGGTGCGCGACGATTTGCGCACCATCATGGGGCTGACCCGGGTGGAGCTGGCTTTCCCGCGCGACCAGGAGATCTCCATCGAACTATCGGAAGAGACCTTACGCCAGTACTCACTTTCCCTGGAGGAAGTTGCCGGTAAAATCCGAGAAAGTGCCCCAGACCTGCCCGGCGGCACCCTTTATACTGAACGGGTAGATATCGCCCTGCGCACTACCGGGCGCCGGGAGCGGGCCCACGAGTTTTACGACGTCATTATCGATCAGAGCGCCGACGGCATTCCCTTGCGGCTGGCCGACATCGCCGACCTGAAGGATGGGTTCGGCACGGCGCCTATGGAATCCTGGTTCAACGGCAAACCGGCCATCCTGATCGACGTTTATGCCGCTGGCGATGAAACCCCGATTACGCTCGAAGCCGCGGTGCGGACGTATCTGGAAAGCATTGCCGATCGGAAGTACCCGGGCGTCGAGATCACCATATTCGAAAACCAGGCCCAGGCCTATCGCCAGCGGATGGGGCTGTTGATCGACAATGCCCTGCTCGGCCTGATCCTGGTCTTGATCGTCCTGTGCCTGTTTCTGACGCCCCACCTGGCGTTCTGGGTGATGGTTGGGATTCCCACATCGCTGTTGGGCGGACTAATGCTCCTGCCGCTGTTCGACGCCTCGGTGAACATGCTCTCCCTGTTCGCCTTCATCGTAACGCTCGGTGTCGTCGTGGATGACGCCATCATGGTGGGTGAATCCATTCATTTCCATCGCTCCAGGGGCCTGACCGTTCTGCCGGCGGCCGCCAATGGGTTAAAGGAGATGGGTATGCCCGTGTTGATGGCCACCGCCACGACGGTCATCGCCTCCCTGCCGATGTTTTGGGTACCCGGCGAGATGGGGGCGCTCTTCAGGCAGATCCCGGCCGTGGTGGTTGCCGTCCTGCTGGTGTCACTGATCGAGTCCTTGTTCATTTTGCCGGTCCATCTGGCCAAAGCGCGCCCGCAGCGTCCCTGGCTGGCGGCTCTGGCCCGCCCCCAGCGGGCGGTCAACGCCATGCTGGACGCATTCGTCCGGGGACCGTTCCGCAATCTTGTGCGGGGATGTCTGCATCGGCCCGGCGTCTTGTTCGCCACAACCCTCTCCTTGCTGCTCGTCACGGTTGGCGGCATTGCCGGCGGCCTGGTCGGATTCAGTTTTACTCCCACCATCGAAGCGGACACCGTCATGGCACAGGCCACGTTGCCTTATGGGTCGCCCAGGATTCAATCCATCGGCGTGCAGCATCAGCTGGTGGAGGCTGCCAATGAGGTTCTGCTCGCCAACGGCATGCGATCGCCCGGCGTCTTTTCCCTCATCGGCACCCGTCTGGAAGAGGGCGAGGTCGAAGTGGAGACCCTGGCCGGCTCCCATTATATTTCCGTTCTGGCAGCCATGCCACCGGTTGGTGAACGGACCCTCTCGGGAATTGAATTTGCTTGGGAATGGCAGCAACGCTTCGGCGAACCGGAAGCATTGGAGTCTCTGAATTTCACCGGGGAAACCACCGTCACCGGGGGCGAGCCCATCCAGCTGGACGTATTCCATCCAATTCCGTCAGTTGCCGCCCAAGCCGTCCGTTGGCTGGGAGAACAGTTGCGCACCGTTTCCGGATTGACCTCCGTCGATGACGGCCTCCGTGTGGGCAAACCGGAATTGAGGCTTACCCTGAAGGAGCATGGCCTGCTCATGGGGTTCACCGCTGAGGCGGTGGCCAGACAGGTCCGCCACCGGTTCCATGGTGCCGACGCGCTCCGCTTCGTAAGGGACGGCAACGAAATCAAGGTGATGGTTCGCCTGAGCGAGAGTGAACGCGGCCATCACGGCGCGCTGCAAGCGGTCCTGCTCAAAAGCCCGTCGGGAGCCCTGGTCCCCCTTACGGAGGTGGCCGATATCACCCCCACCCGGGCATTCACCAGCCTGGCCAGGCGCGATGGCAAGCGCATCTTTCCCATTTCTGCCGATATTTCATTCGGCGTTAGCGATGATGCAGTGGAGGAGGTGCTGGAAGAGACGATTTTGCCCCAGCTCCTAGATCGATTTCCTGGGGTGTCCATCGCTACCGCTGGTCAAGAAGAGGAGATCGATGACGCTCTCGGCGCCTTGGGAAACGGTTTTCTGATCGTTTTGGGGGCCATTTACGTGCTGCTGACGCTGCATTACAACTCCTATATCCAGCCGGTTCTGGTGCTGTCCGTCGTTCCGATCAGCGGCATCGGTGCGGTCTGGGGCCATGTCCTGATGGGTTTCGATATCTCCATTGTCTCCGTGATCGGTATGGTGGCCATGACCGGGGTTGTGGTGAATGATTCGCTGGTGCTGGTAACCACCTACAACCGGTTCCGCGCCGAGGGCAGAGGCCATCATCGTGCCATTGTGGATGCCGCTTGCCACCGATTGCGCCCCATCATGCTCACCTCTCTGACGACCTGCTGCGGACTGATGCCGTTGCTGATGGAGAGGTCCGAGCAGGCCCAATTTCTCATCCCCGCGGCCGTGTCGATCAGTTTCGGTCTCATGTTTGGAACGATGATTACATTAGTGCTGGTTCCCGGTCTGCTTGGGCTGTCCGCTGGAAGAAAACCGCCTGCGAGGATAGTGAACAAAGATTGACAGGTTGCGATATGGCATCGAGTAGACCGATCGTCCTGCTGAGTTGCGTGTTGGCCACCCTGGGCTGTGATTTTTATCTCCTGTTGAACGACCACATAGCGGTCGATGGGCTTGCTGTTCTCGTGAAGGGGAGCAAATCCAAGGATGCATCATGCCTGGGACTCGGGGGACAACCGGCTACTGTTCAAGACAGGCGTTCTCAGGGAAATGATGGTTTAGCCGGCGGAGCCGTCTGTGCTGAAAACCAGTTCCGCTCGGGTACCTTTGCCCGGCCTGCTGTCAACGGTGACCCCCCAGTGCATGCGTTCACACAACCGCTCGACAATAGTCAATCCCAGACCCGATCCCGGTCGGGAGTTGTCGAACCCTGGCCCGCTGTCCGTTACGCGAACGCGATCGGTGAATGCCCGGATCTCAACTTCTCCTTGAAGCGTGTACTGAAAGGCATTGCGGACCAGGTTTCCCAGGGCGATGGCCACCAGCGAGGCAGGGGCCGGCACGGTTCCGGCATCCGTGCTGCGGACCCTGATTTCCACGGATCGACCTTCCAATAGATACCCATAAGATGCCACCACCTTATCGACCACCTCGGACAGGCTGCAGGCTTCATTTTCATCCGGGAGTTGATCCTGGCGGGCCAGCAGCAGAAAGGTCTCAATGAGCATTTCGATATCTTTGACCGCACGTTCGATCCGTTGCAGCGGCCGTTGGATCGTCTCATCGGTTGTACACCTCTTTTTTTTAATGATCTCCACGGCGCCGCGGATAACGGTTACGGGTGTGCGCAGTTCGTGACTGGTATGGGAGGTGAACTCTCGTTCGCGGCGGGTAAATGCCGCAATACGCCGGAGCAGCTGGTCGATGGTCTTGGCCAGTGCCCCCACCTCATCCGACGCGGTAAAGGCCCGCAATTCAGCGGCCTCCTGGTCAATGGGCAGCGATTGAACGGCCCCGGCCAATTCAGATACGGGATTGAGGATACGGTTGGAGAGTGACCGCGCCAGAAGCCATCCCATGGCCAGCACCCCCAGTCCGATGGCGAGCAACGCCAGCGCCATGTAGGATTCGAAGCGGTCCGTCGTTTCGATGGAGGCCACGTCGTATAGTACATAGAGCATCTGACCGGATGAGGGCAACGCGACGATGGCCACATGATAATCGAACCTCTCCTCGTCGATCTCGAACACGCCAGGAACGCGATTAGTCAGATAATTGCGAAACCGCAGGGGTACATCCGGCAATCCGAGATGGGCTGAAATATGCATTGGCAGGGAGCCAGGTATCTTGCCATAATCCTCGACGTGCTGGGCCAGACGATCGGCAATCTCAGCCAGCTGCCTGTTGAAGGCCAGGTCTTCCGAGGCTTTGAGCACAAACACCAGCGCGCCCGAATAGACCGTGAGCAGTATGGCCAGATAGCCGCAGAAATAAAAAGCGATGCGGGTTCTCAGGGTCCGGGGCGTTTTCATGATTCGCTTCTCATCCTAAACCCCACACCCACGACGGTTTCGATCAGCGAGTCCTCTCCCGGATTATCCAGCGCCTTGCGAAGCGCGTATATATGGCTTCGCAGCACATCGCTGGCGGGCTTGAAGTCGCCCCATAGCAGGTGTTCCAGGTCATCACGCGTCACGACCCGTGGCGCCGAGCGCATCAGTTCAACCAGTATACGAAAACAGGTCCGGTTCAGCGGGATGGCCGTCCCTGCTTTGGTAACTCGTCGTCGCCCCAGGTCCACACGAACGGTACCGACCTCGACGACAGGAGATATACCTGTGACCGCACGGCGCGCAAGTGCCAACAGGCGAACCTCGAGTTCTTCCAGGGCAAAGGGTTTCAGCAGATAGTCATCAGCCCCGGCGTCAAAGCCTTGGAGTTTGTCGTCGAGGGTGTCCTTGGCGGTGAGCATCAGTATGGGTGTCGCTTTCTCGGTCTCCTGACGGAACCGTCGGCAAAGTGTGACTCCGTCCATACCCGGCAGCATGATGTCCAGAACGATCACATCGATCGGTTGGGTAACCGCCAGGTGCAGTCCGGAGATCCCATCCATGGCAAAGTCCACGACGTGGCCCTTGGCTTCCAGGTAGTCTCCGATATTGGCGGCAACATCCGGGTTGTCCTCGATAACCAGGATGCGCAAAGGCTGATCATGGCAGCGACCGTATTGTTTCATGTTACCCACGAAGGCGCTCCTTTTGAGCGGATATTGGCGGGAATCGATACTGAGGTCAACTGATAATTCATCGCCTACAGACGGGTGCATCTGCGTATATCGACGATTGCCACCCATCATGGGGACGGCCAACAAAACCGGCAGCGCCGATTGTTCAGGCGCTGCCGGTCCGAAACGTTGGCCAACAGGCGTTCAGTCCTGGTTCACCCGCACCTGGGCCTGGCGGATCAGGTCCATCAGGCTGGTCAGCTTGTCCGGCGGGGTGCGCTCTGCTAACAGGGCGGCGAAATCATCCGCCGGCAGGTGTTGCTCCATGTAAGCGACCACGTCAAAACGCTCCCACCAGCAGTCCAGGACCTTGAAGCAGGGTTTTTTCTCGTCACTGCAAATCTTGCAGTAGCCGAAGGTCACCTCGCCGCCCAGCCGGGGGCAGCGTCTTTCCAGGGGATCCGGACGCATCAGATGCTTTTGATCTCCTCGGGCTTGGGGTAGTTGCTGAGCACCTCGGTGGATTTGGCAATCTCTTCATCATCCAGGCTGTAGTCAAACAATTCGCCGGAGAAGTATTTGTCGTAGGCCCCCAAATCCAGCAGACCGTGCCCGCTGAAGTTGACTACGATAGTCTTTTCTTTGCCCTCTTCCCTGGCCTGCTTGGCCTCGGCCACCACCTGGGCCAGGGCGTTGGTGGTTTCCGGTGCCGGGATGAACCCCTCGGTGCGGGCCCACAGGATACCGGCTTCGTAGGCGGCCATCTGACCGACCGATTTGGGCGTGAGCAGGCCCTCGTTGACCAACTGGCTGACCGTGGGCGCCATACCGTGGTAGCGCAGACCGCCGGCATGGATGGGCGCCGGTACGAAGTTGTGCCCCAGGCTGTGCATGGGCAGCAAGGGGGTGTAGCCGGCGGTATCGCCGTGATCGTAGGCAAACGGGGCCCGCGTCATGGTGGGGCAGGCCTTGGGCTCCACCGGGTAGATCTCGATGGCTTTACCGTTCATTTTATCCAGTACGAAGGGGAAGGCTAAACCGGCAAAATTGCTGCCGCCGCCGGCGCAGCCGATCACGATATCCGGATAGTCACCGGCCATCTCGAACTGCTTCTTGGCTTCCAGGCCGATGATGGTCTGGTGCAGCATCACATGGTTGAGCACGCTGCCCAGCGAATAGCGGGTCTTGCCGGAGGTGTCGCTCACCGCCGCTTCCACGGCTTCGGAGATGGCAATGCCCAGGCTGCCCGGGGTGTCGGGATCTTTTTCCAGGGCATCCCGCCCGGCCTTGGTCTCGTTGCTGGGCGAGGCGATGCAGGTGCCGCCCCAGGTTTCCATCATGGCCTTGCGGTAGGGTTTCTGGTCGAAACTGATGCGCACCATGTACACCTTGCAATTCAGCCCGTACTGAGAACAGGCAAAGGAGAGGGCACTGCCCCATTGGCCGGCACCGGTTTCGGTGGTCATGTTCTCGATGCCGAAAACCTTGTTGTAGTAAGCCTGGGGGACGGCGGTGTTGGGCTTATGGCTGCCCGGCGGGCTCATGCCTTCGTTTTTGTAATAGATTCTGGCGGGGGTATCCAGCGCCTTTTCCAGAGCCGCAGCCCGGGTCAGGGGCGCCGGCCGCCAGATGGAGAGGACATCCAGCACCGCTTCGGGAATGTCGATCCAGCGGTCCGAGCTGACCTCCTGTTCGATGAGATTCATGGGAAACACCGGCGCCAGCATATCCGGGCTGACCGGTTGGCCGTCAGGCCCTAAGGGCGGATTCATTTTGATATCCGCCAGGATGTTGTACCATTGTCTGGGAATCTCGTCTTTGGGCAGGATGAAGCTCGTGGATGGCATTGACATTCCTCCTTGGTGTAATCGAAAAAGGCGCCTCTGATGAACGCACTGCAGCGCACCGGAATCGGCGCATCCGTGGTTTTATGCTCTTCGGCCTGTTTCTGTCAATAGAAATGCCATGGCCTGCTGCGGTTAACGGGCAGCCTGCGATGGGTGTTGACCTGTCAATTTTTATGCTGGTAGAAACGGTGAGCTTTGATTGTACGACAAATCACCGATGGGGATCATCAGATCGGCATGCCCCCAAACGATCAAGCCGATGAAGAAGACATCCAAACCGCTCAACCCACCATGGCCGCTAAAATCCGCCGGTGTCCAGACCGTTCTGGCCAGCGCGGGCGTGCGGGCGTGGGGTAGCAACCCCATGCTGGGTGCCGCCCGAAAGATCGTTCTGACGACCCGTGACGGTGTTCGCCTGTTGGGTGTTGTCAGCCGCCAGCCCCGCCCGCACCGCAAAGGCCTGGTGATATTGCTGCACGGATGGGAGGGCAGTTCGGATTCCACCTATATCCGCACCACCGGCCGGTTCCTGTTCGGACGCGGATTCGACATATTTCGGCTCAACCTGAGAGATCACGGTCCCAGTCACCACCTGAACACCGGCATCTTCTACGCCGTACTGCTGGAGGAGGTTTTCGATGCCGTACGGCAGATCGCCGATGCCGAGAATGGCGGACCGGTCTTTCTGGCCGGCTTCTCCTTGGGCGGCAATTTTGCCTTGCGCATCGCCCGGCAATGCGCCACGCAGTCCGTGACCGGGCTGAAACAGGTGGTCGCCATCAGCCCGGTGTTAGATCCCGACAAGGCCACCGACCGCATCGACAGCACCCGATTCATCCTGAACTATTTTTTAAAGAAATGGCGCCATTCCCTCTCCATCAAGCAGCGGCTCTATCCGCAGCACTACGATTTTTCAGCGCTGATGGGGATCGACTCGATCCGAGAAATGACCGAACGCCTGCTGGCCAGCTACAGCAGTTACGGCAGCGCCAGGGACTATTTCAAAGGGTACACCCTGACCGATGGCCATCTTGGCCGGATTACCGTCCCCACGACCATCATCACTGCCGAAGACGACCCCATCATTCCGGTCGAGGATTTCTACCGCCTGGCGGCCAGTCCGTCGACCCAGATCATTATCCAGCCGTACGGCGGACATAACGGATTTCTCGAGGGATGGCGGTTGAACGGGTGGTATGAACGGGTGATGGCGGAGGCTTTCGAGCGTACCGCATAATGCTGCCGTACAGGGCAGTGTTACCTGCCCTTTTTGGCAGGCTTGAAATCATGAGGTTGGTTGGAAATTTACAAGCGGCCATCAATTGCCTCTGACCTGATTGATTTAAAATCCTTTCAAACAACCATCGCTGCCGCTCTATCACGCGATACAGCCAAATTGACACATTGTGGTATATTTTTTTCTAATGGTTTTTAGAAACAAGCCGACGTTATTGTTACATCTGCAAATGTCTTAAATTCTATTTCAAGGAGGGTCCACGTTTATCTTTCTGCACATAAACTGAATTGGTACTGAACTGACTACGCAAAAATTGAATTGCTGCTGAATTGAGGAGAAAAAAATGGTCTGGAACAACATCTCGCTGCGGGCAAAATTATTTCTTGGTTTCGGCATTGTGATCCTACTGCTGATTGCTATTGGAATCATCGCCTACAACGGTGTGGGTAAGGTGACCCAAAACGCTAAAAAAATCATTATGGGCAATCAAATCGACCGCATGTTGACCCAAAAAGAGGTGGATCACCTTAATTGGATCAACAAGGTCAACGATCTATGGATAAGTCCAAATGCAAGCCGAATCGACGTGGAGACCGACGACCACAAATGTGGCTTCGGTCAGTGGCTCTATGGTGAGGGCCGCAAACAGTTGGAAACGATCTATCCCGATCTGAAGGCGCAGGTAAAAGAAATTGAAGCTCCCCATCACCACCTGCATCGCTCGGTGATCGAAATTAATCAGCACATGGTTGATAACATCGATAGAGCAGCCGGGTTGTCAGCTGCCAGCACCATTTTTAGGAAAAAAACCGTACCGGCGCTGGCTCAGGTCCAAGAGTTGCTGCATGCTATCCGCCAATCGGCGAAAAAAAATATAATAAGCGATCAGGCCATGCTTCAAGCAGCCGGCGGCACACGCCGCTATGTGATTATCATTACCGCAATCGCCGTCGTCGCCGGATTGGTGTTATCCATGCTGATTTCATTTTCTCTAACCCAATCCACAGCCAGGCTGGTTGCCTTTGCCGAACAACTCTCCCAGGGTGACTTGACTCATACCCTGCCCATGCAACAAAAAGATGAAATCGGCCAGCTGGCCCAATCCATGAATCATCTGGTCACCAACCTCGGCAACATGTTGCGGGAAGTCAACAACGGTGTCACTACCTTGAATGCATCTTCCAACGAGCTGAGCGCCATTTCCGAGCAGATGAACCAAGGGGCCGAGCAGACCTCGGACCAGGCCAACACGGTGGCTAAAGCGGCCGAAGAGATGAGCGCCAACATGAGCAGTGTGGCCGCCGCCAGCGAGCAAGCCGCCACAAATGTCGATATGGTGGCTGCAGCTGCGGAAGAGATGAGCTCTACGATCAATGAAATTGCGCAGAATTCGGAAAAAGGACGCGTCATCACCGGTGAAGCGGTGACCTTGACCCAGGACGCCTCCGTCAAGGTGGATAAGCTGGGTGCCGACGCCCAAGACATCAGCAAGGTTACCGAAGTGATCACCGAGATATCCGAGCAAACTAACCTTCTGGCCCTCAACGCAACCATCGAAGCTGCACGCGCCGGTGAAGCAGGCAAAGGTTTTGCCGTGGTGGCCAATGAGATCAAAGAACTGGCCAAGCAAACCGCCCAAGCCACCCAGGAGATCAAAACCAAGATCGTCGGTATCCAAACCTCCACCGGCGATAGCGTGGGCCAAATCAAGAATGTCTCCCAGGTTATCAGTCAAGTCAATGACATCGTTGCCACCATCGCCACTGCCGTGGAGGAACAATCCACAGCCACCCGGGAGATCGCCGAAAATGTTAACCAGGCTTCGTTGGGTATCCAGGAGGTCAACACCAATGTGGCGCAAAGCTCGGCAGTTTCCGGCAGCATTTCCCAAGAGATTGCAGGCGTGAATCTGTCAGCCGAAGAGATGGCCACCAGCAGTTCGCAAGTCAACATCAGCGCTCACGACCTGCAAAAGCTGGCTACCCGAATGACCCGAATTGTCGGTGGATTCAAGATCAGCGAGGCCAGCTTCGATATCGGCGCAGTCAAAGGCGCCCACCTGCAGTGGCGCTCAAAACTCGAAGGTCTGCTGCACGGCCGTCAAGCCTTAAAGCCCGAGGAAGTCGCCGACCATCATCAATGTGCCTTCGGTAAATGGTACGACGGCCCGGATGGCCAGAAACTGAAGGAGATTGCTGCATTTAAAACCGTGGGCCAATATCATGAAGAAGTGCATGCTCTTGCCCGCCGCATCGTCGATTTGTATCACCAGGGCGAGCAGCCAAAAGCCGCTGGCTTGATGGACGAATTTGAAAAATGCCGGGAGAAGTTGTTTGTAGCCCTGGATGATCTCTACCTGACCTAACATCCGGAAGGATGGCCTGAAGGACATTTCCCTTCAACAGACATGTCCTTATAAGAAACGTAAAACATGCTATCTCCGTAAATTAAAAGGCCAACCCAATAATCTGGCGGTTGGCCTTTTTTAATGATTGGTAAATTGTCTTCTTTCTATCACCTGGCAATAGTTGGTGGAGGATTCTTTTACAGCTCCAACCAGAAGTTAGTTTAGCCCAATAGTACCCCCACAGCAACAATAGAAAAAATTATCTTATTGTTGAATCATTTTCCCAATATTCTCCAGGCAGAAATACCGTCTTAAAATTTAACCATATGTTATTTTATTACATATAAGCCTTTTTAGATTCTGGCATGTGTGTTGCTGTATACTATTTTAAGATCCGGAGAACTCCTAACCACAACACCAATTATAGAAAAACTTCATCATACAGAGACAGCGGAAATGAAGTTTATCATTTGAAAAAGAGGGTTTTCGGATTCTAACGGATCAAGTTTCTCGGGTGTAAGTGCATCTCATTGAAAAACTGCACAACGGGAAACACAATTGATGAAGGCAAGCCTGAAATATGGCTTGCCTTTCATCAAACACGTGATACGAACCAAATGTTCGTTGATTTTTAACAATACGAAATTAGCCAAATATATTGCACTTTTTATACATCGTAACCTAAAATTTATCCTGGCCCTAAATCATACTGATATATAATTTCGAGCTAAATATATATGAGAATAGTGATGCAAATCCCCACCCATGAAAATTATTATCGTCGAAGCGGAATGGATAGACGTCGGTTCATTTACGCCTCTCATATCCCTGAGAGAAGATCTAGAAAGGATAGAAGAATACATGTAAAAACCATAAGTGCTTCAATTTCACAGCAACTAAAATCTAAATCCGACCATAGCCCTTGTTAGCTCAGTTTTATTTTCTCATTGATTTACTTGGCCTACTAAATGGTTAGCAATTGATTCCAGCATATACCCTGATGTTGCCAAAGGCTGACCAGTTCTGAGTCACAACGGCAGGGATGATGTTAAGACAGGCAACACATTGCGGAAAATTTAAATGAGAAGAAGGCCGCTGTTTCCGAAGCATGTCACCGGTGTCAGCCCAACCGATTATCTACGCAATTTTTGGTGTCAGTACTACAATACTTGCCAAAAAGAAGCCGCCAATCAACAAAGATACCTGAGTTGCAGCCTGTGCCAGTATAGATGCACCCGTGTAATCGTTTCTCACACCGAGGATAAAATTCAGCAGCTCGCATAACCCGCTTGTAATGGCATTGTAAGGAACCTATATGTTGTGGGAAGCTGGAAACACGGCCAAGAGGCGGTTTGCACATCTATCTTGACGAATCGGACGTGGTGGCGGTTCGAGCCTGCCCTCATGATTATGATAGCCGGCACAAACATGCCATAGCGCCTTGCCAATTTGAGCATCGCACAAAATCAAAATATCGAGCCTTCAAGGCTATGGCTAATCTACCGCGATGACATCCGGTAGACCCAGTCCAATTCCCGGCACACCTGGTCGAATGTACGGCCATGGATCAAAACCAGAATCGTTTTCTTGCCCACGAACCAGCCGAGGTCTACGGCCATGCGGGGAAGGGAGAACCGTTTGGCCCGACGGTAGATGAACAGCGGCCATTTGAGCCAACCATACGTACCCAATGCGGTCCGCATTGCCCGGCGAACCGTCGGTGTGAGTATCAAGTCGGAGGCATCCCTGGCCTGAAACAAGGTCTCGAGTCGGGTGCGGTATGCGTAGCGAACGAAGGCAATCGTCTCTCCCTTTCCCAGCGTGTCCAGCCAGGAGCGTGTCCGAAAAAGCAGCGGACCGATAGCAGCCTCTTCCACAGGTGTGTCGGAATCGGGAAAATACTTTCGGGCAATGTGATCCGCCGCTTTGCGAACAGCCGCCTTCCATTTCTCCCAGGTTGGGTTGGACAGCATCACTGTGGAAAGTCCAACCAGCTCCCGGCGTATCTCAAGTATTACAGGATCGGTCTCCATGGCCAGTGGCATCTGCACATGGGAAAGATCCTCCAGGGTCTCTTCCAGGACGGCCACATCGTCTTCGTCTGACCGGTCATGGTCCTGGTCGTATGCATTCAGGGCCACCTTGCCCACATACACGGTGATATCCAAGACCAGCGTCCGTATCAGCAAAAAGACCACAACCTTTCGCGACAATAGAAAAATCCAGGATAATGGATCGATAAGTAACAGAAACCGAATACGGCTGATTCTCCGTATGAGGATTCGATGTTCCAGGTACCACTTCACGGACGGGTGGAGCATCACGCCGCTGGACCATTGATACAGATTGCGGATGGTCTTGATATTTAACGATTTCAGACGATTCAGCTCCGGTCGCTGGAGAATCCGATCAAACCGGACCAGGGAATCGTTCATACATTGAATAAGATACCCTAAAGATACCTGGAGTTCGGGGCGTTGGGCGTCCGGGAAAAAACAGGCTGCAATGGCGCGGACATAATCCCACAGCTGATCCAGATCGCCGAGCGTAGGCGACAAGGAGTGGAGAATTTCATCGCACCGGCCCTGGATCACCCGGATGCCATTGCTGCGGTTTAAGGAGACAGTCTCCGCTCCCTCGGCCAGGGATTTCAGTTCCTTTTGCAGGGACCGGTTCCAGGCGATTATGCCCTGGGCCCGCCACACCGCAATCAGCAGCAGACAGGCCAAACCCAGACCGATGCCACCCCAGAACAGTTTTATGAGCCACCACCAATCCATCGTGGCGAACATTATAGATGGAATGGGCCTTCAGATACAGTGGGATTTGGCACCAATCAAGATATCGTGGTCGGGCAGTTAGCAGACCCGATTGCCATGGCGTGTCGTCACTTTTTTATGTCGCGTCAATCAGCTGAGTTGGGGTTGGAAAAGCAAAGGCCGGCCACAAGTATTGTGGGCCGGCCTTTGCAATCAATGTCAATGGCAGGTTCAGATTTTGAATCTGCCCACCATACCGTTGAGTTGTTCGGCCAATTTGGAAAGTTCCTCTGCGCTCAGACGAACCTGCGAACTGCTGTTGGCTATTTCGCCGGAAGCCTGGTTAACCTCACTGATGGATTGAGTGATTTCTCCTGCCACGCTTGAGCTCTGGGCCACATTTTCGTTAACTTCGTCGATACCATTGGAAATTTGAGAGATGTTTTCGGCGATCTCTTTGGTCGATACGGATTGTTCCTCGACAGCGGTTGCAATGGTAGCGACGATGTCATTGACATTGTCGATCACTTTACCAATTTGATCAATGGCCTCCACCGTTCCACCGGTGGAATGTTGAATGCCGTCAATCTGCTGTTTGATGTCCAAGGTGGCTTCAGCGGTCTGCCTGGCCAATTCTTTGATTTCGTTGGCAACCACGGCGAACCCCTTACCGGCCTCACCTGCCCGAGCTGCCTCGATGGTTGCATTGAGCGCCAACAGATTGGTCTGTTCAGAAATCTCGGTGATGGTCTCCGTCACCTTACCAATCGCTTGGGCAGCTTTTCCCAAGGCTGCCATCTGTTCTCCGGCATCTTTAGTTTGGGAAACCGCCTGATCGGATATGGCTCTGGCATTCTCGGCGTTTTTTGCGATTTCACCGATCGTAGCAGTCATCTCTTCGGCGGCAGACGCCACCATGCCTGTGTTGGTGCTGGATTGTTCCATAGCGGCGGAGACAGAGTTCATATTGGTGCTCATCTCCTCTGCCGCCGTGGCCACTGTGTCCGATTTGCCCGATGTCTGTTCGGCGCTGGCAGACATCTGCTGCGAGATTGCCGACAATTCAGTCGAAGAGGAGGACAAGGTATCCACCCCCTTGGTGATGTCCTGAATCATGACATGCAATTTGTCCATAAATTCATTGAATCGTTGGGCCAGGTCACCGATCTCATCTTTGGTGGTAACGGGCAGCCGGGTTGTCAGATCACCTTCGCCTTCGGCAAGATCGGTAAGGTTGGCAACCACACCCTGTACCGGACGAACGATGGCCCGCGTGATCAAAAGAGCAACAACCACGATTCCTGCGATGCCGACGCCGGCAACGATGAGAGCGACCCATCGCAGGGCCTTGACTGCGGCAAACGCTTCAACTTCATCAATCTCAGCCAACAAGGCCCAGCGCAGTCCTTCGAAGTTCAGGGGGGTGTATGCTGAAAGTACCGGGTTGCCGTTGTAGTCGGTTATTATCCTTTCTTCAGTCTTATCCATAAATGCCGCTTGTGTGGCGTCGGTGTCCACCTTGCCTTTATCCGGATATCGGAACGAGGCGGCCACGGAGTGATTGTCCGGATCCAAAAAAGAGTCCGAACGCATCAGCAGATCATGCCCCACCAGGTAAGTCTCGCCACTTTCCCCCATGCCGGCACGCTCGGCCATAATTCGGTTCAGGTTGTCGATGGGAAACTGGAAAATCAACACCCCGATCTTTCGGCCCTCGTGGAAAATGGGTGAGGCGACAAAACCGGCCGGTGCCTCGTAGGATGGGAAGTACTGCTTGAAATCGGTGAAGACCACAGCGTCGGCCGATAATGCGGCATTGGCTCGTTTAAAGGCTTCGGCAAAATTGGTGTCGGCGTAAGGTCCGACCTTCAATGACGTCGCAAAATCAAGCTCCTTGAAGACCGAGTAGACAATTTTTCCTGAT
>JAAUYD010256330.1_pt1 | contig 17026 bp, 12 predicted proteins | sample 7278101 | NCBI WGS metagenome assembly JAAUYD01 (sample SAMN14350128, study PRJNA611818) | marine sediment metagenome | isolation source: surface marine sediment (0.6m) | place: French Polynesia: Moorea | collected 2018-08 | reverse complement strand
TGGAGGGAGTGTAAGACGGCTAGGGGGCAAGATTTCTTGTCTCTTAGACGCAACTCCCAGTGAGATTGGAAGCCCCAACTATAATCTTTGATTTAGTTGGGGTAGTTCACAACGTCTTACATAGAGTGTTATCGAAAATAATTGGGTCTAAAACCCCGCCTTTGAAGGACGTTCGGCGAAGCTCAGTCGAGCCGCGAACAGTTTTTGAGACGGAACGTTCTGTGCGATAGCGCCGGAACGCAGTGAGGAACTTCTGACTTCGTTAAGATGATATCCTGTTTTAATTCATAACTGTTATGAGTTTGTCTTAAGAGTTAACTGGGGATTCTTCCCAGAAATTATAATTTTTTTCAAGAGACTGGGTATCCTAAGCCCAAGAGGCACTCATCCCAAGCTGATAGGACCGAGAAATGAACAGTCGTTATTCTAACCCAGATCAATTTACCGAAGAATCCTTTGATGAAGATATTGCTCAACTCTTAGACGACTTGGGCCAGGACTCAGATTTTCAAGAATCTGATAAGGAATTGGAGGAATTAGCCAATTTATTTGAACAAGACTTATCTGTTAGTTCCTCTGAAGATGAGTCCAACCCAGCAATGGATAATCTTGGTTTGTCCTCTTTACCATCAGACGAAGAAATTAAGGAACTTTTTAATGATGACTTAACTTGGGAGAAGAATGATCATCATGAGGATGAGACATCAGAAGAAACAGAACTGGTCAACTTACTAAATGATGCCTCAGAACAGTGGGAAAAGGATCACCCTAGACAAGACAGCGATGAAGACTTTTTGCATGATTTAACCTCTGCGTTTGAGGAATTTGCTGAAAATGATGAGATGGGAGAGCTTCAAAAACTGTTAGGTACAACCGAATCCCCGAATAAACCCCCATCAGTCCTCTTATCCCTGTATCCTTCCTTAGACAGCTTAGACACGCTCCTAGAACAACCAGCAACCCTTGCCACTGAAGAGGTCTTAGATGAGGCTACCATTGCCGAATTAACTGCCTTGATCGCTGCCCCTGCTCAGATTGAAGAACAATCCCTAGCTTCTGCATCACCTCCCACTCCATCTAACTTTGCTCCGGTTTCCCAAGAGTCAGACCTGGATTTAGAGGATGATTTCAAAGACCTTGAAGCCCTCCTTGAACAAGCTGATCGCACCATGGGAGGGTCTCCCACCATCATCCAATCTTCGGGAAAACGCTTTTCTGGCGCATCTTCACCCCGCCCCACCAAAACGAAAGCCTTTGAACAAACCATGCGGGTTCCCATCAAACAACTGGATAACCTCAGTAACTTAATTGGGGAATTGGTGGTTAAACGCAACAGTTTAGAACAGGATCAAGAAAGACTGCGACAATTCTTAGATAACCTCCTCAACCAAGTCCATAACCTCAGTGACGTGGGAGGACGAATGCAAGATTTATACGAACGAACCCTACTCGAAGGTGCCTTATTAGCCAGTCGTAATCAAAATCGTAGTGGACATTCAGATAGCTTAGGAACGAATAATAATAACAACAAGGGGGTTAATCTAGATGATAATGGAGAGGATCGGGATTTAGATGCCCTAGAAATGGATCGCTTTACCGGCTTCCATTTACTCTCCCAAGAAATGATCGAACTGATTGTCAGGGTACGAGAATCAGCCTCTGATATTCAATTTTTAGTGGATGAAACCGAACAAGTTGCCCGCAACCTGCGACAAGTGACCACCCAGCTACAAGAAGGGATGACCAAATCTCGCATGGTTCCCTTTGCCAATACTGCCGATCGCTTACCCCGTGCCATTCGGGAAATCTCTCGAAAATTACAAAAACAAGCCAAACTTCAAGTAGAAGGGCGAGACGTTCTCATCGATAAGATGATCCTCGAACAACTCTATGATCCCATGACCCATTTAGTCAATAATGCCATTACCCACGGCATTGAAGAACCGGCACTCAGACAAAAACAGGGTAAACCCAGCGAAGGACAGATTCAGTTACGAGCTTTTCTCCAAGGCAACCAAACCGTGATCACCGTTGCTGATGACGGGGGTGGTATTGATGCAGAACGGGTGAAAAGAAAAGCTATCGAAAAAGGTCTCATTAGCCCAGAAGAAGCCAATCTTCTCTCAGAAGTCGAAATTTATGACTTTCTGTTCCATCCAGGGTTTAGCACCCGTGACAAAGCCGATGACTTTGCTGGACGTGGGGTCGGTTTAGATGTGGTTCGCACCAGTTTACGAGACATTCGCGGTTCTGTGACCATCGATTCGACTCGTGGCAAAGGAACCACGTTTACCATTCGTTTACCCCTAACCCTCAGTATTAGTAAAGCCCTTTGTTGCATCAGCGATCATGCTCGCATTGCCTTTCCTATGGATGGAGTCGAAGACATGAAAGACTATCTTCCCAGAGATTTAATGGAAGATGAAACAGGACAACAATTTGTGGGTTGGAATGGTCAACGTCTGCCAGTCTATCCCCTCAAAGACCTGTTGTCTTATAATCGGAAACTGGGTCGCAGTAGAGTTTATGGAGGTAAACACGAAGAAGATACGGTATCTTTAGTCATCTTAAGGGGTGCTGGCACGTTACTGGCTGTACAAGTGGATCAGGTCATTGGAGAGCAAGAAATTGTTATCAAACAAATTGAAGGACCCATTCCTAAACCGGCTGGTATTGCTGGGGCGACGGTATTAGGGGATGGCAGCATCATGCCGATTGGGGATGTTCTGGAATTGATCGCCATCGCCCAAGGACGCTTACGCACTGATAGCGGTAATGGACTATGGCAAAAACAAGAATCAGGGTTTGATACTTGGACTAGGGAACAGGCTGAACCAACGGTACTGATTGTAGATGATTCGATTACGGTACGAGAATTATTATCTTTGAGCTTTAGTAAGTCAGGATATCGAGTGGAACAAGCTCGAGATGGTCAAGAAGCTTGGGAAAAACTACGCTCCGGTTTACCCTGTGACCTCGTTTTCTGTGATATTGAAATGCCTCGGATGAATGGGTTAGAGTTCTTATCCCATTTACAAAAAGAACCCAGTCTTTGCTCATTGCCGGTGGCTTTATTAACTTCCCGTGGGGCAGATCGTCACCGCAAAGTAGCGGCCAAACTAGGGGCAACGGCTTACTTTACCAAACCTTGTCCCGATCAAACCCTCTTAGAAGCGGCTCAACGGATGTTAGACGGAGAAATTTTATTAACCGGTAGCACCAAAAAACCTGTGGCAAAACCATCACCCAAGGGTGATTCAAAACCAACCTCAACCCATGAACAACCGTCTTCCCCTGACAATAACTTAGTGTTAATTATTGATGATTCGGTCATGGTCAGAGAAATGTTGTCTATGAGTTTTACCAAAGCCGGATATGAAGTAGAACAAGCTAGAGATGGTCAAGAAGCTTGGGAAAAATTACGAGGTGGTTTATCTTGTGCGTTAATCCTCTGTGATATCGAAATGCCCAGGATGACAGGGTTAGAATTGTTATCCCGTCTGCAAGAAGATAAGAAACTCTCAGCTATTCCCATTGCCATGATTACGTCTCGTGGGGCGCAGAAAATGCAGCGAATGGCAGCGGAACGAGGGGCTAAGGGCTATTTTGTCAAGCCTTATATCGAAGAGGTGTTATTGGATGCGGCTAAACGCTTAATCGCTGGAGAGGTGTTATTGGAAGTCAATAGTCTAGTTGAGCATTGACCGAGGCTTCTGCCTCGGAAGGCAGGAGGCAGAGGGCAGGAGGCAGGAGGTTTCTTTTGACACTCCCACGAGTGAACTACCCGATGCTCTGTTTGCAGTATTGAGGTATCATCTAGCGTAGGAAATTTGTTAACGAAATTAAGCCCCAATGGGTACTATTCAAACACTACCAGGAACTAGAGATATTTTGCCAGAAGAGATTGGCTACTGGCAATATGTAGAAAGCATAGCGACGCAAATACTCAGTCGTGCCATGTACTATGAAATACGTCCCCCGATTTTTGAGCAAACTTCCCTATTTGAAAGAGGAATAGGGGAAGCAACGGATGTGGTGGGGAAAGAAATGTACACCTTTACCGATAGAGGCGATCGCTCACTTACTTTACGTCCCGAAGGAACCGCAGGAGTGGTGCGTGCTTACTTACAGAATAATCTCTATGCAGTCGGAGGGGTACAACGTCTTTGGTACTGTGGGCCAATGTTTCGCTACGAAAGACCCCAAGCTGGCCGTCAACGACAGTTTCATCAAATTGGGTTAGAATTAATCGGCACAGCCGATCCTAGAGCAGATGTAGAAGCGATCGCGTTAGGGACGGATATCTTGAAAACCTTGGGACTCCAGAGTTTAAAATTAGATATTAATTCTGTAGGCGATCGCAAGGATCGACAAAACTATAGAGAAGCATTAGTTAACTATTTTCTCCCCTACAAAGAGGAATTAGATCCCGACTCTCAAGATCGCTTAGAACGCAACCCTTTACGTATTCTCGACAGTAAAGCCAAGCGTACCAAAGAAATTAATCAAAATGCTCCCAATATCTTGCAATATTTGGGAGATACTTCTAAGAAACACTTTGATCAAGTACAGCAACTGTTAACGGATCTTGGCATTGAATACAACATCAACCCTTGTTTAGTGAGAGGGTTAGATTACTATACCCATACTGCTTTTGAAATGATATCCGATGATTTAGGGGCCCAAGCAACGGTATGCGGTGGGGGACGCTATGATGGATTAGTTGAAGAGTTGGGGGGAAACTCAACCCCGGCCGTGGGTTGGGCCATTGGGATGGAGAGGTTAATTATTCTGCTCAAGCAATTACAAGCTTCTCCTCAAATGACTCCTGATCTCTACTTAGTTTCACGGGGAGAAGCAGCCGAAGCACAGGGGTTGATTTTAGCCCAAAAATTGCGCGCAGAGGGCTTAACGGTTGAATTAGACATGAGTGGGAGCGCGTTTGCAAAGCAGTTTAAGCGGGCTGATCGTAGTGGAGCGATCGCTTGTCTTGTTTTGGGGGAGGAAGAAGCAGCAAATAAGACCCTGCAACTAAAATGGTTACAAACCAAAGAACAACAAGCAATGACACAAACAGACTTATTTAATCAAGTTGGGGAACTTAAAGAACAACTAAACAGACATAAAAGAACAATGAGCAACTCCACAGAATAGAAACGATGACATCCTGGGAATTTCTAATACAAAAAGATGATGATATTAAGTGGTATCCTGCTAGTTCTTCTAGCTTAGAACTAGAACCTGGAAAATACCGAATTTTGGGGAAATCAAACCGTGTTAATACTGTGGTTGATGTTCGCATTAGTTCCCCAGATCAAGACATACAGTATCATCAACGTCGTATTAATTCCCAGGGGTTAGTGATGATTCTTCCTTTTACTGAGTTGACACCAGAAACGTCTTGGAATATTCGCTGTCATGGAGATGTTTTATCAGAATTTTTAGGAGAAAATTGGACAGAAACTATTACCTTAAATATTTTACCCGTTGCTGTTCAAAATTCATCTGTTGACTCTTCTCCTTCCTCACAAGATCAGGTCAATAATTATAATCCAGCACAAGGGTATCTAGACCAATTAGAAAAGCTATTACGAGAAAAAATTGAACCTCAATTAAACAAGAAAAATCAAGAAAAACCTAACATCATAAATTTTCAACCATCAAAACCCAAATCTCTGATTAACCTTAGCTTAGAACAAGATGAGTTTAGTATTAATGCTGGGGAAAGAATTAGTTTATCAGGAAGGGTAGAAATGGTCAATATGCAGGGAAAAATTGCGTTAAATGCTCAACTACGTTACGAATTAATTCACCCTGAAAGCGGAGAAACTTTACTAACGGTTGATTACCCTTTATCAGATGAAAAATTGCCTTATCATTTTAATCATACCTTAGTTATTCCTGATGATATTGATCACGATTTTATTCTTGGGGAGTTAATTATAGAAACCCTAAATGGATATCCCTTAAACCATGCTTCTTTTACCATTAACACTCATCACTATCATCCCGTCAATTGTACCATTGAACTGATTGATACTGAAACAGAAGATAGTTATATTTTTGATTTAGAGTTAGCAGAAAGAATCAATAGCAAACATCCTCATTTACAATTACCTAATCCTAACAAATATTCTCGATTATTTCCTTCTCATTTTCGTAAATCTCGGCAAGTCTTACCCCCTAAATTAGAACATGATTTCGTCTCTGGAGAATGTAAAAGCTTAAAATTACCAAAAATTAGTTAACTATTAGTTATGAATTAATTATTATCAGTAAGTCCTGATAAAGATTTGCTAAAGTTTAACTGACTGAATGATAACCCTAGAGAATTACCTTGATCAATTATAAATTTAGTATTATAATTTTCAACAAAGTTAAGCTATTTAAAATCATGGATTTCTTCTCTAATATTAATATAGCAGATATTATTAAAATCCTTAGTCCCTTATTGGCAATTTTATGTGGTTTTATCATAGGAATTCTTTTTGAGAAGCGAGTTATTAAAAATATCAAAAAATTAGCTGCTAAAACTGACTGGAAATACGATAAAATTATTATTGATTCCATTCAAGGATTTAGTATTCTTTGGTTTTCTTTGGGAGGAATAGCAGTTGCTACCTATATCTATCCTATTCCTCTAGGTATTCAGCTTCTTATTAATAAGTTTCTCATTGCTACGTTTCTTGCTTCAGCAACCCTGGTTATTTCCCGTTTATTGGTAGGTTTATTGAAAGCTTATACCACCAATGAACAAGGAATTTCTCCCTTAACCTCTCTGTTTGAATTTCTCACTAAAATTGTTATTTACAGTCTCGGTGTTTTAATAATATTACAGTCTATTGGTATTCAAATTACCCCCTTATTAACCGCACTGGGAGTGGGGGGTGTTTCTGTTGGTTTAGCCCTGCAAACAACCTTAGCAAACTTGATGTCTGGGGTCAATATTATTATGTCAGGAAAGGTAAAACCTGGTGACTATATTAGCTTAGCGAGTGGGGAAAGTGGCTATGTTATTGATGTAGAATTAAAGTACACAGTTTTAAGAGAAATAACCGATAATTTATTAATTATTCCTAACTCAAAAATTATTTCAGGGAGTTTTAAAAATTTTAGTTTACCTGATAAAATCTTTGTCCTTCCTGTTACCCTAGATGTGGGTTATGATAGTAATCTAGAAACCGTTGAAAAGATCACTCTTGAAGTAGCAAATAACTTATTAAAAGATAAAATTTTACAAGAAGAATCTATGGAAGAAAATATCACTGAACCGTTTATCCTTTACAATAAATTTGATTACTTTAGTATTAATCTGACTATTTATTTAAAAATTAATGAACGAGAATTTTTTGAACATTTAGAAATAAAACATAAGTTTTTAAAGGAACTGCATAAACGATATCAAGCAGAAGGTATTGAAATTCCTTTTCCTATCAAATCAGCTTATTTTCCTACTGAAAAAGTAGATAATACTTATACTATATAGTAGTAATTGTTATAGATAAAAACTTGATGAAATTATCTTATTTAAAATCTAGTTCAATCTTAATTATAATCAAAGTCAGTCTTATTCTTCTTTTTATTTGTAGTAGTTTAAAGCATATTTTATTTCAATCGACAGCTTGGGATTTAGCTATTTTCGATCAAGCAGTTTATTTAATTAGTCAAGGAAAAACCCCTATTTCTTCTTTTTTAAACATTCATATTTTAGGAGATCATGCTGCATTAATTTTTTATCCTTTAGCCTTATTTTACAAACTTTATCCAACCGTTTATTGGTTATTATTGATACAAGCATTTGCTTTGAGTTTTGCTGCATTACCTGTCTATTATTTATCTCAATATTATGGTTTAACTCAATCAAAATCATTAACCCTTAGTTTAGTTTATCTACTGTATCCTTTAATTTTTAATTTTAATTTATTCGACTTTCATCCTGATGTTATCGCTGTTTCTTCTCTTTTATGGGCAATTTTAGCAGCTTATTGGAATAATTTGGGATTATTTATTTTCGCTATTCTTATTACCTTAAGTTGTAAAAGTGTTTTATCTTTAACCATAATTTTCATGGGTTTATGGTTATTGTGTTTTCAAAAGAAACAAAAATTAGGATGTATTGCTATAGGTTTAGGGATAAGCTGGTTTATTATTAGTACCCGTTTAATTATTCCTATTTTTAGTGATAATAGTGCCAATATTAGTCGTCATCTTGAACGATTCAATTATTTAGGTAATTCTTTTTCTGAAATTGCTCAAAATTTACTCTTTAAACCTTGGTTATTATTTCAAGGATTATTCAATTTACCCAATTTAGAATATTTACTATTATTATTAATTCCTGTTATCTGGGGATTATCCTTACAACATCTTGCACCTTTAATCAGTGCTATTCCTACTTTATCTATGAATTTATTATCCCAAAATATACTACAAAAAGATTTATTACATCAATATTCTTTACCGATTATTCCTTTTTTAATGGTTATAGTCATCATGACTGTAGCAGCAAAAAAAACCTGGTTGCGTCAAAATAAATATATAATAATTTGGTCATTAATTTGTTTTTTAGCCTTAGCTAAATATGGTTATTTTACTTCTCGTTATTTAGACTCTCTAGATACTTGGAAAGCAACCAACGAAGCAATTAGTAAAATTTCTACTAAAGGCAATGTTTTAACATCCACTTATATCGCCCCACATTTAAGTCAACGTGCTATGATTAAATTAGCAGAAAATGGCTCTGAATCCTTCGATTTGAAGCAATTTGATTATATTTTATTAAATCAACGATATCCAGGCCGAGAAACTTCTCCAGAACTAATTGAAACCATTAAAGAAAAGATTGGACAAAATTATAATTTTAATTTAACCTATACAAAAGATGATATTTATTTATTTAGTCAAAAAATAAAACAGTAAATTCCTATTATGACGATTATTTTAACCAATGATGATGGCATTGATGCCCCTGGAATTTGGGCTTTATCAAAAGCATTAGGGGGAGAGGGAATTATTGTTGCACCTAAAGAACCCCATTCTGGTTGTGGACACCGTGTCACCACCCATAAACCCATCCATTTAGATAAGCGTTCCTTGATAGAATACGCAGTCGATGGTACACCAGCAGACTGTACTAGAATTGCTGTAAAACATATTAGTAAAGATACCAAATGGGTTCTTTCCGGAATTAATGCCGGAGGAAATTTAGGGGTGGATGTCTATATTTCTGGAACCGTAGCAGCAGTCAGAGAAGCAGCAATGCACGGTATTCCAGGTATTGCTATTTCCCATTGGATTAAACGTCCTTTAACCATTAACTGGGAATTAGCCACCAAATGGACAGAAAAAGTATTAAACTTTCTCTGGGATAAACCGTTAGAATCAGGGAGTTTTTGGAACGTTAATTTACCCCATTTAGAAACCCATTCCCCCGAACCTGAAATTGTTTTTTGTGAAGGGAGTACCCATCCTTTACCAGTCAATTATCGAGTGGAAGGAGACTTATTTTATTATCATGGAGAATATGCAAAAAGAGAGCGATCGCAAGGGACGGATGTAGATGTTTGTTTTTCAGGAAATATTGCAGTGACCCTGATTAAATTGTAATCTTATCTTAAGAGGAGGCAGAAGGCAGAAGGCAGAAGGCAGGAGGAGAAAGGTAATACCAAATCCGGTTTACATACCCCTCTTATCTTGCGAGTTTAGGAGGGTGGGGAGTGTGGGAGGTGTGGGAGGTGTGGCAATACTACTCGGTTAAGCTCGAAACGCTTTAGTTGAGGTAGGCTCCAGGAGGCTTCGGGGGCTCCCGGAGGCAGAGGAGGAAGTCCCATTTTCTCCCCCTGCTTCCCCTGCATCCCTTGCTCCCCCTGCTTGTCTCAACAGATAATTTTTCGCGGGCCGAGCAGTATTGCCTGGTATGGAAACAAAAAGAGACGCTATAACTAGCGTCTCTTGCAAGGTGTCATGGAAATAGACAGATGGACGAAGGATAGAAGCTTTTAGAAGCCCATACCCATGCCGCCCATACCGCCCATGCCGCCCATGCCGCCCATGCCACCCATGCCGCCCATGCCGCCCATATCAGGCATAGCAGCAGGTTCGGGTTCGGGTTTTTCCACCACTAAGGCTTCTGTGGTTAACACCATACCAGCAATCGAAGCAGCATTTTGTAAGGCAGAACGAACCACCTTCGCAGGGTCAATAATACCGGCTGCAATCATGTCTTCAAACTCGCCAGTCATGGCGTTAAACCCAGTGTTAAAGTCGGTTTCTCGCACTCGTTCGACAATGACAGAACCTTCCAAACCAGCATTGTTGGCTAACTGACGTAAGGGGGCTTCTAAAGCCTTCGCTACGAGATCGGCTGCAACTTTTTCTTCGTCGTTGCTGAGGCTATTTTTATAGTCAGCTATCTTAGACGCTAAGTGAATTAAAGTGGTACCACCGCCAGGAACGATCCCTTCATCTACGGCTGCTTTAGTGGCATTGAGGGCATCTTCGATACGGAGTTTACGATCCTTTAATTCGGTTTCTGTCGCAGCCCCCACTTTAATGACAGCTACCCCACCGGCTAATTTAGCGATACGTTCTTGTAACTTCTCGCTATCGTAGTCAGAGTCGGTTTCTGCTGCTTGTTTACGCAACTGTTCGATGCGTTTTTGTACCGCAGCTTTGGTTCTATCATCGGTGGTGGCGACGATGGTGGTGTTATCTTTAACGATATTGATTTTGGTGGCTTGGCCTAACATATCTAAGTCCACCGTATCGAGACTTAAGCCCACTTCTTCAGAAATAACACTACCACCCGTGAGAATGGCAATATCTTGTAAGACAGCTTTACGTCTTTCTCCAAAGGCGGGGGCTTTGATGGCAGCTACATTTAACACCCCTCTCGCTTTATTAACAACCAAAGTAGCAAGGGCTTCCCCTTCTACATCTTCAGCAATGATTAATAGGGGTTTACCAGCCCGGGCCACACTTTCTAAAATGGGAACCAGATCGGCGATCGCACTAATCTTCTTATCGGTGATTAAGATTAAGGCATCGTCAAATTCTACTTGTTGACGTTCTTGATCGGTGATGAAATAGGGAGAGATATAACCGCGATCGATCTGCATCCCTTCCACTACATCTAACTCGGTACTGAGAGACTTCGATTCTTCTACGGTAATGACCCCATCTTTGGTGACTTTATCCATAGCCAAAGCGATCATTTTACCCACTTCTTGGTCGTTACCAGCAGAGACAGTAGCAACTTGGGCAATGGCTTCCCCTTCTACGGGTTTAGCAATATTTTCGATTTCTTTGACCAGATAAGCCATGGTTTTTTCCATCCCACGACGTAAAGCCACAGGGTTAGCCCCTGCAATGACATTTTTTAGCCCTTCTTTAATCAAAGCTTGGCCAATAACGGTGGCGGTGGTGGTCCCGTCTCCAGCCACTTCTTTGGTTTTCGAGGCAATTTCTTGGATTAATCTTGCCCCTGTATTTTCAAGAGGATCTTCTAATTCAATTTCTTTAGCAACGGTGATCCCGTCGTTAACAATTTGGGGCGCACCAAATTTCTTCTCTAATAATACGTTGCGGCCTTTGGGCCCGAGGGTAATTCTGACTGCATCAGCAAGGGCGTTGACTCCCTGTTCTAATGCGCGTCTGGATTCATCACTAAATGAGACAATTTTTGCCATATTTGTCTGGTTACTCCTATAACGCCTTATTATGGGACTTCTGGCAATGGTGAAAAGCAGGGTTGCCTTTTTCCCACTTATGTTAATTTAGCACTCTTGTGGTATGAGTGCTAAGCCTTTAGGTCAAAGAATGGGAAAGTTTTTCTTAAGCAAAAGGGATCAGGTGTGGAAGTTTCGGTAATTAAGGTGAGGATATCTAGAAAATCTGAGTCAGGAGTCTCCGAGTCTCCGAGTCAGGAGGAATTAACACAGTAGACATTTTTTAACATAGTGCTGTTTATTTATGTCCGACTACTTATATATGTTGATTTAGTCCATCACTTCATACGGTATTTTAAAATATGGGTCAACATAGCTGTTGAACTTGAATTATAGTTAATGTAGAAAAATAATCAAGAATAGTATAAGCTATATATTCAGCTAGTTTAACAGGAACTGCATTCCCTATCATTTGTTCTAAATTTGTTTTTGATCCTTCCCAAATAAAATTATTAGGAAAGGTTTGAATATAACTTCTTTCTTGAGTGGTTAAAGGACGAACATTTGACGATAATGGAACGACATCACCAGGATGTTTTTGATAGGTTTTAGGAATGGGTCGATTAACACCCCGTATGGTTGGACTGGGTTCGTCAATACTAAAAATCCCTCTTCTTTTATAACTTCTAGGATGTCTATAATAATATTCTATTCCTAGTTTATTACCTAAATAATCTCTAACTGTCATAGATTTTTTAGACAATTTTTTTTCTAAGGATGGAATAAGTTCATTATCTTTTCCTTGATCAATTCCTATCCAAAAAAAACGTTTTCTTTTTTGAGGAACACCACATAAACTAGCATCTAAAACTTTTTCTGTAATTCCATATCCTGCTTGCTTTAAAATAGTTTTAGCTTCTGTATATTTCTTGGTTTTGTTAAAACGAGAGACATTTTCTAACACAAAAACTTTAGGTAAAATTTGAGTTACAATTTGAGAAAAAGCAATTGTTAAATCTCCTCTTCCTAAGTTTTCATCACGTTTTCCTGCACTTGAAAAATCTTGACAAGGGGGACCACCCATAATCAAATCAGGATTTAAACTTTTGAATTTTTCTAAATATAATTCATATTGACTGAGATCCCATTGATAAATTGGATGATTAAAGTTTTTTCGGTAAACATTAACAGCAGGTTCCCAGTTATCATAAGCAGCAAGTATGTCATATCCTGCATTTTGAAACCCTAATGATAGTCCACCACATCCTGCAAATAAATCAATTACTTTCATCTATAACAAACTTGATCACATACCCTATCTATTTTAAATCTATTTCAACTAAATAAGTTTGGTGTGTTAAGAATAATTGCATCAAATCTTCTTTCTGGACTCAATAACTTTTCTCCCCCTCCTAAAATTATATTATTAATTTCTTCCCGTTTAATTCTTGGATTGGTTAATTCTGGTGATTTCATATATTTATGAGTTCTCAAACCACTTAAAGCAAAAGCTTTATCATTTTTGGTATTCAAAGATATCTCATCTATCGTAACTGTATGATTAATTTTACTGGTATTAGCAAAGTCGTATAACATTTTAGCTAACCACACAACGCAGCGTTTATGACGAGTTATTTTATCTGAATTTAATTCTGACTTCGCTGCATCTATAAATAAGCGAGTAAAAGCTAAGTTACTCCACATAAATATGTCTAAACAATTATCACTAAGTTTAGCAGATTTCCCTTCTGTTTTCCAAATGGGTTGCATAATAAGGGGAATTTGACTATCAAGACAAGAACTAATAACAATATCAATTACTGTGATCAGGTCATTGATAACGGGTAAAATACAACTGGGCGATGTCCAATCTTTAATTTTATTACAAATGGGATTTAAACAATCTTGTAACGCTGTAATATTCTTTTGATATGCTTTAGCAATACTAACTGATAAATAGACAATTGTTGGAGGTCTAACGACAATTTCACTACCATATCGATCATCTGAAAGTTCACAAGTTGTATTATCTGGTAAAGCAGTCAATTTAATTTCTAGTCCTCTCAAACAGAGATTATTTTGACTAATATCCATAGTCACTAAATCTATTCTTGGTAAGTTTCCGATGACAATATCTTGATAAGGTAGATAATCTCTTTCAAATGCAAAAAATAAATTGCGTGAACTATAATCTAACCCAAATAAAGAAGATACAGAAATTTTACTGTGATTAACAGTTAAGTTATAAGCAAGAGTTAAATAAACTGGTTGTAAATTTTTACAACTCATATAACAAGCTAACGCTGACGGAAAAGAACTATTAAATTGATTTTTGCCCCAACTTGATTTTTTAGTAAAGTCTCGATTCGACTGATTAATTCCGAATAATCTAGGCTGATAATTATCACTCATTACTATAACTTCTTCCTCGCCATTGTTTGGGAGTTTGAACAGAGGATAAAAAGATTCTCAACACCGCCAAAGGATCAGCTAGAGGAGATAACCAAAATAATAATGATTTAAGGAATAAAGACTTATCTTTGTAATAGGAAGGAAAAACAGCAAACAGTAAAGCAAACCGAATAATAACTAAAACAAGATTTAAAGCGATCACCAATTGTAAACTCAGAAAATCATAACCAATTAACCAAAAACTAACGAAAATAATTAACAACAATAAAGGGAACCCTTGAGTTAATAATAATAAAGCCAAATCACCCCAAACTTGAGGGGTTGAAGCAGCATCTTTAAGATCCAGCGATCGTCCCCATTCTTTCCAGGTTTCCTTGACCCCTTCATACATCCTGACACGAATGAGGTTTTTCCCGTCCAAAAAACCCACCTTAAAGCCCCGTTTCGCTGCTTCACGGGCTAAAGTAACATCATCACAAAAGGAACCAGCTGCACAAGTATAACCGTCTAATGCTTCTAAAACAGAACGACGGGAGAGGAAGCATTGACCATTGGCCATCACCCTCTCTGGCCTTTGATTTCTCACGCCAGCGGAATCAAAACGATACAATAAGGTCATCAATAAGGCCGGTTGTAACCACCATTCCCCTGCATCTTTGAGGATAAACTGAGGGGACAATGATACCATATCGTACCCTTCTTCTTCTGCAGCCTGGACTAAACTCGCCACTAACCCCCGTTGGGGTTGGGTATCGGCATCGATGCCTAATACCCATTCACTGCGAGGAGAACTGTGTAAAAAGCCATTATGTAAGGCCCAAGGACGGCCAACCCATCCTGACGGCAAAGGATCATCGGTGATCAGACGAAAACGGGGATCGTTGAGTCCTGCCGTTTTTACCAGTTCTTGGGTTCCATCTTGAGAATGACTGTCAACGAAGATAATCTCACGTACTTCATAACTTTGTTGTCCTAATCCTTGTAAACAGGGTGTAATGCGTTTTGCTTCGTTGAGAGTGGGAACCACCACACTCACTTTACCCAACATTTGGGGATCAGGTAATTGAGGTTTTAAGGGTGGACGACGAATAGCCCCTTTGAGTAAACGAGACAACAAAATTACGGTTGCTGTTCCTTGAAACAGTAACACAGACAGAGAAATAACGCCGATAACCGTATCATTCAACAAAATAGAAGACTCCATGATCCTTGATCCATTGTCAATTATCCATTATTAAAAGACACCTTGACGAGATTTTCAGGAATATCAACCTCTGTTTGGCTATCAGCCAGACGATACAATACCAATACAGGAATTAAGCCAACCATCAACCCTAACAAAACTGGAATGTAGATTCCCGCAGCTAAACTCATGATAGTTGCAAAGGCAAAATTACTAACATAGATAGCTAAGGGCAGTCCTAAGTTGCTTTGGGGAAAATTAAAGGGTTTCACTTTCCAAATTAAAGTAGCAACGGTCATAAACACTGTACCGGTACCAAACCATCCAGCAAAGTTTTGATAAGGCATTCCAAAAAAGGCCCCCGGTTGATCCCAAACCCAAAACGGCATAGTGGTTTGACTCATAGCTGGATCTAAAACAAAATCCCAAGCGGTTAAGAAAATGGCACCCAGTGCGATCGAAGCCGGCATTTTCAGCCAATTTTGCGAAATTTTATTATTTAATCCTGCGCGGGCAATTAAATAAGCACTAAATCCTAAATAAAACCAAGATAGGGGGATGGTAAAAGGGACTAACCCTGCAATTTTGTAACCTAATCCTGTTAAATAGCGATAGTGACCAAAAGGAAACCCGGTACTGGTTCCCAGTAATTCACTGCTTAAGGAAATGGCTAAGGCCGGCAACATAAAGCCTAACCAATGCCAAACCCCCAGGGTACGATAGGCATAGACAGCAACGGCCGACATTCCTAACAACATATACATGACACCACCGCCAGCCATCGACCAAGCAAAGGCGGTTTTGCCGATGGGGGGTAAACTAGCGATAAAATCGGGATTGGGCAATACTAACAATAATCCTGCTAAACCGAAGGCCATGGATAAAATATGGCCGATAACAAGAGTGCGTTCCACGCGCATAAGGGTACTCATGAGGTTCTATCAATGTCTGTGGGTTAACCTCTAGTTTACAAAACTTTATAAAAAAATATAATACTTAATCTCAGTTATTAGTCATCAGTCATCAGTTATCAGTTGTTTAGCTTCCAAGTCTACCTGTTGTCTAAACTTAATATCGATCATCGTAGTCGTCATAATCGTCGTAGTAATCATCCCGATAATGTTGTTGTTTCATTTGACGACTTTGTATTTTTTCTTTGATAATTTTCCAAAGTTTCTTTAATCGTAAATCTAGGGAAAACCCTCGCTTGGTTTGAATAACAATAGTGTTACCGATTCTATCATGAAAGGCTTGGTTATATTCTTCATCGCCGATGGCTAAACCACAATCAATGATTAAAGGGGTAATAAAGATTAACATGGATAAGCCATTCTTAAAATTAATGTTTAATCCTACCATAGCTAACATGGCAGCAAATCCTAAAATAGCTTCTCGTTTGGTTAATTCTTTTAACCCTGGAATACGCAGAAACCGAATGTCAATTACTTTGATATCAAACGCCCAACTTCCTAAACTTTGTCCTTTATTCTTTTCAACAATAATTACCCGTAACATTAACCAAATGACAAAAAAAACCAGGTCTTTAACCAATCCTTGAAAAAAAGAACTCAAAAACCATACCGTTACAAAGTCTAATAAAAAAGCATAACCACGACGATCAAGGGGAACTTTAGGAAAACGTCGATCAGTAGGAGGTAATTGATTAGAATACATACAATTTTTGCTTACTTAAACATCGCTTGAAAAGCTTGAACTTTTAAATCAATTCCTGTGATTGCAGTTCCCACAACAACAGAATAAGCCC
>JAAUYD010003176.1_pt1 | contig 17026 bp, 20 predicted proteins | sample 7278101 | NCBI WGS metagenome assembly JAAUYD01 (sample SAMN14350128, study PRJNA611818) | marine sediment metagenome | isolation source: surface marine sediment (0.6m) | place: French Polynesia: Moorea | collected 2018-08 | reverse complement strand
CTATATCCAATCGACATTGACCGGCACGCGGGAGGAAGCTCATGGCAGACTGGCGGTTTAACCCGTTGCAGCTGAAGCGTTTTTTCAAACGCACCCCAATGGCCGATCAGGGCGCTTCGCCGCCAGGGGAGGCCTTTTTCAGGGCCAGCGTGGGGGCGATGGTGCTCGACCAGAAGGGCCGGGTGCTGGTGTTGCGCCGCAAGGATGTCGCCCGGCCGACATGGCAGCTCCCACAAGGGGGGCTTCACTGGGAGGAGTCCCTTGAAATCGCCCTCCAGCGGGAACTCGCCGAGGAGACCGGTTTGACGCCGGACGATTACGCTGTTCTGGCCGAGTATCCCCGCTGGCTGGCCTATGAGCTGCCCGCAGCCTTTCAGAGCCAACGCCTGGGAAAAGGGCAGGTGCAGAGATGGTTTGTCTGCCGCTTGGTCGATGATCTCGCCAAGGTCCGGCCCGACCAGGTTGAATTTGATGCCTTCAAATGGGTACGTCTGGACGAGATGGTGGCTCACGCCGTCGCGTTCCGCCGATCGATCTACGAGCAGCTGGCCGCCTTTGCCGCCGATATTGTCGACCACGCCACCTTGATGGAGCGTTAGGCAGGCTCCGGGGCCGCACCGCTTCCCGGCCGAGGATTCAGTGCGCTCACCAATGGTGCCGCTGCGCCCTGCCGTCAGCGACCCAGGCGCTCACAGATCCCCATGGCCAGGGCGTAGACCACGTCGGCGGCCAGGTACCGACCGATGCTGCGGTCGAACAGCAGCTTGGCCTCGGCGGGGAACTCCGCATCGCCACACCAATACAAGACGGCCACGGGCACCTGGGGGACGATCTCGAAGCGGTAGGCGGCGTCGGCCAGCGCCAGGGGCTGGCCGCCAAGTGCCTGGCAGCGTTCTCGGAAGGCGGCCAGGTCGTTGTCGAAGCGATCGGCGATGCGGTGGGTCGCAATGGCGTGGGGCCCCCGGAAGAAGGTGGCCCCGCCGGGGATCTCCTTCTCGGAGATCCAGGAGCTGTCCGGGGTGATCGCCCGCTCTGCGAGCAGGTAGTGAAGGACGAAGAGGCCAAGAAACCCGTGGTCCCGCTCCGGATCCGGAGCGAGCTTCTCAAGGCGTTGTGCGCCAGGCGTGATGCGGTAGGTGCGCCCCCACACCGACAGGGTATAACGCTGCTGCACCGGGTCGTATGTGCTGGCGGTGCGGCGGCAGACCGTTTCGGGATCCAGCCGGTCGAGGTCGTTGAAGTGGATGGGATCGATATAGTCCGCCATCTGGATGCCTCTTTCTGCGGTGATGTCCAAAGCGGTTTGGGAAGAAACGGCGGCTGGGCCAGGATGGGACGCTGCGCAAAATGCGATGGGTCCAACTTAGCACCTCCCCGCCGGAGAATGAAGCCATTTTGAACGTGGGCGGCTGGGCATCGTTTGTCGGGTGCAAGCGATCGTGGTACATCCGCATCAGCGCCGCATCCGATCCTTCAGCACGCACGGGAGGTCCCATGAAACGCGTTAAAACCGTCCAAGAGGTGATCAACTCCAGCCTGCTAAAACCCGGCAGTCGAATCTACGCCGCGGGCAACGCCGCGACCCCCCAGGTGCTCTTTCGCCAGTTGGCCGCTGACGATTCGATTCGGGGGATCGATCTCATCGGTGTCCTCTACCTCGGAGAGGTGGGCGACCTCTTCTCTGAGGCCAACTGCCGCCGGATCACCCACCGCATCATCTTCAACGGACACCACACCCGGGAAGCGGCCAACAAAGGCTGGGCCAAATATCAGCTCATGCACCTGGGAGACATCCCCACGCAGGTCCGTGAATACCTCAAGCCCGATGTGGCCCTGATCTCGGTGGCCGGACCGGACAACGGGGGCAATTACAGCCTCGGCACCACGGTGGAGGGGGTAATGGCGGCCGTGGAGACTGCCAGATCCCAAGGCGGATTGATCATTGCCGAACGAAACGCCCGCATGCCCTTTGTTTTGGGCGACACCGTTCCGGCAGAGTGGATCGACTACCTCTTGGACACCGACTATGCGCTGCCCGCCAGTCCCGTGCATCCGCCGGACGAGATGGCCCGGCGGATCGGCCGCATCATTGCGGAGCGCTTCATCTCCCATGGCTGCACCCTCCAATACGGCATCGGCCAGGTACCCGAGGCGGTCACCGCCGCCATTCTGGACAAAGGCGTGCGCGACCTGGGGATTCACACCGAGCTCTTCGCCGACGCCATGCAGCGTCTGGTGGAGGCCGGCGTGGTGACCAACCGCTTCACGGCCACCCGCAACAAATTCAGCATCGCATCGATTTTCCTCTCGGCGGATGCCGAAGGCTACGACTGGCTGGATTACAACTCCTCGGTCCAGAGCCGGCCGGCGGATTACACCAACAACATCCTCAACATCGCCGCCGAGCCCAAGATGGTGGCCATCAACTCCGCCATTGGGGTGGATCTGCACGGCAACATCTGGGCAGATTCCATGCTGGCGCGCAAGATCTACAGTGGGGTGGGGGGACAGTGCGACTTCATCCGCGGTGCCAACCTCTCCCCCGGCGGGGTACCCATCATCGCCTTCAAGTCGGCCACCGCCAAGGGGATCTCCAAGGTGGTGGAGATGTGTCCCGAAGGGATCACGACCACCGCCATCGCTGCCGATCCCGTGGTGATCGTCACCGAGAACGGCGCGCTGGATCCCCGCGGGCTGAGTATCAGCGAACGGGCCGTGGGGATCGCACATCTGGCCGACGGGGCCATCAAGGACGCGTTGCTCAAGAAGGTTTACGACAGTGCTGAATTCCACCACCCATGGGCCGCCCTCTCGGACGGGGTGCCCAAGGGCTTCACGCCTTTCGAGGCCGTGGGCTGAAGGTCGGCGCCTGTTGAGAAGCAGCCTCGTCCACCGCGCTGATTGCGCCGGCCGCTGGCGGTGGACCGGGCACCGGCGGTGGGTATCCCCTGCGGTGGCGCCTAAGGCTGCACCGCTGGGGGCACGATCTCCCGCGCCACCCGCTTGAGGTGGGTGTAGATGCGCTTGATGTTCTCCATGGCCGTCATCTCCATGCGGATCCCCTCAACATCCTCGGCACACACCTCCGCCAGAGACCGGCTCTGGACCTCCAGGGCTTCGGCCAGCAGTTGGTCGATCTCGACCTTCATGGCCAGGACCCGGCTGGCGGCGCGCTGGTCGCCCTGGCCCAGGGCGTTGACAATCTCTTCGAGCGCCGTGTCAAGCCTGGCCCCCAGCATGTTGAAGAGAAAGCGGGCCGTCTTTCCGGGGCGCTTGCCCAGTTCCAGAGAGCGGAAGCCGATGCCCACCAGTTCGGTTTCGATCACGTCCCCCAGGCTCTCCAGGTGCGAGGCCGCCTTCATGGTCAGGACCAGCTCACGGGACTCCTCGGCCGTTAGCGTGCGCGTGCGGATGGCGCCCAGGTACTGCAGGATCTCGCCCTGGAGGATATCCAGCTGATCGTCCATCTGGCGGACCTTCGTGAGGGCCGCGCGATTTTGGGTCAGCAGTCCCCGACGTACGCCGCTAAACATCTTCTGCAGGATCTCGGCCATGTGGGCCGTCTCCAGGCGTGCGCGCTGGAGGGCCAGGGCGGGGGTCACCAGGAGGGCCTCCTCCAGGTATTTGGAACGGATAATATCGCGCGGCGGGGTGGGGGTGTCGGGCACCAGCCACGCCACCAAGCGGGCCAGGGTCCCGGTGAAGCAGAGGAAGAGTATCATGTTGGCCACGTTGAAGAGGGTGTGGGCGTTGGCGATCTGGCGCGGCACCTCGGCGGCCAGGCGGGCGGTGCCGGCCAGTTCGGGGTGGGCGGGCGAGATCTCGCTGACAACGCCCGCCAGCAGGGATACGAACGGCAGCCAAATGAGGACGCCGCCGACGTTGAAGAGCAGGTGGACCACCGCTGCCCGCAGCGCCTCGCGGGGCTTTCCCAGGGCGGCCAGCTGGGCCGTGATGCAGGTGCCGATGTTGGCCCCGAAGGCCAACACAATGCCCGTTTCCAGGGTAATCAGGCCCTGGCTGGCCATGGTGATGACGACGGCCGTGGTGGCCGAGGAGGATTGCACCAGGGCGGTGAAGAGGGCACCTACCGCCAGGGCCAGCAGGGGCTGATCCATCTGCGTCATCATTTGCAGAAAGGGGGCATAGGTGCGCAGGGGCCGCATGGCGCCTCCCATGAGGCCCATGCCATAGAAGATCAATCCCAAGCCCATGAGCATGTTGCCGTAGTGTTTGATCCGTTCCCCCTTACCGGTGAAGAGCACGCAGAAGCCGATGGCGATCATCCACAGGGCCGCCGCCTCCACCTTGAAGGCCACGATCTGGGCGGTGATGGTGGTGCCCACGTTTGCGCCCATGATCACGCCTATGCTCTGGCTCATGGTCATCATACCGGCGGAGACGAAGCCCACCACCAGCACGGTGGTCACCGAACTGGACTGAATCACCGCCGTGACGAAGGTGCCCGTTAGGGCCGCGGTGATGCGATTGCGCGTCAATTTGGCCAGAAGGGCCTTCATCTGGTTGCCCAGGGCGGATTTCAGCGCATCCGACATCTGCTCCATGCCGAAGAGGAAGAGCGCCAGACCGCCGAAAAGTCCCATGAGTAGGTGGGCCCAGTGGATGGCGCCCGCCGCCCCGGCCTCGGTAGCCGATGCCGCCAGCGGGACCGCCACGATCACTGCGGGCAATAGGCGGATGGCGATGTTAGGTTCAAGGGGTGGGCGGGATTCCATCTCGGCAATCTCCTCAGCTGATGCGCGCCTGCCTATCTGATCCGAATTGGCGAAGCGCAATAAATCGTGCGTGCTTTCGGGTTTGGATCAACCTATTTCCCTAATTTTTCCGTAATCGATAAATAATTGACAATTATTTTTTCGTAAAGTAAATATTTCATGCTAATAATTTTTCTTTTCGACTAATTTTTCGGAGTTACCTGTGTCTCCCTCCCTCGACCGCCTCGACAAGGATCTCATCCGCCTGCTGCAGGCGGACGGCCGGGTCCCCACGGCGCGACTGGCCGAACAGCTCGCCGTCACCACCCCCACGATCCGTTCGCGACTAAGAACGCTGATGCAGAGAGGCATTCTGCGCGTCGCCGGGATGGTGAACCAGCAGCAAGCCCCAGGCCTCTCAACAGCCCTGATCGGCATCAATATCGAATCCCGGGGAAAGCTGGCGGAGCAGCTTCAGGCCCTGACCGCCTTGCCCCAGGTGCATTGGGCGGCGGTGGTAACCGGGCGTTTCGACATCATCGCCGAGGTGGCGCTGACCAAAGGGGTTGAGGAACTCTTCAACTTTACGTCTCGGATTTTGCCCTCCATCGGCCGCGTGACCCACAGCGAAACCTTCGTGGTCATGCGGGCCAGCAACAAGTGGGTCTGCATGCCCGGCGGTCTGGCGCAGTGGTGAGCGACCCGACCGGGTGGGCAGAGGAGCGCGGCGCGTGCTTTCGAGCTTGAGAAAGGATGTGGGATGAGGGTATTGGTATTGGGAGGCTGCGGTATCCAGGGGCGGGCGGCGGTCTTCGATCTGGCCCGCAGCGCCGGCGTTGAACACATCATCTGCGCGGACGCCGATGTCGGGTGTCTTGAACGGCCGCAGGCCCACACCGACATGACCAAGATCACCCCGGCCGCCTGTGATGCGACCCAGGTCGATCAGCTCAAGGCCCTTTTCGAGCAGGTCGATGTGGCCATTGATCTGCTGCCGCGCCAGTTCTACGATGTGGTCTGCCAGGCGGCGCTGGCCACTGGCGTCAGCGTGGTCAACACCAACTACGGGTACAATATCCGTCATCTGGACAGGGCTGCGCGGGATGTGGGTATCGCGCTGATGCCCGAGTGCGGTCTGGACCCCGGTATCGACCTGGTGCTCTATGGCGAGGCCCGCCGTCGATTCGACACGCTGGAGGTCCTCAACTCCTACTGCGGCGGTTTGCCCGAACCCAGTGCGGCCGACAATCCCCTCCGCTACAAGGTGTCCTGGACTTGGGAGGGGGTCTTGGCCTCCTCCCTGCGCGAGGGGCGCGCCATTCGTGATGGCCAGGAGATCGCTGTTACGCCGGAAAACCAGCATGAGACCGATCTGATCCACGAGATCGACTTTCCGACCCTCGGCACCCTGGAGGCGATCCCCAACGGCGACGCCGTCTTCTTTACCGATCTCCTCGGCGTCACGGACACCCTTCGCGAGACGGGCCGCTACTCCCTGCGCTGGCCGGGCTGGTGCGCCTTCTGGGCGCCCCTCAAACGGCTGGGCTTCCTGAGCCGTACGCCCGTAGCGGGGCTGGAGGGCACCGTGACGCCCTTCGACTTCATGACCCAGCACCTGGGGCCGCAATTGCGATACCAAGACGATGAGAAGGACCTGGTGGCCATGTACAATCTCTTCGAGGGGATCTGCGACGGCCGCCGCAAACGGCTGGTCAGCCATCTGCTCATCGAGCGTGATCTCGACACCGGCATGCTGGCCATGAGCCAGGCGGTGGGATTCCCGGCCAGTATCGTGGCGCAGATGTTGGCCAAGGGGGAGATCGGCGCCACGGGGGTTTTATCACCGGTCAGCGACATTCCCTACGACGCTTTCATGGCGGCGCTTAACCAGCGCGGCATTCATATAGAAGAAGTAGAAACTTGGCTCGATTGAGCGACGGTTGGCCCGCGAGGGTAGCATTCATCACAGCAAAAGGAGGCAGGAAAATGGGACACAAGCGTTTAGTGGCGGTGGTAATTGGGTTGGTGTTCACCTTGGCCATGGTGGGAAGTGCGGCGGGCAGCACGTTGAGCGAGATCGTCAAACGGGGTGAACTGCGCGTGGCGGTGCAGTCCGGCGCCGCCCCTTATGCCTTTGTGGACAAGAACGGCAAGCATACCGGTTCCATGGTCGAGTTTGCGGCCGATATGGCCGAGCGCATGGGCGTCAAGCTCAAGGTGCTCGACTTTGACTGGGACGGACTGATTCCGGCCCTCCTATCGGGCAAGGCCGACATTCTGGCCGCCGACATGACACCGACCCTCAAGCGACATCTCAAGATCACCTTCTGCGATCCCTGGTACTTCGTCCAACCTTGTGTGTTCACCGGTACGAAGGCGTCCTATCAGACGCTCGAAGAGGTCAACAAACCCGAGGTCACGGTGGGCGTTCTGCTGGGGTCCACCGGTGAGACGAATGCGAAAAAGTATCTGCCCAATGCCAAAATCAAAACCTACAAGGGCGGCGGCCGCATGATTATCCAGGCCCTTCTCGCCGGCCATGTGGACGCCGGGGTCAACGACGACCTGGCCGTATTAACCGTCCTGCCCGACTTCCCACCCAATACCGTGCGCCTGCTGGACAAACGCCTGGGACAGGGCAAGGATCCGCTGGCCTTTGCCGTACGGCATGATTCGGTCAATCTGTGGCAGTGGGTCAATCTCTACTTCAAGACCATCCGCACGGACGGTACCTACGATGCCAACATCGCTTACTGGATGGAGTCCACCGACTGGAAAAAAGACCACTGATGCGGCCCTGATGCGCTGCAAGGCGGGCGGGCCGCCGGCCCGCCCGCCGTCACCCTCGCTCTCCCGACAGTCGAGACGCCCATGCTAGAAGGCTTTAATTTCCGCATCATCTGGGAGTACATGCCCTTTTTTCTTGAAGGGCTGCGCAACACCTTTCTGATCTCCGCCGTATCCCTCTTCCTGGCCCTCATCGCCGGGATCATCGCCTGCGCCTGCCGTCTGTCGGCCTTCAGGGTCCTGCGCTGGACGGCCATCGCCTACATCGAGGTGATCCGCTCGACCCCTCTGCTGGTGCAAATCTACTTTTTCTATTTTGGCCTGCCGACCTTAGGGGTCCGCATCCCGGAGCTGCAGACCGGCATCCTGGCCCTGATGCTCAATTCGGGGGCCTATATCGCCGAGATCATCCGCGCCGGCATCACTTCCATATCGACGGGTCAGATCGAGGCCGGGATCTCCTCGGGCCTGAACTATATTCAGCGCATGCGCTTCATCATTCTGCCCCAGGCCATCGGTGTCACCGTGCCCCCCCTGCTGGGCCAGGCCATCGTGCTGGTCAAGGACACCGCGCTTTTGTCCCTCATCTCCGTTCTGGAGCTGACCCGCTGCGGGCAGACCCTGACCAGTGAACGCTTCATGCCCACCGAGGCGTTCTTCACGGTGGCGTTTTTCTACGTCTGCATCTACTTCGTACTCAAAGCCCTGGGCGACTGGTCCCAGCGGCGGCTGATCTTTCGAGAGGCGTACTGAGCCATGATGGCCTTTTATTTTCAGCGCTTGATGGAGATTTTCCCTTTCTTTTTGAAGGGCCTCTGGATGACGGTGACGGTCTCCGGTTTAGGGCTCACCTTTGGCACGCTGGCCGGCTTTCTGCTGGGGATCCTGCGCGCCAGCGACAACAAATGGATCACCCTCCCCATCGGCGCCTACGTGGCCCTGATCCGTGGGACGCCCTTCGTTGTGCAGATTTTCATCATCTTCTTCGTACTGCCGGACCTGGGCATCCAGCTGGAGGCCTTTCCGGCCGCCATCCTCGCGCTCTCCATTCTGGGGACCGCCTTTATCTGCGAAATCGTCGCCGGCGGAATTCGGGCCGTTCCCGAGGGGCAGTGGGAGGCGGCCAAGTCATCGGGGTTGAACCTCTACCAGCAGCTGCGCTTCGTCATTGTGCCCCAGGCTATGCGCACCATTCTGCCGCCTTTGGTGGGCCAATACGTGCTGCTGATTAAGGACTCTTCGGTGGTGTCCGTCATCGGTGTGGTGGAGTTGACCCGTGTCGGCTGGATTACCGTGGTGCGCATTCCCGAAGGGCTGATGGTCTTCTCCCTGGTGGGCATTCTCTACTTTGCCATTTCTTATCCGCTGATCCTCCTGTCCAACCGGCTGGAAACCAAGATGGCGGTTCAGGAGCTGCGTTTGTAAAAGGGGCATGATGATCGAGTTCAAAGAGGTTCACAAATGGTTCGGCAAACTGCACGTGTTGAACGATATCACCCTAGCGGTGGCCGCCGGCGAGGTGGTGGTGATCTGCGGCCCGAGTGGATCTGGTAAATCCACCTTGATTCGCTGTATCAACCGCCTGGAGAAGTTTCAGGAGGGAGAGCTGTTTGTCGATGGCATGGCCCTCCACGACCACCGCACCAACCTCACCCAGCTGCGCGCCGAGATCGGCTTTGTCTTTCAGCAGTTTCATCTCTACCCCCATATGACGGCCCTGGAGAATGTGATCCTGGCGCCCATCCAGGTGCGCAAACTGAAGCGCAAGGATGCCGAAGACCTGGGGCGGGAGAAGCTGGCCCGCGTCGGCCTGGCGGACAAGGCCGACAATTACCCCACCCAGCTCTCCGGCGGCCAGCAGCAGCGGGTGGCCATTGCCCGGGGCTTGGCCATGTCGCCCAAAATCATGCTTTTCGATGAGCCCACCAGCGCCTTGGACCCGGAGATGATTGGCGAGGTGCTCGACGTGATGGTCAAGCTGGCCGAGGAGGGCATGACGATGTGCGTGGTCACCCATGAGATGGGATTTGCCCGTCAGGTGGCCCACCGGGTGATCTTCATGGATGACGGCAAGCTGGTGGAAACGGGTGCCCCGGACACCTTCTTCGACAGCCCCCAGACCGATCGTGCCGCCGCCTTCATCTCCAAAATTCTCACCCATTGACCCGGAAGGACGCCGCCACACCCCCAACTTCCGGTGGCACCGCCGGGGGCACCGGTGTCAGGTGTGCCCTCCCGAAGCGCCGCTACCGGGTCGCTTCTCCAGTGCGTCCATGGTCGCCACCACCATGACGATGCACCGGTGTCAGGTGTGCGCCACGGCAATGAGACGCTGGGCCCGGTGATCGTAAGGCGCGCCGTGGAGGTCGCCGTAGATGGAGACCCGGGCGAAACCCGCTTGCAGAAGGGCGGACCTGAGTTCTTGGGCCGAATAGATGCGGTGGGAGAAGCTGAAATCCCGTCGGCCGTCGTCGTCGATGAAAGTGCAGCGGTTGGTGATCCAACTCCAGTCCTCATCGACGATGCGTTCCTCCAGTAACAGGGTTCCATTCGATTCCATCCAGTCCCGCTCCCGGAAGCATCGCGCCAGTATCTCCTTGCCCATTAGGTCCATGACGAAGACCCCGCCCGATTTAAGGCTGCGGAAGACATTTGAGAGAACCTTGGCGTCGTCCGCGATCGCTCGAAAATAGCCAAAGGAGGTGAAGAGGTTGATGGCGAGATGAAAGCCGTCCGCCATGCGGAAGCTGCGCATGTCGCGCTGGAGGAATTGGGGCGTGACCCCGGCCGCCTCGGCCCGCTGCGCGGCCTGGGCCAGATATTCGGCAGTGAGGTCGACACCGGTGACGGCGTAACCGCGGCAGGCCAGGGCGACACTGTGGCGCCCCGGCCCACAACACAGATCGAGCACCTGGGCCGGGGGCCTTAATCCAACCAGCTTTTCGATGGCGGCGATCTCTCCATCGGCGCTCTCCAGACGTTCCTGCGTGAACAGCCGGGAAAAGTGGGCTCGCCAGAATTCGGGATTTTCAAACCATGCTGGCATGGCGCCGAGTTCTCCAATTTACAACGCCGCGTCGAAAAGGTCGTGATACCGGACCACACCCCCGACACCGGCCATGCGATCCCCGTCGAGGATCTTGACCATAAACGCCGCATCGGGCACGCTCTTCCACTGGCAGTGGAGGCCGTGGCGGGAAGCGGGCTCGAAACCGAAGCGCGGGTAATACTCGGGGTGCCCCAGGACGATGATGAAGGGGCAGTGCCCCTCGGCCAGGATATCCAATCCATGCCGCACCAGTGCGGATCCGATCCCCTTTTCCTGGTACTCGGGCAGAACCGCCATGGGCGCCAAGCCCATGCCAGCGGGGGGGTCTTGCGGCCCATCCACTGCGACGGGGCTGAACAGGAGGTGGCCGACGATGCGCTGACCGCCGCCGTGACGAACCTCTTCCGCCACTAGCGACAGGATGGGGTCGGCACTCCGGCGCAATTGGTCGACGATGTCGGCTTCGGTGGAGGTGTCGAAGGCGGATACATGGATCCGCCGAATCTGCTTGACGTCCTCGGGACCCTCTTTGCGAATGGTGATCACGGAAGCTCCTCGGTTGCGCTGAGCCTTCGCCCGCCCCTTGCGGCGCGGCGGATGACCGCCCCCCGGCGGCAAGGATCGCATCCCAGATCCGCCACCGGGGCGATCCGCTTTTTTAGTAGTAGTCCGGATCCATGATTTTGTCGACCCATGGGCGACCCCTTAGAAGCTCAACCCGACGCCCACGCCCGTCATCCAACCCTCGGCGTCGAAGAAAGCGATGTTTTCATCCGAGCGGGCATAACCGACCAGCCCGTAGAGCGTCAGCGGCGTCCAGCCAAATGGGGCAATGTAGCCCATCATGGCCGACCCTTCATACCCGGTGGCTTTGCGGGTCTTTCCGAAAGAGGGGTGTTCCGCGCGATATTCGCTATAGTGCACTCCTACCGCCGTCTCGAACAGCCAGGGGCCCCTTTGCCAGCCGTAGGTGACCTCCGCCCCGACGCCGTCACTGGCGTTGGCCGCTCCTTGCAGGTCCTGGCTGTCCACGCCAAGAGATGTGGTCAGCTCGGCATGGTCGCCCAATGCCAGGCGATAGCCGAAGTGGAACGCGTAAAGCTCACCATCGCGCCGCAGCTGTTGCCGACGGTCGCCGCTGAGATCCTGCGCCACATCCACCCCGCTGGCGGTAGCGGAGAGGAAGGCCCCCGTACCGTAAATCTCTTCATAGCGGAGACGCAGGCCAACCGTCTCCACTTCGGTTGTACGGCGCTTGACGTTGGTGACATAGGGATCCCGCCAGACCTCGTCTATGCCATATTGCAAAGCGAGGTCGATCACACCGGCCGGGCCCATCGATTGGCGAACACCGCAATCAAGATCTGCAGAACCATTGGCGGCACTTACATATAGCGTGGTGCCCAGCTCAGGCAGACGGTAGTGGAGTTTGCCGGATAGATCGGCATCGGTCATCGTCTCCCGGTCCGCCTGGGACGCCAGCCGGGTGACGGTTGCGTTGTCATCCCCCACCACCAATTGACTCGGTCGACCGGAAAAATAGATCGCTCCCACAGTGATCTCGCCGCCCAGTCCGCCGGTTTCCAAAGCGGTGGCCGGGGCGGTGAGCAGCAGCGTGAGGCTGCCGATCACCACGATCAACATGAAACCTGCTCTCATGTTCGGGTACATGGTGTCCTCCTTCTTACAGGGTTGCGAAGTGGGGTCCCGAAGGACCGCGCAACCGTATCGGGAGCACACCGGCCTGTCTGTGGAGAAACTGTACCAGAGTGTAACAAAGCGTTGCGGCCAGGCGATTTGGTGGACGCTTTACAGATTGTTACACTTGACTACAAATTTACCACGGACGCGGGCCCGGCGATTGGGTAGGGTCGGCGACAACGCAATCAGGGCTGGCGCAGCCACGGGGTCGATGGGCCGATCCCACGGGCGCACGGCCGTAGAAGATCTCATGATGGAAGCGATATGCGTCACCGTGCGGACAATCGATCGGCAAATCCCCTTTGGGTGATGGCCCTGATACTCCTCATCGTCGTGTTCAGCGTCGAACTGCGTCATCTCTGCCGGCGCGATCATCGTTTGACGGGTCGATCGCCATGGGCCGGCCATCTGACCCCGCCGGTCACCCGCTCCCCGACGGCGCACTCGGCAGGGTGAGGTCTCATTCAAGTGAGGTCTCATTCAAGTGAGGTCCCATTCAAGTGAGGTCTCATCAAGATGAGGTCTCAGATTGAGATGAGGTCTCAGATTGAGATGGGGCCTGCGCACAGGGAGGTGTCGGCCGCTGCGAATAGGCGGCGCCGCAGCGCCGTCCAGCAACGCTCCATCACGATCAGCCGCTCCTGACCGGATGGGGGCTAAGGGAAGCGAAGCGAAACATGGGCAGATTTCGAATGGCACTTGGTTCTTTGGCTTTGTGGGGCATCGCGCGTGTGCTGTTACTGGTGGGAATGGGGCTGCTCTGTATGTCAACCCAGGGGGCGGGTGCCGGTATTCCCCACGGTGAAACAGATCCGCTCTGGCAACGGGCGGCGGCTTATCTGACCCACCACATTTGGGTGCCTGGAGAGATGACGGTCACGGAGAGCGTTTTCACCATGGCGGGAGAGCTGGAGGAGGAGCGCAGGGTCGTCATGCGCCTTACACCGCACCGGGGCGACACGCTCCAGCGGCGTCTGATCACAGCCACTGAGAACGGAGAGGAGATCGCCGCGGCGATCCGCTCCCAACTCGAGGGACCGATAGCCCTCTCGGCAGTGCTGGGCGACTCGCCCTTTGCGCCCCTTGAGGGGCAACGGGTAACTCACTGGCGCACCGGCCGCCAACGAGAGATTGAGGGGCGTACCTGTATCGGCTTCGGGTATCGATTCACGACCGCCGACGCCGAAATCGAGGGGATGGCCTGGCTGGAGCGCGATAGCGGTCTGCCGCTAGCGGTGACGGCGGCGGTCGTTTCGGTTCCCTTCGAAGCGGATGGCGCCACGATCACCGCCTACAGCGAGACCAATCACTTCGTGCTCAGTGACCGGGGGGAGTGCCTGCTGAAGCGTTTGCACACCCGCATGGAAATTCTGGTGGGGGGTGCCCAGCGACGGGTGACGACCGATCACCGCTTCGAAAGACACTGGCGTTGGCAGGGGCTCGGCGATGGTTGACGCAGCCCAGCCCGCATCGTATGGGGTGGCGGACACGCTTGGCCGCGCCAAAGAGCGGCTTGCCGCGGCCATGGGAAAGGTCCACAGTGGTTCCACCGGTGCATTTTCAAAGGAGAGCTATCCATGAACCCGACCCATCGAATTTTGGTCGTGGAGGACGACAAACGTCTGGCGGCCCTCATCCGCGACTATCTGCAGCAGCAGGGCTTCGCAGTGCTGATCGAAGGCCGCGGCGACACGGCGCCGGAACGGATTCTGGCCGAGCGGCCCGATCTGCTCATCCTCGATCTCATGCTGCCGGGACGCGACGGCCTATCGGTCTGCCAGCAGATTCGGGCCGAATACGCCGGTCCCATTCTGATTCTGACCGCCCGAGAGGACGATATGGATCAGGTGGCCGGGCTGGAGATGGGGGCCGACGACTATGTCAAAAAGCCCGTGGAACCGCGGGTGCTGTTGGCCCGCATCCGCGCCCTGCTGCGGCGCTTCGGTCACCCACCGGCGGCATCCGCTGCCGGTACGCCACCGGCGGCGGCCCCGGCAGAGATCCAATACGGCGCCCTGCGCATCAACCGGGAAGCCCACAGCGTCCAGCTGGCCGGGGAGAACGTCCTGCTGACCACCAACGAATTTGAACTGCTCTACATGCTGGCGGCCAATGCCGGCAAAGTCCTGGACCGTCAGGCCCTCTACGCCGACCTGCGCGGCATCGATTACGACGGTCTCGACCGGGCCATGGACGTCATGGTTTCGCGCCTGCGCCGGAAGCTGGGTGATGACGCCCACGCCCCCCAACGGATCAAGACGGTCTGGGGACAGGGCTATCTTTTCGTCAAGGATGCCTGGTAGCGGCCCCCCAAGAGAGTGCGTATGAAACAGATCTTCCTTAGCTTCTTTCTATTCGTCATCCTCACCATTGGGGTGCTCAATTTCGGCTTTGCGCCCATTGCCGAAAAATTGATCGATCAATATCTGTCCCAGCAGCTCAATGCCTATTGGCGCGATCTGATCAGAGGCACCTTCCATATGGTGTTCGTTGACCTGGAGCGTCTCCCCCAAGCCCAATGGGACGCGCAGGTCAACCGCCTCCAGCAGCAGTTCGGCTACCCCATCGACCTGAAACCGCTTGCCGATGCGGGCCTTAGCGCGGCGGAGCAGCAGCGCGCCCTGCAAGGGGAACTGGTGGTCCAGGGCAATGGCGAGACCTTCTACATGCGGGCAGATCAATCCCCCTATGTGCTCATCATGGGGCCGATCACCGATCCTGAGCTCGAGCTGGCCCATGTCTACCTCCTCCTCTATTCCGCTCTGTTGGCGCTGCTGGCCCTACTGACGCTGCTGTACGCGCTGCCCTTTTACCGCAAGCTGCAGCGCATCGGCTCGGCAGCCGCCGCCTTCGGCGAGGGACGCTTCGAGACCCGCGCCCTAGTGCCGCGCCACTCGGCCCTGGCACCCCTGGCCGCCGCCTTCAACCGCATGGCCGATCGCATCCAGGAACTCATCGACGCCCAGCGGGAATTGACAAACGCCGTCTCCCATGAACTGCGCACCCCCATCGCCCGAATCCGCTTCAGTCTGGAGATGCTCGCCACTGCCGCCAGGATCGGCGACCGCCAGCACTACCTGGCCGAGATCGCCAAAGATGCAGACGAACTGGATGCGCTGGTGACCGAATCATTGACCTACGCCCGTTTCGACCGCGGGGGGCCAAAGATCCGCTGGCAGCGCTGCCCGGCCGAGACCTGGCTAGCGGAGGTGGCCGGGGCGGCCCTGCACGGCTATCGCGACATCGAATTGCGATGCACCTGCCGTCTACCCGGAACCGACCCCCACGTGTTTCTCGAGCCGCGCTACATGGGACGCGCCCTCGGCAATCTGCTCCAGAATGCGGCCAAGCACGCCCGGCGGCAGGTGGCGGTGACGCTGGAAGCGTCGGCGGGGGAGTGTTGCATCCATGTGGACGATGACGGAGATGGTATTCCCGTGGCGGACCGCGAGCGGGTCTTTCAGGCCTTCACCCGGTTGGATGCCAGCCGCAGCCGCGACTCGGGCGGCCATGGCCTGGGCCTGGCCATCGTGCGACGGGTAGCGGATTGGCACGGGGGACGGGTCCATGTGATCGATGCACCCTTGGGGGGCGCCCGGTTGACCCTCTGTTGGCCCGGTTTAACCCCCCAGGCGACTGAGGAGGAGACCAATGCCCAGTCCTGAACCCGCCGTCGCCCCGACGATGCCGCGACAGATCGGCCTTGACGTGGCCCGCGCCCTGGCCGTCTTCGGCATGGTGATCGTCAATTTCAAGGTGGTCATGGGCGCTGAAACAGCTGGCCCGGCCTGGCTGGTCTGGCTGGTGGGGCGCCTCGACGGCCGTGCCGCCGCCACCTTCGTGATCCTGGCCGGTGTGGGCATTTCCCTGCTCACTCGCGGCGCCCTTCGACGCAAGGACCTTGCTGCGTTGACGCGCCGGCGCCGCAGCCTGCTCAAACGGGCCGCCCTGCTCTTTGGGGTCGGCCTGCTCTATTCGCCCATTTGGCCCGCCGATATCCTGCACTTCTACGGCCTTTACATCCTCGTTGGGGCGCTCGTGCTGCAGCACAGGGACCGGACCCTGTGGACCCTGGCGGTTGGCTTCGCCACCATCTTCCTGGTGCTGCTGGTCGTGTGCGACTACGAGCGGGGCTGGCAGTGGCAGTCCCTGACCTACACCGATTTCTGGACACCTGCGGGGATGCTGCGCCATCTCCTCTTCAACGGCTTTCATCCCGTTTTTCCCTGGACCGCTTTCCTGCTGGTGGGGATGTGGCTGGGGCGCCGCAACCTTGCCGAACCCGGCATCCGCCGCCGCCTCCTCGTCGGCGGGGCCCTGGCCACCCTGATCGCGGAGGTTGCCTCTGCGCTGCTGACCCGCTGGATGCTGGCCCGCTGGCCCGCAATCAACCCCACCGATATCCGCGACCTCTGCGCCACCGCCCCCATGCCGCCCACGCCGCTCTACCTGCTTTCGGCCGGCGGGACCGCAGTGTGCCTCATTGGGATCTGCCTCTTGGTCAGCGACAAACTGTCCACGCAGGCCTGGCTGCTGCGGCCCCTCGTGGCCACCGGTCAACTGGCCCTGACCCTCTACGTCGCTCACGTGATCCTGGGCATGGGGCTGCTGGAGGCCCTGGGGCTCCTCGAGCACCAGTCGCTCCCCATGGCGGTGGGCAGTGCCCTGCTTTTCTGCCTGGCTGCGGTGGGTTTCTCCATCGTATGGCGACGGGTCGCTGAACGCGGTCCCCTGGAGTGGGCCGTGCGATACATCACCGGCTAGCGGTGGCTGG
>JAAUYD010038937.1_pt1 | contig 17034 bp, 20 predicted proteins | sample 7278101 | NCBI WGS metagenome assembly JAAUYD01 (sample SAMN14350128, study PRJNA611818) | marine sediment metagenome | isolation source: surface marine sediment (0.6m) | place: French Polynesia: Moorea | collected 2018-08 | reverse complement strand
TCTTCTATGAGCCGAACGGCCCGATTCTCGCGCTGATTCTGTCGGCGCCGCTCGTACCCTTTATCGACTCCCTGATGCAGGGATCGCATTACCGGTGGGAAACCGCGCGATCGCGCGTACTCAACAAAGGAGTTTAACCATGAGACTTCTCGTCTTGCTCATTGCGGCTGCCATGACGGTCTTTCTGACGACAACCGCAAACGCTTTCTGCGGCTTTTACGTCGCCAAGGCCGACACGAGCCTGTTCAATAAAGCTTCTCAGGTCGTTCTCGTGCGCGACGGCAACCGTACCGTCATCACGATGGCCAACGATTTCGAAGGCGAGGTCAGGGACTTCGCCGTTGTGATCCCCGTGCCAACGATGATCGAACGCGGTCAGATCAACGTTGGTGACCGCGCGATCATCGAACACCTCGATGCGTACACGGCCCCACGCCTGGTCGAATACCACGATCCGGATCCGTGCCACGCGTATTGGCGCCTGGAGGAAATGGCCAGCAACGATGCAGCTATGCCCATGGCACAGAGGGAGTTGAGAAAATCCGCCCGCTCACGCGGCGTCACCATTGAAGCGCAGTACACGGTTGGTGAATACGACATCCTGATTCTATCGGCGCAACAAAGCGGCGGTCTTATCACCTGGCTCAATGAGAACGGCTACAGGATCCCGAAGGGCGCCAAGCGTGTGGTCGACTCCTATTTGAAACAGGACATGCGCTTTTTCGTCGCGAAAGTAAATCTCGAAGAGCAATCCAAGCTTGGCTACCAGTACCTGCGTCCGATCCAGGTCGCCTATGAGAGCAACAAATTCATGCTGCCAATACGCCTCGGCACGCTGAATGCGAAAGGCAAACAGGAACTCTATGTCTATGCGCTGACCCGCACGGGTCGCGTCGAAACGACGAACTACCGGACGGTCAAAATGCCGAGCAATGTCGAGATTCCGGAGTTTGTGGACGGTGAGTTCGCAGACTTTTACCGAGCGATGTTCGACAAGCAGACACAGGAAAAGAACGAGCGGGCCGTGTTCCTCGAATACGCGTGGGACATGGCCTGGTGCGACCCTTGCGCGGCCGATCCGCTGAGCCAGAAAGAGCTGCGCCAACTCGGTGTGTTCTGGCTAGGCGACGACCGTTCCAGTCGTAAACCGATTGTTCAGCCGCAGGCGCAGAACGTGTTCGTCACCCGACTGCACGTTCGCTACGACGCGAAACACTTTCCTGAAGACCTGATGTTCCAGGAAACGGGCGATCGACAGAACTTCCAGGGACGCTATGTGATTCGCCGTGCCTGGAAAGGCGAAGCCAAGTGCGACATCTCCAATTACCAGGCGGCGCTTCGCGAGCGACAGGAACGCGAAGCTCAGCAGTTGGCCAACCTGACGGGCTGGGACATTGGCGCTATTCGCGGCAAGATCCCGTTCGCCAGCAACACACTCCCCGAGCCAGACAAAGAGCCGTGGTGGAAACGGATCTGGAACTAGTTCTGGCATACTCGCGGCCGGCGCAGCTGCGTCGGCCGCATTCTTTTTTCTTCGCTCCATAAAACCGGCTGGCCGCGGGTCAACTCCGAACGAGGAAGTCTGTATTCTTGCCCGATGAACCGGGCACTCTTCTCCACCAGGCAGCGTGGCCTGATCGCCGTCATTGCGTCGATGGTAATCGTCAACCTCGTCTATGGCCTGACGTTACCGCTGCTCTCGCTCGTACTCGACGCCCAGGGAATCAGCAAGACCGTCATCGGACTGAGCATCGTTGCGCAGGCCAGCGGCGGGGTACTGCTGGCACCCGCAATGCCGAAACTCATTCTGCGTCTTGGCGCAGCGCACGTCATGCAGCTGGCGACACTGGTGGCCGCCGTGACGTTGCTGGCGCTTGGTCTTGTCCAGGACGTCTCCGCATGGTTTCCGATGCGCTTTCTGCTTGGTGCCGCGGCGGCAGGCCTCTGGTCTGCTAGTGAGGTCGTCATAAACGAACTCGCCGATGACAACTGGCGCGGCCGCATTATTGGCGTCTACGGCTCAGCCGGTGCGGCCGGATTTGCGCTTGGCCCGATCATACTGATCATTACCGGCACGGAGGGGATACTGCCATTCGCCGTCACCTCCGGGCTCATAGCAGCCGCCGCCTTGCCTTTGTTCTGGCTCCCTCGCGATGCCGATGCAGATCCTGATCACGAGCATTCAAGCCTGCTCCGAATATTCCGCATCGTGCCGCACATCATGCTGCTCAACCTTGTCTACGCAGCTGCGGTTGAGGCGTTTATCGCATTCTTTCCGCTATTCGGCATTCACATTGGCATTGGCGAAGCGCGCAGTCTCTCGCTGCTGACTACCTTCGCGCTCGGCGGCGTTGTTCTGCAACTGCCACTCGGCTGGCTTGCCGATCATGTGCATCGGTACGGCCTGCTTCTCGTCTGCATCTTGCTGACCCTGACCGGATTTGCAGTCCTCCCGACGTTTGTCGCACTGCCAATCGGTGGCCCGATATTCACGTTTGCGCTCGGCGGCGTCGAGGGAATGATCTACGCGCTGGGCGTCATTTTGCTGGGCCAGCGATTCCGCGGCGCGGAGCTGGCTGCCGCCAGCGTACTCTATACCGGCATGTGGGGCGCCGGGACGATGCTTGGGCCTGCCCTCGCCGGGGCCGGCATGGATATTTTCGGGAACGCGTCCCTGACCTACCTGATCGCCGCAATGTACATCGTCTATCTGCCGGCCTTCTTTGTTGGACGACGGTTAGCTGACTCGGGCGGGATATTCCATTCATAGAGCAGAAACGCTTGCGGCTCTTCTCCACCCGGTACCGAGCCGAAACAAGCCCTGGCGGGCTTGTTGCCGCTATCCGTGCCAAGCCATGCAAATACGCAATTGCGATTTTTGGCTTCGTCAATAAGCGCCTGAACCAGGCGGCGGCCGATGCCCCGGTTCTGGTGGGCCGGAGCCACTCCGACTTCGTTGATCCATAGCTGAGGCTTTTTGTCGGGGTGATAATACTCGACTGCAGACGCCATACCGACGACAAGTTCGTCACTCACGGCGAACGCCATGACGTGGCGTGGGTCGTCCAGAAATCTTTGCAGCTGACGAGGATCAATAGCATGGTCGAACACGTCTGACTCAACGCGCGACAGCATCTGCGCGTTGGCGGAGTCAAGTAGGTAAATGTCGATACTCATGAAGATGCGAGCTGCCGCGTCGCGGCGAAGTAGCCCCATACCGGAAGTCCGATCGGAATACCGGCGTACAGAGCCGGCAGGCCCAATATGGCGAGTGCTGCTCGATAGGCGATCGACATGCGAAGGTACTCTTGAAGTCTGTCGCCGACATTCTAACCCGCCAATTTGCTAATCTAAGGACCAACGAGCAAGAAACAGGTGTGCGTATGATCCGATTGCCTTCGCTCATTTTCGCAAGCTTGCTGATCGTGGGCTGCTCGACCAACGTTTCCAGGTACCAGATGCCGGGCGCCGACCTCGGCAGTGTGCAACGGCTCTACGTCAACGTTGAGGATGAAGAGCGGCAGGCCGAGACGATTCTGTCATCGATCCAGTCGGACCTCAGATCCCGCGGGTTCGAAGTTGAGTACAATGACGGAAATGTCGCGTTCGGGGAAGGTGACTATATATTCGACTACGCAACCGATTGGCATTGGGACCTGACCTGGTACCTGCTCGAACTGAGAGTTGGTATCTACGAGCCAGGCTCCAACACGCTCGTGGCCCAGGCGCATTCGCAGCAGACTTCGCTGGTCAGAAAGAGCCCTGAAATAGTGGTGGAAAGAGCGCTTGCCTCGTTGTTCAATGACGAACCGGAAACCGACGGAGACGAAGAATGAGAATCGCAATACGGAAACCGCTGCTCGCGCTTGGTGCGATCGTAATGTCTCTCGGACTCGCTGGTTGTGGAACCGTCACTGCAACGGTTCCAGATGCGGAAGGCGTGGAGCACGTATCGGCGATTGGCATGGGCTGCAGCAAGCCGTATGAACTGACGCAGGACTGTTCAGGTTTCTCCGGGGCTACGCGGCTCGTTGAAGTGGGCGATTTCCAGTTCAAGGTTGCCGGAAGCGAAGACGGCTCAATCGTATTGATGATGGGCGCGAAACCGAATTCGGATGCATGGTCCGGCAAGAGCACGGAGAAAGCGAATGTCGCCTACGAGATCACCAAGAAGTTCCTGATGGATAACGGCATTGCCGTATCGAAGGTCGAACCGGTGTCGAGCGGCTCTCTACTTGCCGGATATATCATCACGACCGATGGCAATGCCTACGAGCTGCTGAGCAAGAACACCGTAGAGAAATAGGGCGCGATGTTGTCGACCAGTTCACACTTTGTGGACTGAATCTCAACAGATGTCGCATTTTCGTGATGGGGTCTTTGACCCCTGTGGGACGTCAGCCTAGTGTGAATTTTCCATTCGCACGGGAGATGCTGATGTCCCCTTCGACCCACTACACGCACTCCGGCAAAGCGCCACTTGTTGGCCTGTTACTTGCCCTTGTTGGCGGCCTCGTTGCCGGCGTCATTCTCGGCGCGGTTTACGGTTTCCTGATCTTCTGGAGCCCGTTCGTTTACATCAACGCGTTCATCACGCTTGGCTTTGGCTTTGGCCTTGCCGTGTCCGTGGGAACTCTGGCGAAGGTTGGCAAAATACGCAACGCGCAGGTGCTGACGATCATCGCATTGATCGTCGCCGCCGCCGCCTACTACGTGCACTGGTCGGTTTGGGTCGGCCGCATGACCGATGCGCCTGTTACGGCACCTGAACAGGTATGGGCGTTCATATCTGTGATCAATGCACTGGGACCATGGTCGACTTTTGGCTGGACCCCGACTGGTTTTGCCCTCTGGGCAATCTGGGGCGTTGAGGCCCTTGTCATAGTCGGACTCGGAGCCGTGGCCGCCCACGGTGTCATCGACCTGCCTTTCTGTGAAAAGACGGGTCAGTGGACGACCGAAACCGTGCTTCCGGGGCGTTTTGACCTCTCCGACTCACCGAGTATCGATTCGCCGAATTCAGTATTGCAGGCGCTGCAGCCCAATGCGGAACCGTCGGCTGCCTATACCGAAGTGTCTGTCGCAACGGCCGAAGGCTCGGAGCTACGCTGCGTGTCTCTGAACAGCGTCGTTGTCGAAGTCGACAAGGATGGCAAGGAAGAGAAGAAGACACAGAATATCGTCAAACACATGATCTTCGACCGAGAGAGCTTTGAACGACTGATGCAGCTGGGTCGACCTTCGGCCGCAGCGAACTTCTAGGCAGGGAGAGTCAACTATGAAGCCACTTATATTCAAACTCGTCTGGCCTGCTTACCTGGTGAGTCTCATCTACCTCGGTTACATCGGGATCGATGCGTACAGCAACGCCAGGACCATCCTGAAAGATCACACGGTCGTCGATGCACCTATGGAGTTTATCCGTACCTCATCGCGCACTAAGCGGGGACACACGTCGGTGACCTACCACTACAGGTACTCGTACACAGTCAATGGCACGGACCATTCCTTCCCGTATTCTGCCGTCAACGAACATGGTGAGCGGTACCTGGAGCAGGGGTATATGACGATTGCGTACTCCAATACGGAGCCGGCGCGATCCGGTCCGCTGCACTTGCTGGCGGATCAATCGAGCTTGGGCCGTCTCATCAAGGCCATGCTCCTGGCCGCACTTGTTCTCGGTCTGGTTGCGCTATTCGTATGGGGTTGGGCCGCGCCTGACGACGACGAAGAGGACGAGGAAGTGCCGGAGAGTGCACGCGCCTAGGCCTCGCCACTGATTGCGTCAACGCAGACTCAAACCGGTCTGCCACCATACAGATACGCGAGCAATACCAGCACCAGCGCGACGGTGATGAAGACGCCAACCCTTACTTTCGGTATTCGATTCGCCACTTGACTACCCTCTTGCGGCGACCTTCGGTCAGGTAGTTACCGGCCGCCAGCTTTGCTTTATGACTACGCCTAACAATAGCGTAGCAACCGCGGTGATGATACTGACCGGTATGTTGCCCTCGATTAAGAGAAGCACCAGAGAAATCAGGAACGTGACGGCGACAACCGCTGCCCCGACAAGCCTGGTGCCAGGGAATACCAGGAGAAGGCCGCCGACCAGTTGAGTCAATCCGAAACCAATCAGCATTGGACTGGAAAAACCGTACTTGCCGAAAAATTCTACGTCTTGCTGCATCAGCAATATCTTGGCGACGCCGGATGAGACCGCCAACAGGACCAGGATGGTAAGTACTGCAATCGAAACTACCTTCATCATCGCGCCTCAGTTTGTGGTCTGCTATGCAGGCATTGTATCGACAAACCGAGCGCTTCGGGTCAGGAGCAGCCGCTAAGTCTGCACCACTCGTCTCAGGTCGCCACGCTCCGGCAGGTCGCCGGGCAAAACAAAATCGCTCGCAAGACCCAATCGCTCCATCAGCTGGAGAACCCACCAGCCCGGATCCCATTGCCCTGACTCGAGTCCGAGCCGTGCGGAGCCCGGGAACGCGTGATGATTGTTGTGCCAGCTTTCGCCCATGGTAAGCAGAGCGACGAAAGGCACGTTGTGCCCTTGTACGGCGGCACCTTCAACGTGCCAGTCGCGTTCGCCATCATTGTGTGCGAAATAGCCGATGAGCCAGTGGCCGACGATTGATACGCTGACGCGGCTGCCAATTCCCCAGCAGACCCAAGACCAACCGCCGATAGTGTAGAACAAGAGGGCCCAAGGGAGCTGTTGGAGCATCCACGTCTTTTCCATGAACTGGTATACAGGGTCGTCCGCAATCGCAGGTTCGGCCTCGACTTCGGGGGGCTCATCAAGTCGGATCGAGCAGAATAGCTGCCAATACAGGTCGCGATACCAGCCCTCGCCGTGCGCAAAGTAGGAATGGCACTGCAACTGCCTTTGTGCCCAGTCACGAATATCGTGGGTTCGCAGCATGCCAAAGGGACCGCCCAGGCCGACCAGAACGCCAAAATGCACGAACAAATATTCAATCCATTTTGGGGCTTGGTAGCTCCGATGAATGAATAGCCGGTGCATTCCGAGTGAATGCCCCAGGCATAGCGTCACGCCTGTGCTCGCGAGAAACAGGAAGACGGCGGATTTGCTTATCGTAAGAAAACTACCGATCGTACCAAGCACGAGCATCGACCCGACCCAAGCAAGTTTTGCGGGATCAGGACTGACCGTTCCATCAGCCGCGTCGGCGCTCTGGTCTGGACGGTCAATTCTCGGATTTTCGTAGTGCGTGTCTGCCATGACGAGCCTCTGTTTTGTCGAGACTGGAGCATGGCGCCGATTGGCCGACAAGGCTTCCGGCTTTCGGAATCAGGAGCAGTTACTACCGAAAAGTTCTTTAAATCAAGGAGTTGTAGATCTCCACGATTATCAATCAGGAACCTTGCGAGCCCGAAGGTAGCGACTTGCGACGACGGTACTTGCCAGGCGAGGTCCCGGTAATTTCGCGGAACGCTGTATAGAAACTCGACTGCGATTGAAAACCGGTGTCCATGCTGATCGACAGAATCGTCGTGCCGGGATCTTCGTCAAGCAGCTTGCAGGCCTCGTCGATTCTAAATCCGCGAACGAATCGCGGGAAGCCCACTTTGTGGCGAGTGTTTATCAGCTCCGAAAGCTGGTGGGGTGAGATATCGAGCAGCGACGCGACGGAGGCTAGTGTCAGCGACTCGTCGCGGTAGATCTTGTCCTCATTCATCAATCGATCAAGCTTTCGGAGCAGCTGATTGACGTCAAGCCCGCTGAGAGTTGAGGTTGCGTAGGTTGCCGCCGCGACTTCCGAGAAATCGTTCGCCAAATCGGGGAACGCCAGCAATGTGCCTGTCACGAGAATTAGTCCGACGCCGATGGCAAAGGCATAGCTGATATGGAAAACCTCGAGACTGACGTGAGGCACGGATAACCCGATCAGAAGTACGATGACGGCCAGCAGCGCAAACATCATAAAGAAGAAGCGCTCGTGAACGAATCGGCGACTATGCTCACGCATGCCGAGCACCTTCTGTGCGAACCAGATCGAATAAGCCGCACCAACCAGAAACGCCAGATTGACTGCAACGGGCGCTGGCAGGAATTCGCCGGCGATCATTGGTATCGCATGGATCGAATCGGTAGCCCGGATTTCGCGGTCCGTCAGAAGCAATGAACGACTGAAAAAGAAGAAAGCGACAGGCGTCAGGATAAGCAGTCGCACATATGTCGGCGATTCGATTAGAGAGACGCCGGCAACGATGAACACATAGTGATAGTGCTGTAGTGCGGCGAGCGCCAACAGTAGCACCGCGCACGATACTCGTGACATCCATGACTTCCGCATGTCGTCCAGGAAGAACAGGTACGCGATCAGCAACACGAGCGCCGAAATCACGGAGAAACCGATTACGAATATGGCGACCGTCTCGAGCATTGCACCAGTCTGGCTAGGGAGACTTCATGCCAGAAACGAAATAGACAGTCCCGACAACGAGTAGTAGCAACGGCACGCCAATGGCCACAAAGCCCTGCTCGTCAAAGTGTCTGACGTTATTGGCCAACCAGACGCCACCTACGATGATTCCCACAAGCCCGCTCGTCTTCTTTCTGTTCATAGCCATTCCTCGTGAACACTAGTCCATCCGCTTCGTTCGGATTCACTGTTGCGGGGCTCATCGTACCTCAAAAAGTCGACCGCGCCGGGGGTCACCCGACAATCGGTAGCAGTTGCCGCCTGGCAAAATGTGGTTGTCATCACATATCCGCGCGCGCCGTAAAGCTAGTATGAATATAGGATTCGCCGGCCAACACAGGGGCTGAAAGTATGGCGAGGCATGACGAAGGGCAGCAAACAGACGCGGCACCTGGCACACGGGCCTTTAGATTCGGCGAGGGTCGAATTTCAGGCTATCTATCGGCCTTGTTCGGTGTGTCAGCTTTGCTGGGCGTTCTGTGCTTTGTTTTTCCCGAGTGGCTCACGACTAAGGAACTCAGGGAATCGTTGTACACGTTCCGGTTTGCACGAAATCTGTTGTGGTTCGGCATCGTGATTGCGTTCACGATGGGGGTAGTCAGCTACATCCTGAGTCCGCAAAAACGACTGGCCGCCACCGGGATTGGAACCGCGCTCGTCGCCGTCCTTCTTGGTGCATTCAACGTCCAGGAACGTGCCGTCCAGGAAGTCCCGTTCTCGTTCGGCGTAGACTGGTTCGTGCTGTCGCTGGTCTTCTCCATGGCCATTTTCATTCCGCTCGAGAAGGCCTTTGCGCGCCACCCGATCGCTGTTCTACGACCGGAGTGGCGAACGGACCTTACCTATTTCCTGGTTAGTCACCTGCTAATCACGTTCTTCCTGCTCTTTACCAACGCTGTCCAGATTTACGTATTCGGATGGGCGCATTCCGCAGCGGTAACCGGTTTTGCCCAGAGCCTGCCGACCTGGCTGCAATTCCTGGCCTGCGTGTTTATTGCGGATCTGTTCCAGGCGGTCACGCACCGGCTGTACCACCAGGTCCCGTGGATGTGGAAGTTCCATTCCATTCATCATTCGAGCAAGAACATGGACTGGCTGGCCGGATCCCGAACGCATTTCGTGGAGGCGCTCGCGACTCGGTCTGCCGTCATCGTGCCGCTGTACGTCATCAACTTCTCGGAGCCCGCTCTCAACGCCTACGTAGTTCTCGTCGGCGTGCAGGCGGTTTTCGTGCATGCAAACGTGCGGTGGGATTTCGGCTTCCTCAAATACGTAATTGTCACGCCTCAGTACCATCACTGGCATCACTCTGACAGCCCGGAGTACGCCAACACCAACTATGCGGTCCACTTGCCGCTCATTGATATGCTGATGGGAACCTTCAAACTGCCTGACAGGATGTGGCCGGACACGTACGGCGTGTTCAGCCAGGAACCGCCCAAGGGCTTTCTGCCACAGCTCGTTTATCCGTTCGTGCCGTCGTCGATCGACCGCTCTGAGTAGAGTTCGACTATTGGCTGGAATCCGCCGTAGATAATGCGCTTGCCATCGAGCGGCATGGGGTTCTTCTCGAGATCCATCCGCTCATCGTTGAAATCCTCGGACATCATCGTCTTCATGGCCGCATCGCGTGTCGCCTTGTCGGGCCATTCTATCCATGAGAACACCACTGACTCATCGGGTGTTGCCTGAACCGCCTTGCTGAAGTCGGTCACCTCGCCATTGGGCACTTCGTCAGCCCAGCATTCGACAACCCGTGTGGCGCCCAGATCGGTCATACAGCTGTCAGCAAGCTTGGCGTACTCAATATACTTTTGTTTATTTGCCGTCGGTACGGCAATAACAAAACCATCGACGTAGCTCATTATTTTCTCCGCAGTTTGCAGCTCAGCGACGATCCTACCTGAAAACTTGCGAACGGCGGCTTCCCCTCCGCCGCCGACACCCCGCGAGCCGACTACGAGTATCTGCATCTTGTAAATTTAGCGGTCGCCCAATACCAGTGTCGAACGGGCATGCCGGAAACGAGATCTGTGCAATACTCGGCACCTGACGCGCCTTGCGATTCTGGAGAGAACAAATGCAAAAGACAGTGACCGTATCAGTACTCGCCGCCGCCTGCTTTCTACTTGCCTGTACTACGTCGTCGGTCTCGGCACTCGCGGCTTCGTCGAATCTTGTGCAGTCATTCAACGATACGACCTTTGAGTTAGTGTCTTGTGAACTTGGCGCCGATCGCACTGCTACCTGCAAAGTGGCGATCCGTAATCAATACACGGACAAACGTATCGAAATCACCAAGACGGGAATCGCTATTCAGGACGATCTCGGTAATGAGTACCCCGTCACCAGTGGCGGCTTCGGGGATCCCTCGATGGCACCGAAGTGGAATCAGGTAGCTGTCGCGGACAGTGACTACACGGTTTACGTGTCGGCGGCGAACATCAGCTCGCGAGCCAATAGTGTTCGTGCCGTGGTATTTCCGCGACTGCTCGTGCGGTCAATGCAAGGTCAGGCACTCGGCTACCGGGACCGTGTCGTTTTCTCTCGTCCTCCTATGATCGTTAGCAAGGAATCAGCTCCGGCCGCACCGGTATCTGCGCCTCAAGCGCCGCCCCGAGCGAGCGCCAACGAGACTGAAGAACAGATGCCCATAGCTGTCGGTGAATGGCAGCTCGTCGGATTGTGGAGCTACGATGCTGTAGACGGTCAACAGATACCGTCGCAGGGATTCGTTTTGTTGCCGAAGCCAGGGGCAGGCGTTGGGCAAGCGTGGCTTGCTCGATTGGAATTGAAGAACCACGATCAGCTTCCCGAGCGCCAGAGAGCACTGTGGCCGGTCATGATCCATGTTGAGCGACGAATCGTCTGCGCAGATTATCCGGGCTACCCGACGTATGAGGTGTTTATCGATGCGGCTGGCATCGATAATGATGCGATCTACACCGTTTCAGCGTGCAAGCCGGATTAAATGCTCTCATTCCAGCGACCGTTCGAAGTCCGGCGAAAACGCGATCGGAATGACGTACCGGCTGTTTACCTGCGCGTAGCGATCGTCAATCGGGGCTGATTCCTCCGTCGCGCCGGGATTCCAGACGACTTCGATTCGCCGCATGCCCGGTTCGAGCCCGGCAAGAGGCACAAGTCCGATCAGCCCTCGCATACCGAGGTCCGCACGCTCGGCAGTCTCGAAACTCGCCATCGGTACCGGCGCGCCGTCAATGTGTACTGTCCATAGCTGGCGCAAACAGGCGACACGATCAGGCGCTTCCTCTGCGCTGCCACAGAGTTGTTCAAGGACCAGATTGTCGCGCAGCGGCTGATACGGCAAAAACAGGCGAGCGAAGCTGCCACTCTGAGTAAAGCTGTCTACGCGAGGCCAACCACGCAACCGATCGATCGGGCTTGGCATGTCCTCGTAGTAAGTGCTACGGAATCCATCCTGGACCTCAGCGGTATCGAGGTACGTGAACTCGCCGGATAATGTGAAGTTGCTCCATGCGGCAGCACGCATATTGCCGACGGCTACAATAAAGAGAACGCTCAGGAACAATGCGACAAAGAAGACTACCGGGCGTGTATTGCTCTGTAACGTCAGCTGCACTGGCAGTACGAGGCGTTGCGGGTAGGCGAACCCGGCGATGCGCCTCAAGAACCGGACCAGCCCTTTGAAGAGTCGGTTGTCGCGAAGACGCGGTAGCCTTGACGCTAGTTGCCGATCCAGCAGATACACGAGTATTGGTATGCCGAGGAACACGAGAAAGAGCGCTGTCGAGCCGATCCCCATCCCCGCATTGGTGAGGCCAAATCGGGCACCGACCACACCGGATATGACAAGGATGACTACCAGGATGGTGCCAAACCACAGCACGCTCAGCGTGAGCATGCTGATCACTGCGAATAGCGACGATGCAAGCCGATCCGTGCTTTTTATGACGGTATCAAGATCCGGAAGCGTGTCCTTGTAGTACTGGCGGCTCAGCGGGCCGAGACCGGGCGTCTTGCTCCAGTTGATCCCGTCCGGGAAGACCGTACGCAGGCCAATGAGCCCGACCCAGTAAGCGCGCGCCATCAGGTGCACGACGAAACACGCGGCCAGTCCGTAGCTGGTGCCGGCCAGAAGCGTGGTGCCCACAGTGGCGGCGATGGCCAGACTTGTCGACAGGTGCGTGTAGACATCGGCTATCTTGTCGAATAGCCAGCCCGGGATCGACAGCAACGCGAAGATTGTCAGGCTCGAGATAATCAACTCAAGCTCGTCAGTTCGGTCGCGCAGCCGCTCCATGGCCTCGGACGCGATGCCAGGATGCGTTTCGGTTTCCTTTTCTTCCACCAGGGGCCGCTACCTCTGCTAGTACGGTGTTACCGACCTGCCTCGAGCAATCGCTTTAGGTCAGCAGTTTTCATTCTAACTCGAAAACCCCGACTCACTGGATACGATCATATGCCGGCGTTCGGTGCATCCGGACAGGAGCGAATTTTTTCCGAGTGCGATTGCGATCCCTCCGTGTCATGTATTGTAGTCAGATGAAGAACTGCAACTCGTGCGGTAAGTGTTGCGAGAAGTATGGCGGCGATGGTCTGTCAGCTTCAGCTGAAGAGATCGACTGGTGGGTGACTCACCGACCGGACATTGCGCACTATGTCCAGGACGGGAAGATCTGGATTGACCCCGCAACCGGCGAGCATGTTGCCCGGTGTCCCTGGCTTCGGCGATCGCAGGACGGCCGGTCATTCAGCTGCGACATCTATGATGTCCGCCCAGAAGACTGCCGGCACTATCCGGCCAATGTCGCTGAGATGATTCGCGACGATTGTGAAATGCTCGAGAAACGTGACCTTAATGATCTGAGACGCGCTCAAACAAGACTCGACGAAATCATGATTGACAGTCGGCCACCTGCCGGCCGCCCCCGATGATCAATTGAGGGCGGCCACCATTGGTCGCTAATTGCGGAAACTGACCGCGATGTTACCTGGCTAGCGGCTCGCAGTATGCCCGGGTTTCATCCCGGAAAGACCGACTGACCCGCTCACTTGTCTCAACCGACATGATCGTGCCTGCCGCATTTGTCGCGGAAACCACGACTGAGCATTCGCCCGAAGACTGGGGCCCCGAAATCACAATCTCGTAGTCACTCTTCGGCTCAACCGAAAACGATAGCTTTTCAGTGCATCCTATAGACGTAAAGCTGCGCGAAACGACAGGTGCAGGCCCGCTGCCGGTGACTCCGAGTTCGACGGCATACTCCTCATCTTCAATCTTGTTCAGCGATGCGAAAAGCGCAAATTCCCGGCCGGCCGCAACGGCGAGAGAGCGAGAATTGCCAGCGGGTATGGAAACCTCATTCTCGAAATGAATATATCGTCGCCCCGTGCAGGCGAGTCCGTCGTCGAACGTCACCAGGGTCGCGGTATGGTCATCCGACGCGTTGACGAATGTGAACTTCGAAAGCTCACCGGTAGTCGGTGCCTCATAAATCGCGAAATCTGTCGCGCAGGCAGAAAGCGCAAGCATCGAAGCGAACAATATGGTGACTGTCTTGGTATTTCGTATGGTCACGCCAAATCTCCATGAATTTTGGGAACGACGGCAAAGTGTGGTTATCGGAATTTCCGGCGCGATCAGGACAATCCCCTCGGACCGGCGGTCAGCAATCCTCTTGATGGCGCATCAACCAGGAGTCCTTACGCACCTCGTAGATGACGTGTGGAACGTCCCCGCTTGATTCCTTGTAATGAACGCCATTGCGAAGCACCCCGCCAATTTTCTCTGTGGCCCGTCGAGATCGCAAGTTTGTCTCACCAATCCAAAACACCACCGTGTCAACAAACAAGAAAGCATGGTCCAGCATCAATCGCTTGATTTCGGAATTGAAACTTCCACCCCAATAGTCGCGCGCAAGAAATGTCCAGCCGATCTCGATCTCTCGAGCGACGGGGTCGAATCCATGATAGCGGCTTGAGCCGATGATTCTGTCGCGTTTGCGGTCAACAAAGGCGAATGCGGAACCGCACTCGATGGCGTCGTCAAAATACTGCCTGAAAACCCGTTCGATGTAACGATCAGACGCGGGATGCTGTACCCATATTTCCGGGTCGGCCGCCGCGGCAAACATGGACGTCCAATCTGATGTTGCGAGTGGCCGAATAGTCACACGAAAACCTTCCAGTGTTGGCTGAAACTCGAATTTAGCGGTCACACTTCATGTTCCTGTCGCTCGTTTTGCAGAATCAAACTATTATCGCACTCGGGAGTTCGTTCCGTCCGCCATCGGCGCCCAGCGGTCAACGTAGTACTCCGGGTTTTTACCCACGAAAGATTCAACGCGTGACGGATCGACCATGGCGTTACCTAAAGCAGGTTGGCGCGAATCCGATCGACGGTTTTATGAAGCGTCGCAGCGTCGACCTGCACTCGAGCACGTCTTGACTCGTCATCGGATGGATCGTGAGGCGTCCCGTGCCTGCGACCTGCACTCGGAAACTTCTCGAGCTGGGGAGGCCCTATCCCCCAGTCGCTCCCCGGCTGTCGCGGTACGACATGAAGATGGTAGTGCGGTACTTCCTGACCGCTGAATACACCATTGTTCTGAAACGTGAGTATTCCGAGCGGCTGGTAGGTCGCGATCAGTGCCAGCGCTACCTGTTTCGCCGCCGCTATTATGGCCGCCCCTTCAGCGTCCGATACGTCGAGAAGTGTGCCCGCATGGCGGCGCGTGACGACGCAGCATTGGCCAATCTCAAACTGATACGGATTGATGACCGTCAGGGTGTGCTCTGACTCGGTTATCACCGCCCATTTCTCGCTTCGGCCCGCCAATCCCTCGCAGATCTCACAGGGGTCTTGATGCGGCAGCTCGATCATGACGCTCGTACCGCTGCAAGAACAGATCGGACACAATTCATGGATATCTCGTATGGCAGACCATGAGCATCTGCTCCGGTCAGCAAAAGAAATTATAGCTCGAACCTGCCGACCATCGCCTCTCGGCCAACCGTAGGGTCTGTCACCGAGAAGACGTGGGCTTCGTCTCCGCGCGCAACCACTTCACCATGACCTGTGCGGCTTCCTGCCAGGCCGGCGTGCCATTCCGAAAGGCGTATGCATCCTCGATCGTGGCATATCGATTGTCACTGTGGCCGATACCGGGACGCTCGATAAAGGTCGCTGATCCAGGACGCAGTCGATTCACGGTGTCGACAATCAGTTTGTGTCCGTGGCGCGTTTCGAACTGGTCGAACGCGTTGAAAATTACGAGTACTGGCGCATCAATCGCTGCCCATGCAGCAAGAAAATTGTGCTGCGCCGCTTGCTGATGCCAGGCATAGGGTCGGCCGTATTGATCACTCACGCCCATGCCAAGAATGTCATCTCGAATCCTGGCCATCTCCGCGTTGTCTTCCGCAACGTCGTCGGGATGCCGCTCGTTGACAAGGTACTCGTACTGAAACTTCGCCCGCAGCAGGATCTCACTATGTATGTCGGCGGACGAAACATCGTCTGGTCGTCGCTCGAGGTAGATGCGCTCAAAATTGAACATCCGTTCATAGTAGGTGACCGCGCCGCCACCTTGCACCATGATGCCAGAGACATCAAATCCTCGGTCCTGCAGCTGCCGGGCAACCAACGGTGCCGTTGTCGACCCCAGGCTGGATCCGTACATATAGATCCGTCTTGCGTCGATACGCGGGTCTTCCAGTAATTGCGAGAACGCATCGACGTAGTGTGCCACCTCGGTGTCGTAGTCGAGGTCCTCGCACGCAGGGCCTGAACCGTTCAGCGCCGTACGCTCGACCCGAATGAGCGCAAGTCGGAGTTCCTCGCAAGTGCGGCGAGCAATTCCATCGAATTCGAGCCCTCGCGATACTGCAATGAGCCGCAGGAGACCCACTGGGTGAACAAAATCGGATGGCGTGGCGAAGAATCGCCGTCAGGCAGGGAGATGATCGACTGCAGGCGCGAGCCGTCGGCGACTTCAACCTCAACATAGTGTGACGAGACTCCCGGTATCGACTCTGTGGCCCATGCGCCGAAGGCGCAAAACAGCAAAATGAAAGAGCAGGTTATCCGACGCACGGCAGGCCTCCTTATTGTTGCAGAAGGCGATTAGAGTAGTTGCACGCGATGACCGCAGTCTTGCCGAATCCTCAAAATACTCTGGCCGATTCGTAAATCGGCGCGATCTAGTGAGCGTTTGAAGCGCCGTCCAGCGTTCTGCGCCGATAATCTGTAGGCGTCATGCCTACGCGCGTCTTGAATGCTCTATTAAACGCGCCGATCGATCCATAACCCACCTTCATCGCGACAGACAGGATCGACTGCCTGGCCTGTTCGGGACGAGCCAACTCATCGCAGGCTTCGCGAATGCGCCATTCGTGCAGAAAATCGTTGAAATTTCGGTGCCCCATACCGTGGTTGATTACCCGCCGGAGAACGTGCCCCCCGGTGCCGAGATGCCGGGCCAGTTCGCCGACGGTAAGTCCTTGCTGCAGGTAGATCCGATCGTTCGCCAATGACTGTTCGAGCCGAGCCAATATGGCGGCTTCCGCCCGGCTCAGTGTGACCCGC
>JAAUYD010074060.1_pt1 | contig 17036 bp, 12 predicted proteins | sample 7278101 | NCBI WGS metagenome assembly JAAUYD01 (sample SAMN14350128, study PRJNA611818) | marine sediment metagenome | isolation source: surface marine sediment (0.6m) | place: French Polynesia: Moorea | collected 2018-08 | reverse complement strand
TTGGTGTCGTTTTCAGCCGTGCGTGAGTCGCTGACCGTCACCACCGCAATTGGGATCATCCCTTCGCTTTCGGCATATGAGCGATGCTGTTCCGCACTTTTCATATTTGGTTTCATAACATCCTCCTTTAATCAATTATACCCGCTGACTAAGCTTTCGCGCACCGGCAAGCTGGCGCGTCAAGGTTCTGGAACCAAAAACGTATCTCGACAAAGAAATCGTTGCAAAACATGTGCAGTACTTTTGTTTCCAAGCTGTTTTATGGTTTAAATGCGTAAAACTTGCATAATTTTATGGACAAAACATGGACAGTTTGGGTTATATTTAACGTGCCTTGAAGATTTACAAGTAAATGGAATATGAACCATTCTGAAAGATGGATTACCTTGATTTCGTCATTTTATTTCTTATTATCCCCTCAGCCGTCCTGGGTTGGGCTCTATATTTAAGGTTTAAAGCGACTGGTTTTGAGCGAGATCATGCCAGGTCGATTTTTTACTCTTTTCTCGTCATCAGCGTCATTGCCGTTGTCTATACAACGCCGTGGGATAATTATCTGGTTGCCGAAAGGGTATGGTGGTATGACCCGGAAAAAATATTAGGGATCATCTGGGGTTGGGTCCCCATTGAAGAGTACGCATTTTTTGTCTTACACGTGATTTTTACAGGCCTGGGTGCCTTCCTTATTTTGCGGCCGTCTTCAACCCAGCTTCCCGATTTTTCCCCCAACCGATCAAGCGGGCTGGTTTTTTCCAGGGGCGCTGTTTTGCTGGGGCTTCTTTGGATCATTTCCGCAACGGCGTTTCTCCTTAACATATCCGCTCTACGCTACCTCACTTTGATTTTGCTGTGGGGAATACCCCCTCTTATGATCCACATTACATTTGGAGGGGATATCCTGTGGCACAGGCGCCGCCGAACAGCGATTCTGATAACAGTTTTTACCCTGTATTTTATTGTCGTGGATACAATTGCCATTCGGGAGGGAATCTGGACCATTAACCCGAATCAATCGACGAATATCATGTTACCCGGTGGCCTTCCAATCGAAGAAGCCGTCTTTTTCCTGGTCACCAACACCTTAATCGGCTTCAGCATGGCCCTGTGGTCGGCAAAAGAAACCTGGATCAGGTTAAACGGCTTGATTTTAATCGCGTTATCTAAGATTCGCAGGCCTGTTTCCGAGCGGTTCTGATGTTATCAAATGCGTTTGTCCGGAGTGTTCTTCTGCCCGGTTGGCTGCTAATTTTTTTATCTCCTTTTTTTCTGTTGTTTGATATCAACCTCTCACCTGCCTGGCAATATTTGCCTTTTGGCGTGAGTTTGATTTTTCTTGGTCTGCCGCATGGGGCAATCGACCATCTTGTGCCAGGACGACAAACAGGCCGGCCGCTTTACACGAGAGGCACGGTCCTTTTTTTTATCGGATATGTGGCGCTGGCGGCCGTTTACCTGTTATTCTGGAATTGGTTTCCAGTTCCCAGCGCCGTTTTTTTTATTTTGTTGACCTGGTTTCACTGGGGACAGGGTGATTTGTTCTTCACCTATCGCTGGTTTAACCAAAGCCATCATCGAAGCCGTCTTCAAACCGCGTCATCTCTCATTATTCGCGGTGGGCTGCCCATGCTCGTCCCTTTTTTGGCTTTCCCGGAAATTTATCTAACGGTTTTTGAAACCTTCACCGATGTATTCGCCGGTTCAATAACCTTTTCTGACTCCGGTGAGCTGTTGCCGCTGCGGCTCCTGCTGTCCGGCATTTTTGGCGGCCTGATCATCCTATACTTGGGCTATGACCTCGTCGCCAACGGGATGTCAAAATCATTTCTGGTTGATTTTTTGGAAATCGTTGGTCTGAGCATCTATTTTTGGGCCGTTCCGCCGATTTTGGCCGTTGGACTGTATTTTTGTTTATGGCATAGCCTGCGCCACATCGGCCGGCTGATTATTATCGATGATCGAGATCTGCGCCGGCCGGTCTGGATTTCGCTGTATAGGTTTTTTCGCGAGAGCTTGCCCCTGACCCTCGTATCTCTCCTTTTTCTCGTCGGCCTCTATTTTGTTGTCCCCAGTCAACCCAATGACGTTTCGGGTTTAGCCGGAGTTTATCTGGTTATGATCGCCGCCCTTACCCTACCCCACACCATTGTAGTTGCCTGGATGGATCGACAGGAAAATGATCCCTTGGCTCCTTTAAGCCCACAGCGAACCTTATTTCAAGAAAATTAATTTCCTTCGCCACATGGTTTCTGCCGTGATATGATTACGCCAGCTCAAAATTGGTCAAAATCAACAAAATAGCTGCCGCTTGATATCAACAACTAAGAAGTGAATGTTGATATTGACATAGGTCGACGATCGGTATCGATCATTAAACCAATCAACATATAATAAATTTTCTATGACAACCGACGACAAAAAAATCATATTTTCCATGATGCGGGTGGGCAAAATTTACCCACCCAACAAACAGGTTTTACGCGACATTTCGCTTTCCTTTTTCTATGGGGCCAAAATCGGGGTAATCGGCGCCAACGGGTCCGGTAAAAGTACGCTCCTCAAAATTATGGCCGGAATTGATCAGGATTATCTGGGAGAAATCACCCAATCCCCCGGCTACAAGATCGGCTTTTTAGAGCAGGAACCGCTGGCTAACGAATCCCGCACGGTGATCGAAGTGGTGCGCGAAGGGGTCCAGGAAATTTACGACCTGGTCAAAGAGTTTGACGACATCAGCGCCAAATTTGCCGAACCGATGGACGACGACGAAATGATGGCCGTCATCGAGCGGCAGGGTGAACTGCAGGAATCGCTCGATAGGCTGGAGGCGTGGGATATTGACAGCCGCCTGGAATTGGCGATGGACGCCCTGCGCTGCCCACCACCGGATATGAAGCTCGACGTGGTGTCCGGTGGGGAGCGCCGCCGGGTAGCCCTGGTGCGGCTGCTGCTGCAAAAGCCGGATATCCTACTGCTTGACGAGCCAACAAATCATCTTGACGCGGAGTCGGTGGCCTGGCTGGAAAAGCATCTGCGCGAGTATGCAGGGACGGTAATCATCATCACCCATGACCGCTACTTCCTCGACAACGTGACCGGGTGGATATTGGAGCTGGATCGAGGGCACGGCATTCCCTGGAAAGGCAATTACTCTTCCTGGCTGGCGCAAAAGCAAGACCGAATGGCCAGCGAAGAGAAAAAAGCCTCCCTGCGTCAGAAAACGCTGCAGCAGGAGCTGGAGTGGGTGCGCCTGTCGCCAAAAGGGCGGACCACCAAAAACAAAGCGCGGATTGAAGCGTACAACTCGCTTTTGGCGGAAGACACGCCAGAAAAGATCAACAAGCTCGAGATTTACATCCCGCCAGGCCCGCGGTTGGGAGATATTGTTATTCAAGCCCGCGGTGTGGAAAAGGCGATGGGTGATCGACTGCTGGTTGAAGATTTGAACTTTGAAATTCAGCCTGGGGCGATTTTGGGGGTCATCGGGCCAAATGGAGCTGGTAAAACCACGCTTTTCCGGATGATTACCGGCAGCGATGAGCCGGATCGCGGCGATCTGGAAATTGGACAATCGGTGATTTTTGGTTACGTTGATCAGAAGCGGGATGCCCTTGCCGGGGACAAAACGGTCTGGCAAGAAATTTCAGAAGGCCGGGACGAGATTGAGCTGGGCAGCCGACGGATCAATTCGCGCGCTTATGTATCGCGCTTTAACTTCAACGGCAGCGACCAGCAGAAAAAAGTAGGTGATTTGTCCGGGGGGGAACGAAATCGGGTGCATCTGGCTAAAACGTTGAGGAGCGGGGCCAACGTGCTTCTCCTGGACGAACCGACCAATGATCTGGATGTGGCGACGCTGCGGGCGCTTGAAGAAGCGCTGCAGAATTTTGCCGGATCGGCGATCATTATTTCCCATGACCGCTGGTTTCTCGATCGGGTGGCCACCCATATTTTGGCTTTTGAAGGGGATAGTCAAACCCGCTTTTATTACGGCACCTACAGCGAATATGAAGAGATGAGGCGGAAAGAGCTGGGGCCAGGGTATGACCGGCCGCATCGGATTACGTATCGGAAATTAACCCGCTAGAAGACCACAGACCTCAGACCACAGACTTCAGATTTTTGTCGTCTGAAGTCTGCTGTCTGTGGTCTTCTAACTTGCAGGGCAGGGCAATCACCACGACGGTCCCTTCCCCCATCTCTGACTCAACCGACACATCTCCCCCCAAAATTTCACATAGCCGCTTGACGATGGTCATCCCCAGGCCGGAGCCGCCATAGTGACGCGAAATATTCGAATCCGCCTGTCTAAAAGGCTCAAAGATATGCTCCAAATATTCGGTGCTCATGCCAATCCCGGTATCGGCGACCGTGAATTGAATAAACGGCTCGTCAAATCTGGTAATTTGATCGATGATGATTTCGATCTGACCGTTGAGGGTGAATTTTGCTGAATTGCCCAAAATATTGATCAATATTTGCTGGACTTTTTGCTGGTCCGTAAATACCAGCCCAGGATCGGTTTTTACGGTTTTGATAATTTGAGTTTGATTCCGATCAGCTGTGGGGCTGACCTGAAAGATCACGTCTTCAACCAACTCAACCAGATGGAATTGTTTTGGTTCAACGGTGATTTGTCCGGACTCGATGCGGGATACATCGAGAATATCCTGTACGATTCCCAGCAGCAGCCTGGCGGATTTTTCTACCTTGGTTAAATCCTCAAAATAAATATCGTGAGATTCATCTTCGGCCATTTCCTGCATGAGTTCGGTATAGCCGATGATGGCGTTGAGCGGGGTTCGCAGCTCGTGACTCATGGTGGCTAAAAACGTCGTCTTGGCATTGTTGGCCTGTTCCGCTTCCTGTCGGGCTTCTTCGGCAAACCGGATCGCGCCGGCCAGCTCGAGGGTTCGCTTGTTAACGCGCTCCGCTAACGTTTCCCTTTCCATTTGAAGCTGTTCTTGAGCACCAGTTAAAGTTTGATATTGGGTTTCGACTGTCCTGCTGGCGTAAAAAACAAACGACAGCAGCGCAATCAGAAGCGATCCTAAAATGCCTCCAATCACCGGCCGCAAAACATCGTGCGTTTCATCGAGCTGCAGAGCCGCGTCAGTAAAATCTGTCTCGATCTCAATAATCCGCTCCAGATACGCTTCCGGCACATCGATATCATCCAACCTGTTTTCTTCAACAGCTTCAACAAAAACCTCAGAATGGTGGGTGTGTTCACCGATCAAGAGCAAGGTTGATAAGATGTAGCGATCTGAGTATTGTTCGTCATTGGCAGTGTACGATTCTTGAAAGGTTAAAAAGGAGTAGGGTTCCCCATTTTGGGCCATCACCAAGGCGGAGTTATCGCTTTTGTCTAACCCAATCATGTCGAAATCGGTGGAGTAGACAACCCGCCCGTCTAAATTAACCATGTGGATTTTGCGAATATTGGATCCGGCAATTTGATCGCGTACGAGGTGATCGAGGATGAGAAAGTGTTCGCTTTTGAGCGGGTCAATCCCGTTTTGCAGGATATCCTCTTGCAGCCAGACATATTGCAGCTCTGAGCTCCGAGCGAGTGATTGAATTTGGGTCAAGCTGACATCCTGACCCAGTTCAACAAGCTGGTTCGTTAAGGTTGTGAGGTAATATCGCTGGAGAAAAATCCCGACAGTGATAAAACCTAATAAGCTAATGATGGCGAACCACCATTTAAGACGAGACATGAGTTAGCTGGATGCGTTATGGCAATGTATCAAACGACAAAATCAAATCGTAAGTCATGACTTTATTGCAAAACCAAACTTTTGCAATAGGGAATGGGAAAATTTGACGACTTCCGCCCCATGATCATTGTCACCTACTATTCTTTCTTCTCACCTTGCTCCTTTTATTCTTTATGACCGTTTGAGCCATTGCTGTGGGTTTTGCCGTTGCGGCTGAGGTAAATCAGGGTGCCTGAAAGCACCCCGGCCGCGGCAACAATACTCCAGTTCAGAAATCCGAGTCGACGTTCAATGCGTTCCAGGCGCCGGTTGGCCACCGGGTCGCTGCTTTGCATGCGCAAACGGCCGTTTTCGGCCGCGCTGACCACCCGCTGGATTTGGCTGGGTAATTTCAGGTACGGCCGCAGGGATTCGAGCAAATTAATCAGCGATTCGCGATTGAAGGCCAGCTGCTGCTCGAGATTGAGCAGCTCCAGCCCGTACCTCTCGATTTGATACCACGGATTAATTTCCGGATGAAGGGAGGAGGCGATGCCGCTGAGAATGCCCAGCGCCCGGCCGAGATAAACAAAGTTTTGCGGCACCTGAAACGGAAATTGAAAAAGAATATCGCGAAACTCATTACCGATCTCTTTTATCTCTTCCGGATCGGGCTGGGCCAGCTCGCGTAGGTTCCGGCCGTCAAGCCGCTCCATCAAAAAAGATTGGGCTTCAACAATTCGCTCCAGATCGGTTCCAGGCAGGAAAAAGCCCATATTGTCATAGGCGTTGATGACCCGTCGGGCATCACTTTGCACCAGTCCGATGAGCACCTGCCCCAAATTTTGTCTCAGGCTGTCCGGGAGGCGGCCGATCATGCCAAAGTCGATAAAGATAATTTGATAGGGTTGGCCAACCCCCTGATTTGTCGGCGGGCCAACCGGCCGGATAAAAATATTGCCAGGGTGGGGGTCGGCATGAAAAATCCCGTGTTTAAAGAGCTGAAACAAATACGCTTCGATCAAGGCATTGGCCACCTCTTTTTCATCGATGCCGGCCGCCTGAATCCCTTCCAGGTCGTTGATTTTCATGTTTTCAACGTTTTCCATCACCAGCACCCGTTCCGTACACAGCTCGTCATACACTTGGGGAATATAAATGTGTTCTTTGGGCGCAAAAATTTCTTGAAAACGTTTGATGCTGCGCAGCTCCTGCTCATAATCGAGCTCTTCCCACAGGGTGCGGGCGAACTCCTCCATAATTTCCGGGACATTCGCGCGGCGGCGAATCGGTTTGTAGCGCATCAGCCACGGGGCGACGGTGCGCAGGGCGGCCAGGTCTGTTTCGACAATCGCCTCAATGTTGGGACGCAAGATTTTGATGACGACCGCATCTCCCAGACCCGGCTGCCCATCCGGTCGTCTGAGCCAGGCACGCATCGTTTGACCCAGAGAAGCGGCCGCCAGCGGCCGCATTTCAACGTCGGCAAAAGACGCATCGAGATCGGTAAATTCCTGCTGCAGCGCCCGCCTCAAAACCGGGGGTGAGATACTGGGCACCTCATCCTGTAGACCCTGGAGTTCTTCCGTTACCTCGGGAGGGAGCACATCGACCCGGGCGCTCAAAAATTGACCCAGCTTGATCATCACCCCTCCCATTTCAACCGCTAAATCGCGAAAGAGCCGAGAGAGGCGGCGGAATCGCTCCGGCCGCGAAGCGCGCACGCGAATATTAAAAGGCCACAGCTTGCCGAGCAGCAGATCAAAAAAGATGACGTGCAAAATTAACCCGGCAAAAAAGCGAACAATCCGGCGATAGCGACGGCGATCAATATAGAGATCGGTGCGGTTTTTCGGGGCAGACATGATCAAAGGTAGTATGGCAGAAAATCGAGGGCGTGACCAGCCTTGATGGCAAAAATTTCATAAGTCTAATAAGAGCGGATTTGCAGATCCGCCTAGGTTATGATCGGCATAACCGCTATGACTGGTCTGGGTGGTCAGACGTGCTTCTTTCGGTTAATCTTGCGCTTCAGGCAAATAATGTAGGAGAAGAAGGTCATGGGTGAGTTGATTTATTATTTAGACGGCAATTTTGTCCCGGCCGCTGAAGCGATGATTCCGCTGGGAGATTTAGGGGTGGTGCGCGGATATGGGGTGTTTGACTTTTTGCGCACCTATAACGGCCGGCCATTTCATTTGATGGATCACCTTCTCCGCCTCAAGTCATCAGCCGATCAAATTGGCCTCAAACTGCCGCTGGAATTAAAAGAAATTGCTGACGTGGTGCAGCAAACGCTGGCGCACAACGATTTGCCGGAAGCCAACATTCGCCTGGTGGTCACCGGGGGGGTCTCCAGCAACTACTTTACACCCGATGGACCGGGTACGCTGGCCGTGATGGTTACCCCGACGACAAGTTATCCGGAAAGCTGTTACACGGAGGGCACCAAAGTGGTCACAACGAAGATGGAGCGTGAGCTGGCCAGCGTCAAGAGCCTTAACTATATCGGAGCCATCATGGCGATGCGGGAGGCGGCCCAAAAAGGTGCGGTTGAGGCGCTTTACGTGGATGAGGAAGGTCTGATTAGTGAAGGGACCCGCTCAAATTTCTTTGTCGTCAAGGATGGGGTGATCATCACCTCCAAGGATGATGTTTTGTTTGGCGTGACCCGCAACGTTTTGATCGAAGTGGCGACTGCAGCGTTTGACGTGGTCGAACGGCCGATCACGCTGGCGGAACTGGCCGAGGTGGATGAGGCGTTTTTGACCTCATCGACCAAAGAAGTGATGCCGGTGGTGCAGGTTGATGAGATTATCGTCGGCGACGGCCGGGTCGGGCCGGTTTCGCGGCAGCTGCTAACATTGTTTCGCGCATATGCGCTTGGACACGAAGGGTAGTCTATCCCCTGACGTGCTGGGCGATCAACAGGGTAATATCGTCAAACTGCGGGGCGCCGTCACAGAAGGTGTGGATATCCGCCAGGAGCTGAGCCTGCAGCCGGTGGGGCTCGACGCCGTTCTCTTTTTGGATGGTTGCCATGAGACGCTCTTCACCAAACTCCTCAGCGGCCGGGTTTTGGGCTTCCGTCACGCCATCCGTATAGAGCAGCAGTAAATCGCCGGCGGCCAGGTCGACCGCTTTTTCTTCCCAGTTCATCTCTTCAAACATGCCCAGCGGAATTCCCGTTTGCCCCAGCCACTGCGGCTCTGAACGATGGTCGAAGGGCCACAGGAGCGTGGGATTGTGCCCTCCGCTGCTGTAGATAAGCCGGCCGTCGGGTTCGATCACCCCGTAAAAAACCGTCACAAACTGATCGGCGGCGGTATCGGCCAGGATGCGTTCATTGGCCGCCTGCAAAACGAGGGCGGGCTGACCCGGGTGGGCCATTGCGTAGGTGCGCAGCAGGGTGCGGCTGAGGGCCATGTAAAGAGCGGCTCCAGTGCCTTTGTCGGCCACGTCGGCTACGAGCAGCCCCAGACGCCCGTTCGGCAGCGGAATAAAGTCGTAGAAGTCGCCGGACGTTTGCCGGGCGGGTTTGAGGCCGGCCGTTATGTGCCAATTCTTAAAAATTGGGGTTTCGCGCGGCAGGAAGCTGCTTTGAATTTGTCCGGCTACTTCGAGTTCCCGCGCGGTCTTCTGATGTTCCAGCGTTTGGTGAAAAGATTCCTGGCGATAAACGGCCGTGGCGATCTGAGAGGCAAGGGCCTGCAGGGCGGGCAGCGATTCGCTGGTGAGACCGCGGTCCCGCCGCCGAACCAGCCCGATGATCCCCAGGACGCTTTCAGGGGCGTTGTGCCCCTCCAACTCGATCGCGCTGATTTTGAGTAAAATCGTTTCCCCCAGCGGTTTGTCGATGAGGGGTGGCGTGAGGTCGTCGCGAATAAGGTATGGCTCAGGCGAAGCTACAAACTCATCCCAAACGGCCGGCAGAACCGGCGGCCGGTTTGGCGGGTTAACGATCTGGAATTGTTGTGGAGCAATTAACCGCAGCTCAACCCGATCATTGGGAAACATAAGTGGCAGATGGGTCGACAGCAGGTCATGCAGCGGGATGTGTCCGGGATCCGTTTTGAGAATCGCCTGTCCCAGCGCTTCCAGCTCGGCCATTTCGCGGGCGCGCTGCGCCGTTCGGGCGTTGGATTTGCTGAGATTGTGGAGCAGTGCGTTGGCCAACACCACAGCAATAATGAATAGAAAAAATGGCCACGGCCCCCCCCAGCTGTAGGCGATCGCCCCCAAAATGGCGAAAACAGCAGTCAGCGAAAACAAAATTAATCCGCCAAACCAGGTAAGGGTCAGGTCGATGCGATAGTCGGGCGAAGGAACGCAGAAATTATAAAACTGGATCGCGCCATAGAGCTGGGCCACCTGAATAAAAAGCTCGAAAAAAATAGGCAGCAGAAAAAGTGGCAGCAGCGACCAGTTCAGCAGGGGCTCAAAGGGAAACGATCCACCCAGCCGCTCAAAGAGCCACAGCGCCGACAGGCTGCCGAGAAGCTGATTACTCTGTGTAAAACGCGAAGCTGAGGAGACCCAGTGATCTTGTTGTAGACGAGTGAGGCGGCGGGCTTCGATGACGACATCTAGGATGACGACCAGCAAGGAGAGCCACAAAACATGCCGCCCCCAGACAAAATAGCCGGCCCACAGCAAAATGCTCAAAAGCGACATACTGACCGGCAGCTTCTGACCGCTGCGAATGGTAATTTCGGTTTGAAACGGTCGTCGCTGAGTCAGGAACAGAGCTATCCCCAACAGAAACAGCCCTGGAAGGTCCTGCAGCAGCCCGGCCCAGCTGGTCTTAAACACCAGCCACACAAAACCAGCCACAAAGAACGGGGTCAAAAACTCAGCGATGAACGCCTCGGCGTGGATCAGTCGCTGGACGTCTGGCGGATACAGGTGCGCATCCGGACGCAGATTTTTATTAAACTCAAACAGGCGGGTCCGCCAGGAGAAGTTGGCCATGGTTTCCTCGTGCAGGGACGTCTGATAAACAAGGTTTGTTTAAAGTGTGTTTAATAACTCGTTGAGGACAATGCCTGAGCGTGTCGAAGGCTGGGTCGGATAGAAACGGCCAGCTATAGGTGCAGGGCCGCTTAGGCTTCGACAAGCTCAGCCAGCGCTTTTCCGGCGTTTTAAACACGTTCTTAATTGTATATCTTATTGCCCACTGTCTGACAAGCCCTGCTGAGTTTGGAAGGGGATAAATCTAGCCTCAAACAAACGGTATACGGGCAGCCAGACGCGGTTCAAGGGTGGACAGGCAAATATTCTGCTCTCATATAGCCCAACAAGCTCCCCTCCCCGTGTCGGGGAGGGGCTGGGGGAGGGGTAAGATGACACTGCGAGACCCACCCCCGAACCCCCACCCGACGCGGGCGGGGGAATTTTATGGGCTGAAAAAGAACAATTTCTTGTGCAACAAGCGACCCATCTGCCCCTAAACTCGACGTGGGGCTGGGGTGGGGTGAGATGACGCTGAAAGACCCACCCCCTAACCCCCTCCCGATTCGGGAGGAGGTATTTGTCAGACTGAAAACCGCATTTTTTCATTTATCAAGCGAACTGTCCGTCCTTGAACCGACTTGAGAGGGGGATTTATGACGTTAAATTCAGGAACGGTAATGGTTTTTGCCTTCAGCAGGCTTCAGTGTTACGCTTCTGAAAAATCGCGCTTTGGAGGAGAAAATGGCGTTCCCCACATTACCTACTTCTATCGATGAAATACAAGATCGCTCGTGGGCGGCCTTTGAGCCGGGTTTTGAGGAGCTGCTTCAACGGCCGATTGACAAAGACAATTATCGCCAATGGCTGCGTGATTGGTCTGACCTGCAACGCGTTGTTTCTGAAGTTTGGACAACCACCTATATCGACACCTCGCTCGATACCAAAGACGAGGAAAAAGAGGCGGCCTACAAAACATTTGTGACCGAGGTGTTTCCGGAGATCACCCGCGCGGATCAGGCGTTAAAAGAAAAACTGCTAGCCATTGATCCTCAGGATGAAGATTTGCACCTGATCATGCGTCAAATGCGCAACGAAGCGGAGCTGTTTCGCGAAGAAAACATCCCCCTTCAAACTGAACTGCAGCAGCTAGATAATGAGTATGACAAAATCACCGGGGGCTTAAAAGTAGAGTGGGATGGTGAAGAAAAGAATTTGGCCCAGATCCTACCGTATTTAGAAGACAAGGATCGAACGGTTCGCGAAAAAGCGTGGCGGGCATACATGGGTGAATGGCAAACGGTTCGCGAAGAGCTCAACACGCTCTTCATGAAAATGTTGGCCCTGCGGCGGCAAATGGCTCAGAATGCCGGTTTTAGCAACTTTCGCGACTATCAGTTTAGGGCCATGAACCGTTTTGATTACGCGCCTGCTGATTGCGAAGTCTTTCATCAGGCGATTGAAAAAGTTGTGGTCCCGGCCGCTCAGGGGATTTTGGCTGATTTGCGTGCTTTCCTTGGGGTTGAAGCGCTTCATCCCTGGGATTGGATACCGGAAAAAGGATTAATGGTTGAGGGGAGCGACCAGCCGCCGCTCAAGCCGTATGCCAGTGAAGACGAACTGGTTAATCGAGGCATCGATATTTTTAACCAGGTAGATCCCGAACTCGGCCGCTACTTTGTGGATATGGCCGAGAGCGATCTGCTAGATTTAGAGACCCGGAGCGGCAAAGCGATGGGAGGGTATTGCGCTCCGCTTATGCTGCGCCGCAAGACGTTTATCTTTATGAATGGGGTTGGCAATCACGATACCGTCCAAACCCTACTACACGAAGCAGGCCACGCTTTTCACGCTTACGAGGCCCAACAGCCGCTTGTTTGGCAGGAAGAAGTGCCCATGGAATTTTGTGAAGTGGCCTCAATGGCCATGGAGCTGCTGGCCGTGCCCTTTTTAACCAGGGATCAGGGTGGATTTTACAGTGAGGCGGAAGCTGCCCGGGCGGTTTTGGCTCATCTGCAAAAAACAATACTATTTTTGCCCTATATGGCCGCGGTGGATGGTTTCCAACATTGGGTTTATACCGCCAAAGGTGAATTAACCACGGCCGATCTTGATGGCAAGTGGATGGAGCTGGAGCAGCGGTATTTGAGCGGCGTGAACTGGCGAGGTTTAGAAGAAGAGCGCATGAGCGGCTGGCATCGCAAGCTGCACATCTTTCAAAACCCGTTTTACTACGTGGAGTACGGCATGGCCTCGATTGGGGCACTGCAGGTATGGCGCAACAGCAAACGCCGCAGCCAGCAGGAAGCGCTCTCTGCCTATCGCTATGGGCTTTCTTTGGGCGGTACGCGGACGCTGCCGCAGCTGTTTGAGGCGGCCGGAGCGGAATTTCGCTTTGATCCCGATTTTTTGAGCGATTTGCTGGCGTTTGTTGGGGAGCAGATTCAAGATCTCAAACAAACCATCGTCAGCTCAATGAATTAAGAGATATGCTTCAGTAATTCATTTCTCAAATTCTTAAACAAATTTAGCCACGGATTAACACGGATTTTCACAGAGCTCCGAAGGAGCAAGAGAGATATCGGTGCTAATCTGTAAAAATCCTTAAGCGGTTTACAAAAAATGTTATAAGAAAAACGTCCACAGAGCGCGTAGCGCAGAACCAAAGGTTTGCAGATTAGAGAGAGAGAAAAATCTGTGATAATCCGTGTTAATCTGTGGCAGATTTTTATTGTAAAACTTTTTGCTGATCGCTTAATTTCCTTCAAAAATTCATTAGAAATTAAGGTTTTACCCCTGGTCGAATGATGAATTAGTACTGAAAATGCGACAGAATCCACCCAATGCCCGTATAATAGATGAGGTTGTTCGGGGATTGTGTTGCTATGGATGTGGTCCTCCAGCCATAAATACGTGTCGCTTTGTGCCTACGCAAAAAATTAAGAAGAAGTGTTAAAGTTAGAGAGGTGGGATGAAAGATAAAATCGCAACGCTGTATTCCCGGACGGATGGACCTGTTGTTCGTTACGCCGCTGTCTTTTTTATGCTGCTCTCCTTCCCCATTTATGCCCTGATGATTTGGGTGCCGTTTACCCCCTTAACCGCTCAAAATAAAATATTGTTAACCGCCGGTTTATTTGTCGCCAGCGAGATTGCCTTTTGGGGTGGCGCGCTGCTGTTGGGCAAAGAAGTGGTGGATCGTTATCGGCGATTTTTTTCCCCATCTTATTGGTTGAGCTTACTAAAAGAATATCAAGGTTGGTAGTAGTCAGGAGGATAACCCATGACGAAGCTGCGGCTGGAAACCCGACAGGTTGGGCCGTGGGGGATGAATACCTATGCTTTAATTTGCCCTGATACCAGGGAAAGCGTGCTCTTTGATCCGGGAGATGACCCGGACACCCTCCAAGAGATGCTGGTTGACACCAATCCGATCGCCATTTTACTCACTCACTCCCATTTTGATCACGTAAATGCCTTAAGCGAAATGAAAAATCGGCTTCAGGTTCCGGTGATGGCTCATCCCGGCGAACACGCCGAGCCGATTACGGCCGATCGCTGGCTCAACGACGGAGATTCGGTCACCGTCGGCCATCACACCCTGCGCGTTTTTTACGCTCCCGGACATATCGATGATCAAATTTGTTTTGCCATCGAAACCGAAGGAGATCACCGTATTGTTGTTGGCGACACAATTTTTGACGGCGGCCCCGGCCGGACGTGGTCCCCGGAAGGGTTTCAAATTACCCTGAAAACCCTGCGCCAAGTTGTCCTGCCCTGGCCTGATGATACCCACTGCTACCCCGGTCACGGACCTGATTTTCGCCTGGGGGATCGCCGGGCCGAGATCGAAGCGTTTCTGGCTCGTGATCACGGTGATTTTTATGGTGACGCAACGTGGGAGATGGGTGTTGGGTGATGGGTGTTGGGTGATAGGTGTTGGGTGATGGGTGTAAGCCCGGATGCGCGTTACCAAACGCGACCGGGTATTTAACCCCGTATTTTAATGCGGGGCCAAATAAATTCCTCAAATGACAATCGACTTTAGGAAGGGAAAATTTGACCCGGTTGCTGTTAATAATTGTTTTGGGATTGGGAATTCTGATGGCCTGTGGCGGCGAACCGCAGTCATCGCCCGGAAATGACCCCCAAATTTTTGCGGTGGCCGAACCGGACAGCGAAGATTCAGGCCGCTGTGGCGATCGGGAGCGGCTGACCCCGCAACTTCAGATTTTGTTTAAAAGTGAACGGATCGACCAGGATGTTCTCATCGCTTTTGAAGACGAGTGCGGGGTGGAAGTGGCCGTCACTCCGTACGCTCAAGATGAGGAGCTGATCACCTCCTGGAACGCGGTTAGAGACGGGCTTGATGTGGTGATGATCCCCGATTATTTGGTGGCGATATTGTCCCGTCAGGGAAGGATACGGCCGCTCAGCTTTGAAAATATTCCCAACACGGTGGAGATATCAACCCGGTTTCAAAATTTACCCTACGTGGCCAATAACGCCATCGCCCTTCCATTTCAGTGGGGAACCACCGGCATCGCCTACAATACTTCTTTTGTGGCCGAGGCCCCAACCAGCTGGGCCGCTCTTTTTGATTTGGAGCAGGTTTGCAGCTTTGAGGTTCGGGCGGCGATGCTGGATGAGGAGCGCGCTGCGGTGGGGGCGGCCCTGGCTTATCTCGGCTATGAATACAACGACGTTGACCGCGAACATCATGCGGCCGCTGGGCGTCTTCTTCAGGAGCAGCGGCCGTGTCTGGTCGGGTATTTATCACCAGGACCCGATTTGTCGGCCGGGGAACTGCGTCTGGCGCAGGCCACGTCGGTCGATGCCCTGTTAGCCCGTGATGAAAACGAGAATGTTCGCTACGTGATTCCGGAAGAGGGCAGCAGCGTCTGGCTCGACTATTTAGCCATTTCGGCCGATAGCGATGATGCGTACACGGCCGAGATATTGATCAACTTTATGCTCGACCCGGAAATCGCCGCCCAAAATGCCGACTATTCGTATGCGTACCCGACCAGCGAAGCCGCCGATGCCCTGCGGGATGAATATTACTTGACCTTGATGGCTGATGGTGGTCTGATCGTAGATGAAGAAATCTGGTCTCGCCTCTCGTGGATCGAGCGCGACACGTCAACCAGCATATTTTCGGACACTTTTCTATCGGTGCGAGGGAGAGAATAGACGTTGACGGTTTTATAGTTCTATAATTTGAACGTTTCAATAACCAATAACCAATAACCAATTGCCAATAACCAATTGCCAATTGTCAATAGCTAATAATCAATTCTATGCTCCCATCTAAAATTGCCCTCGTACAGACTCGCTGGCCCGGAAACCGGCAGGCGATGGTGGAAACCTATCGTTCTTTGATCGCCCAGGCGGCCGGGCTGGGTGCCGATATCATTTGCCTGCAGGAGTTCACTCTGTCACCCTACTTTGCCAGCACCATTGATGAGGATAACTACAGGTGGGCTGAACCGCTGCACGGTGGCGAAACCGACCGCATTTTGGCCGAGATGGCGCGGGCGAACGGGGTTTTTCTCGTCGGTTCCCTTTTTGAAAAAGGGGACGACGGCCGCTTTTGGGATACGGCCGTGATTCACAATCCGCGGGGTGAAATGATCGGTTTTACCCGCAAGGTGCACATCCCGCAGGGTGAAGGATACCACGAGGATCATTACTTTGGCGGCAGCGATCGATTTCCGGTTCATGAGGCTGCGGGATTGCAAATCGCCGTGCCGACCTGTTACGATCAGTGGTTTCCGGAACTGTCGCGCATTTACGCTCTAAATGGGGCTGAATTTATTTTCTATCCCACGGCTATCGGTTCTGAACCAACCAATCCCGAGATCGACACTCGAGACGCCTGGCAAATGGTGATGCGCGGCCAGGCGGTGGCCAACGGGGTGTATATGGCGGCCGCAAATCGAGTGGGCACTGAAGGGGTCGAGTTTTATGGCTCGAGCTTTATTTGTGATCCAACCGGCAAGATATTGGCGGAGGCCAGCCGGGATAGAAGCGAAGTCATCGCCGCTGATCTGGACCCGGCGTGGCTGGCCGAATGGCGACGGCTGTTTCCCCTGCTGCAGCAGAGACGGCCGGAAGTTTATAAACGTTTAATAGCTAATGGCTAATTGTCAATTGCTAATAGCTAGGGATTGACCAATAATCAATAGCCAATAATCAATGGTCAATAACCAATACATCAATAACCAATAAACTAATATACCAACAACCAATACACCAATAAACCAATCAAAATGACCCCCACCTATTCCTCTTCCATCAAACTTGTAACCGAAATACCCGGGCCTAAAAGTCGAGAGATCGTCGCTCGGCGTGAGGCTGCGCTGTCGCGCGGGGCAGCAAAATTGACGC